>OLRF01003794.1_pt1 | contig 11372 bp, 9 predicted proteins | sample 1672061 | NCBI WGS metagenome assembly OLRF01 (sample SAMEA3136641, study PRJEB25190) | human gut metagenome | reverse complement strand
TATAGAAAATGGTTGATGCTTTTTTCCTTGAAGTTCCAAAGGGATAACCGGAAAACTGCCCTAGCCGTAGCTCCCGCCAAGGGGAAAACCGGATAAAAAGGCTGTATTTTCACCGTACCGTGGAGATGAAACAGCCACATACTGTGATAGGGCCTTTCAAGAAAGAAGGTATCAGCCGTTTCTATGATACAGCCTAAATTTTTTGTTGTGGGGTACACGGGCGGAAAGGCTGGAGAAAAGGGCCGTGCCGTATCTTCACGAAGACTGTGAAGATGAAGCAATCGCATTCTGCGGCAGGGTCAGCATGTTTGGGGAAGGTGTGGATTGTACTGGCGGGGGGGAAGGGAGGGAAAGCGTGGGAACTTTCTTTAGTTGGGAAGGTTTTCCTCCCTTCCCCATATTCCCGCTCAGGTGGAATCAATCGAGGCTATTTTCCGGGGCATTCGCCGTTGTAATAAAAACCGCATTTCAATTGTTTGAAATTCAAAATGAATTTTTTGAAAATCATCGAAAAGGTGAAGGTCTCTATTTTCCGGCCTTGGCGTTGGGGAAGAAGAGCTGTTTGCCTTCAAGCTGGAAATTGGCGATGGCCTTCTGGGTTTCGGGGCTGATCCACCAGTTGATGAACTTCTTGGCGGCCTCCTGCTTGACCTTGGGGCACTTGGCGGGGTTGACCATCATGACGCTGTACTGGTTCAGGAGGGCCTTGTCGCCTTCGACGAGGATTTTCAGGGGGGCATTTCCCTGAGCGGCGGCATTGTACTTGATGTAGGTGCCGCGGTCGGTCACGGTGTAGCCGTCTTTTTCGGCGGCGATGCGGATGGTGGCCATCATGCCTTGGCCTGCGTCAATATACCATGTGGCGTCCTTGCCGGGCACTTCCATGCCGGCGACTTTCCAGAGCTGCTTTTCGGTGTTGTGCGTGCCGGAGTTGTCGCCGCGGCTCACAAAGGGGATCTTTTTTTCGGCGAAGGTCTTCAGGGCGGCGGGGATGTCCTTGCCCTTGACGCCTGCCGGGTCGGCGGCAGGCCCGATCAGCACGAAATCGTTGTACATCACCTGATGGCGGTCTACGCCGAAGCCGTCGGCCACGAATTTTTCTTCAAGGGCGGGGGCGTGCACGAGCAGCACGTCAACGTCGCAGTCCTTGCCGTGGGCGAGGGCTTTGCCCGTGCCTACGGAAATCCATTTCAGGTCGATGCCCGTGTCCTTTTTGAAGATGGGCTGGAGGTATTCCAGAAGGCCGGTATCCTGCGTGCTGGTGGTGGTCGCCATCATCAAGGTTTCGGCGTTGGCCATCTGGGGCAGCAGCAGAAGGGAAAGGACGAGGAAGGCTCTGAGCAGACGCATTGAAAAACGCTCCTTGCAAAAGGTTGTGCCGTGCGGCAGTCACGAATTTGAACGTAATCGTTTCGAGTATGCTCCGCCTTGCCCCTAAAATCAAGGCGGGTGCGCAATGGGGCTGCCAAGTCCGGCAAAAAGGATGGAAGTCGGCAACCGGTTGTCCGGCTTGACAGAATCCATATCAATTGAGTAGGAAAGTCGCCATACCTTTATCGCTGCGAAGGAGTGTTTTCCGTGCCTATCAAGATTCCTGAAGATTTGCCTGCCCGCCCGATACTGGAAGGCGAAAACATTTTTGTCATGACGGAAGGCCGCGCCAACCGTCAGGATATCCGGCCTCTGGAGATCGCCATCGTCAACCTGATGCCGACCAAGATCGCCACGGAAACGCAGTTGCTGCGTCTGCTCGGCAATACGCCCCTGCAGGTGAACGTGACGCTTCTGCGGGCTGAGGGGCACGAATCCAAAAATACCGCGCCGCAGCATCTTGAGCGTTTTTATAAGACGTTTTCGCAGGTGCGCGACAGTTCATTCGACGGCATGATCATCACCGGTGCGCCGGTGGAACAGCTCGCCTTTGAGGAAGTGGACTACTGGGACGAGCTCGTCGGCATCATGAACTATGCGAAAAAGCATGTGCACGCTACATTATATATATGCTGGGGCGCGCAGGCGGGGCTGTACCATCATTACGGCATCCCGAAGTATGGGCTTCCGCGCAAGCTTTCCGGCATTTTCAGCCATACCATCAATGATCCTACGAACCAGTTGTTCCGGGGGTTCGACGATGTGTTCCATGCGCCGCACTCCCGGCATACCGAAGTCCGGAGCGAGGACATCGCCAAGATCCCCTCGCTGGAGATTTTGGCCGAGTCGGATGAGGCCGGGGTGCTTGTGGCCGGTACGCTCGACGGGCGGAGCATGTTCATCACCGGGCATCTTGAATACGACCGGGATACGCTGGATGCCGAGTATCGGCGGGATGTGGCCAAGGGCTTGGAAATCGCGCCTCCGGCACATTATTACCCCGAAGACGATGCGACGCGCCCCCCGCTGGTCAGTTGGCGGGCCCATGCCCATTTGTTCTATTCCAACTGGCTGAACTACTGCGTGTATCAGGCGACGCCATACCGCCTTGACGATATTCCCGCAGACAGGGTTTAAGTGCCGCCGGAAAAACGGGGATGGTCAGGCTGCGCTGCGCGGATAGGCTTGGCGCGTCGGCGTATCCTGTGTGCCGGGTCGGTAGGAAGCACCGCACGGAGGGTTGCCGGGCCGGGGCGGTTCGGGATGGGGAAACGGCTTTCAGCCGGGACGCATCCGAGGCGTTGGAACGGCTGCGGAGAGTTTTTTTAAGGGGGATGCCGCCCGGTATGTGCGGGGAAGCCTCCATAAGAGAGTATGGGGAGCACCATTGCCGGATGCCGTCCGGCATGTGCGGGGAAGCCCGCGGCGGGACGCCTCAGGGGATTTTCCCGAAACGACGGTTCCGGCTTGATGCCGGGTACGGAGGACGATAATGCCTGTCCGCTTTGAAACGCTCGCCGTCCACGGCGGGCAGTATCCCGATCCCACGACGCTGTCGAGGGGAGTCCCGGTCTACCGGACCAGCAGCTACCTCTTCAAGAATGCGGAGCACGCCGCCAAGCTCTTTGGCCTTGCCGAACAGGGCAATGTTTACGGGCGGCTTGGCAACCCCACGCAGGCCGTGCTGGAAGAACGCATGAGCTTGTTGGAGGGTGGTGCCGGGGCGTTGGCTTCGGCGTCGGGCACGTCCGCCATTTTTTCGGCGATCGTCAATCTGGCGAAGCAGGGGGACGAAATCGTCTCGGCAAACAACCTGTACGGCGGGACGTTCACCCTGTTCAACGACATCCTGCCCCAGTTCGGGATCACCACCCGGTTCGTGAAGCCGCAGGATTTTGACAAGATGGAAGCCGCCGTCAATGGGCGGACGCGCGCTTTATACGTGGAGGCCATCGGCAACCCCGCGCTGGACGTCGTGGATCTGGATGCGGTGTCCGCCATCGCCAAACGGCATGGGCTGCCCTTGATTGTAGACGCGACCTTCGCCACGCCGTACCTGTTTCGCCCCCTTGAGCATGGCGCCGATATTGTGGTGCATTCATTGACGAAATGGCTTGGTGGGCACGGTACGGCTCTCGGCGGCATCGTCGTGGACGGCGGCACCTTCAACTGGAGGGACAGCCGTTTCTCTCTGTACGCCGAGCCGGATGCCAGCTACCATTGCCTGCGATGGGGGTATGATCTGCCGAAGGGGTATCCGCCGTTCATCACGCGGATGCGACTGGTTCCCCTGCGGAACCTCGGTGCCTGCATTTCGCCTGACAATGCGTGGATGATCTTGCAGGGGCTGGAGACCCTGCCGCTGCGCATGGAGCGGCACTGCGCCAATGCGCTTGAGGTCGCCCGCCATCTCAAGCGGCACCCGAAAGTGGCGTGGGTTCGCTATCCGGGGCTGCCCGACGATCCCGCCCATGCGGTGGCTTGCCGTATGCTGCGCAATGGGTTCGGGGGCATGGTCGTTTTCGGGATCCGGGGCGGGCAGGCTGCTGGCCAGCGGTTCATCGAAAAACTCGGCCTCTTTTCGCATCTTGCCAACGTGGGCGATGCCAAGAGCCTTGCGCTCCATCCCGCGAGCACAAGCCACGCGCAGCTCAGCGAGGAACAGCAGCGTGACGCGGGGCTGCCGCCGGAACTGATCAGGTTGTCCATCGGTATCGAACACATCGACGACATTCTTGAGGATCTCGATCAGGCTCTCAGAGAGATCTGAGCCGGGCCGGAGGGTGTGGTCTTTGAGGGGGGAAAGCATGCGTTATTCGACTCGCACCCGATACGGGCTCCGCTTTTTGATCAATTTGGCGGCACGGCCTGCGGGCTCCTGTGTGCAGTTGGCGGAAATCGCCCGCGAGGAAGGCGTTTCCGTCAAGTATCTCGAACAGATCGTCCGCGTCTTGCGTCCTGCGGGCATTTTGCGTTCCGCCCGCGGGGCCAAGGGAGGCTATGCGCTTGCGAAATCCCCGGACGCCATTTGTATGGACGAAGTGTTTGAGCATCTGGAAGGGCACATCTCCCCGGTGGAGTGCCTGCACGGGGCAAAAAGCTGTGAACGGGAAGGCGCCTGCCCCACGCGGTGGTTTTGGAGGGATCTGGATGAGCACATGCGGGTATTCCTCAAGGGCATGACGCTTGCCCGTTTTGTCGAGCGGGAACGGGTCATGAAAACGGGAAAAGGCGTTTTTCCTGTGGACATGGATGGCCCGGCGTGCTTTCATGCGCGGCATCGGACGCTGCCGGAGGGCGGCGGGAAGGCATGACGGAGCGGAAAATGAAAGACGGATTCTGGATGCTGCTGTGCTCGGCCTGTCTCTTGTTGTCGGCGCAGTCGGTGCAGGCGAGGGGGCTGACGGCGCTGGATATTTTTGCCCAGTTGCCGATCACCCTGTTTGAAAACACGCCGGAGGGCCTTTCCGAAGAGGAAAAGCTCCGGCTGATCGAACAGGGGGAGAGCGAATTTTGGGAGGTGGAGCGGTTCGACGCCGATCGCCTCGTGCTGGTATCGCGGCCTTTTGGCGAAACGCGGGTGGGGCTGCGTGTCTTCCGGGGAGGGGATAGGCTGCTTGCCGCGCTGGGGACGGACGGGGGCGCCATGTGTGCCCTTGAGCTCTGGGAGGAAGACGCCACCGGTGGGTTCGTGCCGGCCAACCCTCCGGACGATCCCCTGCTTTCCGATTTTTTGGCTCCGGGGCAGCGGCTCGCGGCGGATGTGTCTCCGGCGTTCATGTTCTGCCTTGAAGATGACGGGCTGGACGCGCGCCCGCTCTTCTGGGGGCCTGCGGGCCTCGTCGACGTGCCTGTGGGCAAGTCCGTGCGTTATGTCTGGAAGTCGGGGGCGTTTGAAAAAACGGTGTCCGACAGGCCCGAATAGCTTGCGTTGTGCGGATTTCCGTACTTGCCAAGCTTGAATAGACGCTATAGTATATGGATTTCGTGGCCCTAGCCGTAATTATGGGCCTTTTCGCTTGTCTTTAACCCCTTTTTGCCTCAGGAGGCCTCATGTTTGCTTCTGTTGCTCATGCGATGGGTACGGCCGGTGCCGGTCAGGCTGGCGGCGCTGACGCCCTCATGCAGTTTGTTCCTCTTATCGCCATGCTCGCCATCTTCTATTTCCTGCTCATCCGTCCCCAGCAGAAACGCGCCAAGCAGCATAAAGCCATGCTGGAAGCCCTGAAGAAGGGTGATCAGGTTCTGACCACCGGCGGCCTCGTGGGCCGTATCGTGGACATCGACGGCGACATCCTTTCCCTTGATCTCGGCAGCACCACGGTCAGCGTCGGCCGCGCCTATGTCGTGAGCGTGATGGATCTCCGTTCCAAGGCCGTGAAGGAAGAGAAATAGGTTCTTTTGCTTTGCCGGCAGGCATGCGCTCCGTCGATCCCGGCGGGCGTATGTCTGCCTTTCTTCATTTTATGCGCGGAGCGTTCCGCGCCGTATGGCCCCATCGGGGAAAACAGGGGCCGTACGCATAACGACAGTGCAGATCCGGCCGGGGGGCGGGCGGATGGGCCGAATCTGATGCTCTCAGGGGAACACCATGAAATCGTTGAGTTGGCGGATAGTCGTCTCGTTGCTGGTTCTGTTGGCCAGCATCGCCTATGTGTTGCCGAGCCTGCCGGGTGTCGGCGGATCGTCTTTGGGCAATCTGCTGCCGGACGCGCGGATAAGCCTCGGGCTTGACTTGAAGGGCGGGATGCACCTGACCCTTGGCGTGGAAGTGGACAAGGCCGTAAGCAATTCCCTTTCGCTGACCGGGCAGGAGCTGCGCGCTCAGGCATCCGAAAAGGGGATTACCGTCCTGCGCTCGCGTCTGACCCCGGACGGCCGTCTTGAATTTTTGCTGCCCAGGGCCGAGCAGCGGAACGAGCTTGAAGAGCTGCTCTCCAAGGATTTTTCGCAGCTTGCCGTTGATTCGCCCACGCAGGTGGAAGGTGGGGGGCTGCGTTTTACGGCGGCCTTTACGCCTGCCGCCAAAGCGAAGATCGAGGAAATGGCCCTTGATCAGGCTGTCCGCACCATCCGCAACCGTATCGACCAGTTCGGCGTCGCAGAGCCGGATATCCGCAAGCAGGCCGATTTCCGCATCCAGATCCAGTTGCCCGGCCTGACCGATTCCAAGCGCGCCATCCAGCTTGTGGGCCAAACCGCCCAATTGACGTTCCACCTTGTGCGCGACGACGTGAACCCGCAGGGGATCCTGCCTCCCGGTGTGGCCCTGTTCCCCATGGTGACCGTCCGTCCTGACGGCTCCACTTCCGAAAGCATGATCGCGCTGGACAAGGAACCCCTCATGACCGGCGAGGACGTGGCTGATGCCCGTCCCACCTTCGACAACCGCGACAACAAGCCGAGCGTCGGCCTTTCCTTCAACTCGCGCGGCGCGGCCATGTTCGAGCGCATTACCGGGGAGCACATCCATAAGCGTATGGCCATCGTGCTCGACGGCAAGGTGCACAGCGCCCCCACCATCCAGAGCCGCATCGGAGGCGGCAAGGCGAGCATTACCGGCAGCTTCACGCCCAACGAGGCGCAGGATCTCGCCATCGTGCTGCGCGCGGGCTCGCTTCCCGCGCCCGTGACCGTGCTTGAAGAGCGTACGGTTGGCCCCTCCCTTGGGAAGGAATCCATCGAGAGCGGCATCTTGGCCGCTGTGGTGGGCGGCATCGCCGTCATGGTTGTGATGCCGTTGTACTACGGGATGGCCGGGTTGCTGGCCGACGTCATGCTGGTCTTTACCATCACCATGCTCATGGCTGGGCTGGCCGCGTTCGGCGCGACCCTGACCTTGCCGGGCATTGCGGGCATCGTGCTGACCATCGGCATGGCCGTGGACGCCAACGTGCTCATTTTTGAACGTATCCGCGAAGAGATACGGCAAGGTCTGAAACCGCTTGAGGCCGTGGCCGTAGGTTTTGATCGCGCCACCGTTTCCATTGTGGACTCTAACCTGACTACCATCATTGCCGCCGCTTTTCTCTATCAGTTCGGTACCGGCCCCGTGCGGGGGTTCGCCGTAACCCTGAGCCTCGGTATCGTGGCTTCGATGTTTACGGCTATTTTTGTTTCGCGCACGGCGTTCGGGCGGTGGCTTGGTGGAAACGACGGGAAGAAGCTCAGCATCTAGGGCGGATTTTTTGAAAAGTTCCACTTTTCAAAGGGGCATGCTGCCGGAGGGCGTCGTTTTCGGCAGAAGCCGCGCCGCGTTGCGGCGGATGGCCTCGTTTACCCGCCGCCTCGCCTCCGGCGGGGGCGCTTCCCTCGGATGTATCCACAGTTTTTAAGAGATACAGGAGTTCTGGTATGAGTTTGCAGATATTCAGTGAGCAGACGAAAATAGATTTTATAGGTCTGCGGTATTACGCCTACGCCCTGTCCGCGGTGCTCCTTATCGCGGGGCTGGTGGCGTTCTTTATGCATGGCGGCCTGCGGTACGGTGTGGACTTTGCCGGCGGCGCCGCCGTCCAGCTCCAGTTTGAGAAGCCGATAGCTGATGAAACCATTAAGAAATCGTTGGTCGGCCTGAACCTGCCCGGCCTCTCCATTCAGCAGTACGGCGAGGATGGGCGCGACTATCTGATCCGTTTCTCGACTCCGAACCTGACGGGGGAGGAGATACGCAAAAACATCCTTTCCGCGCTTGACGAGACTTCCGGGGGCAATCCCGTGAGCATTCAGCGGCTGGAGATGGTCGGCCCCAAAGTCGGCGCGGATCTGCGGAACGCGGCCCTTGAAGCCATGTATTTTGCGCTTCTGCTGATTACCGTGTATATTTCCGGGCGGTTTGAACAGCGCTGGACGATCGCGGTGATTATGGCCGCGGCCCTCGGAACGGCCATGTACATCATGGGCCTGCTCGGCATGAACATGGTCTACCGGGTTATTGGGGCTCTGGCGCTGACGCTGATCATTTCTTGGAAACTCAAGTTGAATTATGCCGTTGGCGCCATCATCGCCCTGCTGTACGACGTTTTCGTCACGCTGGGGCTGCTGGCCGTCCTTGGCAAGGAAATCGACTTGAACATCATCGCGGCGCTCCTGACTTTGGTAGGCTATTCGCTCAACGATAAAATCATCGTGTATGACCGTATCCGCGAAAACCTCCAGAAGCAGCCGGAAGACAATCCCGCCCCGTTGGCCGATATCATCAACCTGAGCGTGAACCAGACACTTGGCCGCACGATCATGACCTCGGCGACGACCTTGATCGCCGCCCTGAGCCTGACGATCCTCGGCGGGGGGGCTATCCACGACTTCGCGCTGACCATGAGCCTCGGCGTGTTCATCGGCACCTTCTCTTCCGTGTTCGTTTCCAACCCGATCCTGCTCATGCTCGGCGATACCCGCCCGTATATGGTGGCCCGCAAAAAGGTGGAATACGAGCGCCCCGGCGAACACGGGGTCGTGTGAGTTTTGGAAGGAGCGGAGGAGGAAGTCCTTCCTCTTCCGGGTTCTGGACAATAATGCTTCGGCTTTACTGAAAATCCTGTTTCCTGCTTTCCCGGATGAAAAAAGAGAGGGCGCTTTTGCGTCCTCTCTTTTTTTGCCGCAGTTCCCCTTTCCGCAGAGGGAATCTGTGTTTTTAGGGAAGTTGGCAGGGAGACAATAGGCTCGAAAGTTTTTGGAAAGGATGGGCTCCGTTTGAGCAGGTTCGGGGAGGGGAAGGGTGGGGCCTTTTCCCTTTCCCCAGAAATGCTTTCCCTCCCCAATGGTTTTATGCGTTTGGTTCTATACGTTTTAAAGGCACATGCCGTTAGTTGCCTTCAGGCATGACGATAAGGGCGGACGGGTCGGTGTGGATAAGGATGCGGTCGAGCTTGGGGGCGCAGGTGCGGAGGCGGCGCTCCATATCCGTGGCAATCTCGTGGGCGGCGGCAAGGGACAATTCGCCGTCGATGATGCAGTGGAAGCTGACCAGCGGCGTCCCGCCCATGTGCGTCAGGCGCAGGTCATGCACATTGGACACCATGGGAAATTCCGGGAGGATGCTGTCCACGGCGGCGCGCACATAATGGAGATCCGCGTCGAAGGGCAGGGTTTTTTCTTGGGCGCAGAGGCGATCCTCCGGCTCGATGTGCGTCTCGATGCGGGTTGTGTTGAGGCGCTTGCCGAGGGCTTTCTCAAACATCACGACGTATTCGTGGGCTTCGCGCAGCGTCATATCCGGCGACGCCTCCACATGCAGAAAGACGAGGAGCCCTCCGCTCTGTTCGGAAAGGATCAGGTTGTGGACGGAAAGCTTGTACGCGGCGGCAACCGTGCGGACGAGCTGAAATACGCTTTCCGTTTCTTCCTGCGCGGGTTCGACGTGTACGGTAATATCGGCGGAAGGCACGATCTCGTGCGCGATGTCCTCAATCACGCAGGATACGTCATGCGCGGCGTCGAGGCGCAGGGTGGCGGGGGCCTCGACCGTGATGTCCATAAACACGTCGGCGCCGCTTTCGCGCACGCGCAGGCGGCGTACCCGGCAGAGCGGGAGCTGCTTGGCGAGGGCCTGCTCCAATGCCTCGGAATGTTCCTTGCCTCCCCCGTCGAGCAACATGGTCACGGCCCGTCGGGAGAGCCGGAAGCCCACAACGACGACGATGCCCGAAACGAACAAGGCGGCGATGGCGTCCGCCATATGCAAAATGCCCCGGAAGGGGCTGTCCGCCGGAAGGTATTCGCTGGCTTGGACGCAAAGCAGCCCGATGAGCACGACGCCGGATGACCAGATGTCCGTGGTGAAATGCAGCGCGTCGGCTTCTAGGGCTTGGCTCTTGTGCTTTTGGGCGACGCGGCGGAGCATGGCTGCCCGGTTGACGTCCACGAGCAGGGAAACGAGGATGATGCCCACGCCCCACCATGACGGGGTGATTTCGGGGGCGTCGAAGAAGAGCCGGTTGACGGCCTCGTGTACGATCCAGCCGCAGGTGACGAGCAGCAGGACCGTTTCCGCCAGCGCGGAAAGGTTTTCGATCTTGCCGTAGCCGTAGGGATGGGTTTCGTCCGCGGGGCGGGCCGCGACGCGGACGGCGAAGAAGGTGATGCCCGCGGCTACAAGGTCGAGGCTGCTGTGCAGGGCCTCGGAAAGGATGCCGAGGCTGTTGGTGGCGAGCCCGGCTCCGAGCTTGATGAGCGTCAGGAACAGTGCCCAAAACAGGGATGAGAGGGCCGCGTGTTGTTTTTCGGAATGCGCTTCGTGGTGCGCGGTTGCGGTAGTCATGAAAACACTCCGGGGAAATGGCCGCTCTTGCGGCCGTTCGCGGAAAGGGCGTTGGGGCGTCAGCTCAGTACGCCGTGCTCATAAAGGATTTTCAGGCCGATGCCGATAAGGACGCAGCCGCCCACAAGTTCGGCGCGTCGGCCAAAAATGTCCGCATGGGCGAGCCCTTTTCCCGCCAGCAGGCCAAGGGCCGTGATGACGGCGCAGACCACGCCGATCAGGATGGACGGCCCCCATACGCTTATGTTGAGGAGTGAGAAGGAAAGCCCCACGGCCAGGGCGTCGATGCTGGTCGCCACCGCGAGGATGAACAGCCTGCGTCCTTTGGTGGGATCAGCCGAGCAGCTTTCCCCTTCTTCGGAATCGTCGCCTCCGCCCCGGATCATGTTGCCGCCGATCCATGCCAGCAGCGCGAAGGCGATCCAGTGATCCCATGACTCGATGAGGCCGCGCACGGTCAGGCCAAGGGTCCAGCCGATTACGGGCATCAGGAACTGGAAAAAGCCGAACGTCAGCGAAAGGCGCAAAAAATGTATGGCCGTCACCCGCTTGAGGGCGCAGCCCGTGCAGATTGACACGGCGAAAGCATCCATGGCCAGTGCAACGGCAATGGCAAACAGTTCTGGGAAACTCATAGGGTGTTGTGGGGGGTTAAGGTTATGGGCGTCAAAACCGATCCGGTTGTTGTGAGGCCTTCGGCTCTTGCTGTCAACCTTTTGTGGGGTGGTGGGAAGTGGCGTCG
>OLRF01003789.1_pt1 | contig 11380 bp, 6 predicted proteins | sample 1672061 | NCBI WGS metagenome assembly OLRF01 (sample SAMEA3136641, study PRJEB25190) | human gut metagenome | reverse complement strand
TGGATTGGAATACATTGTTAAAGCTTGGATATGCAGGGGAGTTAGGACAGAAGATAACAATATATTATTATCGTGCAGATAATATTAATTATGAGTCAGATCAAAGAATCGAAACATATACATTAGTAGGAATATTCCAGAATTATACCAATATATGGCAGAACGGGAAAATGATTCCAGGAGCATTAGTTACAGATGAGAAGTTAAACGATTTTGATTATAAAATTGATAATCTGTATCTGTATGGATTCAAGGATTCGATAAGAACAAGTGAATATGCAAATGTTTATAAGAAGATAAAGGAAGACATAAGGTGCGAGACAGTATATAATGCGGCAGTATATGATTATTCACCATGGAAGTCAGCAACAGTTTACATGTATATGTATGTTGTAGTCATGGTTATTGGAATTCTCGCATTGTCATACCAGCTTATTGAATACAGGAATACAAGACGCAAGTCGTATAATATGTTCAGCCAGATGGGAATGACTAAAGCAGGCATCCGTAAAATGTATATAACAGAGAACGCATTTATACTGATTCCGGCAGGAATTATTGGCATTCTGCTTGCACTGGCAGTAGGACACTTTACAGGACAGGCACTTGAAGCCAAGTCTGGTTATGAATTCTACAGGGTGAATATGGAGGTTATTATTAAAAGTGCCAGTTCGGTGGTGATTGCAGTTATAGTTGAGGAACTTAGCGGAATAATATCCAACATACATTTCTATAGAAAGAAAGCAGTGTCCAAGAAATGGGTAAGCAGACCGGTACATATGCGTTATAAGAAAAGCCGTATGAACAGGCATAATCTTGTAAGGTCTGTAAGTTCAAGATTTATAAGAAAAGATGGGGCTTTGATGGCTGTCGGAATAAGGCTTTTTGCATTATGTATATGTGGAGTTATTATATTTTCTGCTTTGAAGATTCAAAATGCTTTTAAAGAATATAAGAGCAATGACAGTGTGCCGGATATATATGGATATATTGATGTTAATCAGGATAAAACGGCATTATTTATGAACTACTGGTATTATCTTAAGGACTATAATAATCTGCCGCTGAAGTCAATGAATTATACTGGTGAAATCACAAGCAGGAATGACATGAGTGAGTATGTCAGTAAGCAGAGAATACGATATAACATACATTTTGATAAGATAAAGGAATTAGTTGAAGCCGGAAATATGTGGGACTGGAATGATGCAATCAAGGTTAATGACAGTGACAGCATAGGAAGGTCACTTGGCTTTATTAATATGGGGCAGAGTAAATATTTAAAAGATCCTAATAATAATATTCTGGAAGGATTTTCTAAGGAATTTATTGACGAGCTGATGGAGATTAATGGAATAAATTCCGTGTCATATTCTGTATTTGAATCAGAAAGAAGCTGGTTCTGGGATTCACAGGATTATGAAAAGATGCAGACATTTACATTTCATCCTGAAAAAAGTTCATATCATAAAGAGCATCTTCCTGATTATGGAGACAGGTATTTGTTTTCTACAGAATATGCACAGCCAACCAAAGAACTATACAGCAAACTGGAGAAATATATAGATAAAGAGTATGTTGATTATGAAGCATTTAAGGAAGGAAAACAGGTGGTTTTATTCTTAAGAGATCTGCCAGAGGGTGGATATGATGACACTATTAATGCCGGAGATACACTTTATTATAATTATTACAGAGTAGATGAGAATACGTATGGTGATGAGAGTAATATAATTGATTCTTCATATTTTTCAATATTTCCTTATGATAAAGCATATAACAGGTATTTATTAGATTACAACAATACACATGATTTTAATCCTGATTATAAGCTTATGGAAAAGCTCGAAGCAGCTTATGATGCATGCGTTGCTCCACAGGTTGCTGCTGTTGTCAAAGTTACTGACGAGGTTATGGAGGATTTCAATGGAATAATTCCGACATTTGGTTATTATACCGCAATTGCAAGTATTAACATGGCACAGCAGGCGGTTGACAGACAGAAAGATATTATGGAGAGACTTATTGGAGAAGAGTTAAGCGGTGATATGGATTTTGAACTGTGTTACAACCAGATAAGCATAAAGTATGACCTGACATCAACATTTTCAGCAACCAATAATAAGATAGGTGTGTATTTCAACAATAACGATATCTCTTATAGCAGTAATGTTGATATCAAGAATACATACAGAACACAGCTTATCAACAGTATACTGCAGTATGGAATCACTATTATTGCAATGATAGTTATGCAGCTGTTAATTATGGCAATTGTTATAAGAAACCGTATTAACAGAAGAAAAGAAAAAATGATGCTTTTGCACAGTCTGGGAATGAGGCGTGGAAAGATTGTTTCAGTATGTATGCTTGAGGCACTTCGGGAATCGGTATGGTGCGTGATTACAATGCCATTGTTATTGTTAATGGAACTGCTGATGTTTACTGGATTTGTGAGGAAACTATAAAAATATGGATAGAAGGGATGGGTATATTATGAACGAGATTATGTTAAGAGCGGAGAACATTGAAAGAACTTATCATGCCGGAAGCGTTGATGTTCCGGCACTCAAGAACTGCACACTTGAGTTTGGACAGGGGGAATTTACAGCAATAATAGGAAAGAGTGGTTCAGGTAAATCAACACTTTTGAGGATTCTTGGAAGTGTTGACGAGCCGGATACCGGAAGTGTTATTATTGCCGGAAAGAAGATAACAGGAATGAAGGACAAGGAATTGTCAGAGTTCAGAAGAAGAAATATAGGATATATATATCAGGATTACAGCCTTTTTCCAGAATTCACAGCATATGAAAATGTTGTTATGCCGATTCTTATAGATGGCAAGAAGCCTGATGAGAATGAAGTTGATGATTTGTTAGAGGAATTGGGAATATCGCATTGTAAGAATAAGTTTCCATCGCAGATGTCAGGTGGTGAACAGCAGAGAGTTGCGATAGCAAGAGCGCTGATTACTCATCCGGCTGTAATCCTTGCTGATGAGCCGACTGGTAATCTTGACGCAGGAAGTGCGGGAACAGTTGCACAGATGTTATCCAAGGCAAGCCAGAAGCATAATCAGACAATAATTATGGTTACGCATGACAGACAGATGGCAGATTATGCGGATAAGATAATTACTATAGTAGATGGTGTGTGTCAGTAACATAGAAGTACATACGAAAGGGGGATTGCGTATGTCGGTATTTGGGATTACTCTGTTGAGCATTAAAAGACGTATGCCGCAGATTATCAAAGCAGCGTGTACCACGCTTGCAGCCGTGTTTTTTGTAACAGCGGTTCTTATATTTCAGGAGAATATGTACCAGTGGCAGATGTCGTCCAATAAATCAAGATTCGGGGACTGGTTTATATGTGAAGTGACATCGAAAGAACCTAATAATTCTTTAAGTGAGCATGCTTATCTTAATGCGCCGGTCAAGGCAGTTACATGTGTGGATATGTTTAATAAAGACTGGAAGATGACAGGGTACATACTTGGAAGCTTTGACGAAGCATTTGTTAAACAGGGAAGGCTTAAACTGAATGCAGGTCATCTTCCACAGGAAGATGATGAGATAGCAATGGACTGGAATACATTGCTGTCATTGGGATACACAGGCGAGATAGGAGAGACAATCACAATCAGATACTGCGAGGAAAACAGTGTATACAACAATGAGGCAAGACACGAAAAACAGTTCCGTTTGTCAGGTATATTTGCCAATTATACAAGCATATGGAAATACGGTAAGAAGATGCCAGGAGCTGTTGTAACTGAAAATGCGCTTTCAGCATTTAATACAAAATGCAAGAATTCATATCTGTATTCATTGAAAGAATCTGTCAGGGCATCAGATTATGCTATTGTTTATAAGAAGATTAAAGAGGATGCAAAGACAGAGACAGAATACAATTCGGCAGTATATGATTATCAGCCATGGAATTCGGCGGCCGTGTATGCATACATGTATATAGTTGTAATGGTAATTGGAATACTTGCACTTTCGTACCAGCTTATTGAATACAGGGGAAGAAGAAAGACGGCATATCAGAGATTCAGAAGACTTGGCATGGATAAGTCCATGATGCGGAAAATGTATATCATCGAGAATGCACTTATAATTATTCCGGCAGGTATAGCAGGACTCCTTCTGGCATTGCTCACAGGTCAGGCAATAGGAAAGGGATTAGAGATTAATAATGGCTTTCATTTCTATAAAATCACTGCCGGTATAATAATAAAAAGCGTGTGTTCCGTAATTGCGGCAATTGTTGTAGAAGAGCTGGCAGGTCTGATTGCTAATCAGTGGCAAAAAAATAAAGGCGGTAATGTTAAGAGTAAGAATAAGAAAATTGTATCTGCCAATATGGAAGGAAAGCAGTCACGCATGAAGCCATATAATCTTGCTTCGACAATCAGCCAGAGACTGATGCAAAATGATGGGGTGTTTATGATTGCAGGACTCAGGATATTTGCATTATGCATATGTGGAATACTTGTGTTCTCAGCTGTAATGATAAGAAAATCATATGCTGACTATAAGAAGAATAATGAACTTCCTGATATATATGGATACCTTGATCCGTCAGATTCTGAGTATGAAATGACTCTGTACTATTATTCATATATAAAAGGATATTATAATATACCTGAACAGGATGATATATATGGCGTCAGCGAAAGAAGCCAGCTTCTTAATAAAGCATGGAAAGAACGAAACAGGTTTAATATAAGCTTTGATGAATTAAAAAGCAAAATGAATAATTCCTTCATGAGAATTAAATATAATGATGAAGATTTACTGGAATTAGATAGGATAAATATTCACTATGGGCGTAGGTACTGTAAAAGAGGTAACACTAATCTGCTCAGCGGTTTTACTAGCGAATTCCTTGAAGAAATTGACAATATAAGCGGAATAGAATCAATATCGTATTCTGCTTATGAATCAGAAAGAAAATGGTTCTGGGATAATCAGGATTATCATAAGATGGGGCTGGATATGATATCACCAGACATGTCTAATTCAAGAGATACACCGATTACAGATTATGGTTATCGTTATATATTTTCTACGGAATATGTTAATCCGACCAAAGAACTTTATAAGAAACTTGAAAAATATATTGATAAAGAGTACAGAAACTATGATGATTTCGTCAATGGCAGACAGGTTGTGGTATTCTTACAGGATGCACCTGATGGAAGCTATGATGATACGCTTAAAGCAGGAGATACTCTTAATTACAATTATTATGAACTGCCGGTAGATGCCAGTTTCCATGTTCCAATGAGCATTGCAGATGGAAGATATGTATATCCATATGATAAAGCATTTTTCGATAAATACAATAATTCAGGCAAAATTGATCTGCATGCCCACTATTATGGCTCAGGAGGAAATATGGCAGGAGGCACAGGTACAGAAAATCCTGTAAGGGAGCAGGTTATTGATGGATATGAAGTATTATTCGGGGCATGTGTGTCACCAACAGTTGCAGCAGTTATAAAGGTTACGGATGATGTAAGAGAGGATTTTAACGGAATAATGGTTGATTATGGCTATTATACGGCACTTGCAGGAATGTCACTTGCACAGCAGGCAGTTGATAACCAGAGAAACCTTATGGAGAGAATGACGGGGGATGAGATGACTGGAGATCTTGAATTCGGTCTGCATTATAACCAGTTAAGCGTACAGTATGATCTGTCATCAGCATTTTCAGCAACTAATAATAAACTCTCTGTATATTTTGAAAATAATGATCTTGTCTACAATTCTAATGTTGATGCCAAGAATATATACAGAACACAGCTTATCAACAATATTCTTCAATATGGAATAACAATAGCAGCGTCAGTTGTAATCCAGCTTCTTATAATGGCAATCATTGTAAGAAACAGGATTGAACGCAGAAAAGAAAAATATAAGCTGCTTCATGGCCTGGGGATGAGAAGGGGAACGATAGTAAAAATCTGTATGCTTGAAGCATTAAGAGAATCAGTATGGTGCATATTCACAATGCCACTGATACTTATAATGGAACTGCTTATGTATACGAGAAAGAATCTGGTTGAATAATTAAATATTATTGTGTATTATAAGAAAAAGAGCCACTTGCTGGCTCTTTTTTTGCGGAAAGGATGAATATTAATATGAATCAGACATATATGAAGGAGCAGAAGATACTCCCATTGTTATTAAAAATGTCGCTTCCAATGGTAATATCTATGATGGTTAATTCATTGTACAATATTGTTGACAGCTTCTTTGTTGCTAAGATAAGTGAAAATGCGATGACCGCTCTGTCACTGGTATTTCCAGTACAGAATCTTATAAGCTCGGTTATGATAGGATTTGCAATAGGAATTAATGCGGTTATATCATTTTTTATGGGCGCACAGAACCAGAAGCAGGCAGATAAAGCAGCCAGTCAGGGCATGCTCCTAAGCTGCATACATGCTGTTGTGCTTACTGTGATATGCGTAGCAGGCATGCCGGTATTTCTAAAAATGTTTACAAAGGACGCAGAGATAGTTTCACTGGGACTTAAATATTCCAATATTGCATTTGCATTTTCAATAATGCTTGGAATTGAGCTTATGTTTGAGAAGGTGTTTCAGGCAGTTGGAAGAATGAATGCTTCTATGGTCTGTCTTATGACAGGCTGTATAGTTAATATTGTGCTTGACCCGATGATGATATTCGGAATAGGCCCATTTCCTGCAATGGGGATTGAGGGCGCTGCACTTGCGACAGGAATAGGTCAGACTTCGGCAGCTGTGCTATATATCATAATATATATTGTTAAGCCTATTCCGGTTAAATTCAGAAAATCGGAGATGAGAATAGAACGTTCGATGGCAAAAAGACTTTATTCTATCGGTATGCCGGCAAGCTTAAGCCTTGCACTTCCATCTATTCTTATATCGGTGCTTAATGTAATACTTGCTGCGTACTCGGCTGTGTATGTATTCGTGCTTGGAGTATATTACAAGCTGCAGACATTTCTGTATCTGCCGGCCAACGGAGTTGTACAGGGAATGAGACCGCTTATGGGCTATAACTATGGAGCAGGAGAGCATGAGAGAGTAAGAAAGATATATAAGACATCAATGGTACTTATATTTGCTATTATGGCAGCAGGTACAATTCTCTGTCTCGCAATACCGGGTTCACTTATCGGTCTGTTTACAAGTAATCCAGACACAATAAATGCCGGCGAGACAGCGTTAAGAATAATAAGTGCCGGATTTATTGTATCAACGGTATCAGTTACTTCGGCGGGTGCACTTGAAGGACTTGGGAAAGGATTTCCGTCACTTATTATATCTGTATGCAGATATGTTGCGGTAATAATTCCGGTTGCATTCATAATGTCAAGGATAGTCGGAGCTGTTGGCGTATGGCATGCTTTCTGGATTATAGAGGTGATTACATCAGTAATTTCTTATATGGTATATAAGAAAAATGTTAAATAATTATAAAAATGTCTTCTTGACATTGCTTGACCTTGGAAATACAATAGTTGCATATACAACAATTGGAGGTGCAAGTAATGTTGAGAAGAATTTTTTCTTATATGAAAGAATATAAGAAATACGCATGGCTGGCGCTTATATGTATAGGTGTTGAAGTCGTGCTTGAGATTATGGTGCCTAAGCTGATGGCTGACCTGATTGATATAGGTGTGACCAATTCAGATGTGCCATATATAATAAATAAAGGTATACAGATGGCTGTATGTGCAGTTGCTGCACTTATATTAGGTGTGGGAAGTGCAAGATTTTCTGCACTTGCAGGTCAGGGACTGGGTGCTAATATAAGAAAGGCTGAGTACGGGAAACTTCAGTCTTATTCATTTTCTAATATAGACCATTTCAGTGTTTCATCATTAGTCACACGACTGACAAGTGATGTGACTAATATCCAGAATGCTGTGTCAACAGGAATGCGTCCATTTGGACGAAGCCCGGTAATGCTGATATTTGCAACGACACTGGCATTCCGGATTAATTCCACACTGGCACTGGTCTTTCTTGTAGCACTGCCAATTCTGGCAGTCCTGCTCATTATAATAATCATTAATGTTGGTCCACGATATGGAAGAATGCAGGGAGCAGTTGACCTTGTAAACAGGTGTATAGAGGAGAATCTTACAGCAGTAAGAGTTGTTAAATCATATGTGCGTGGTGACTACGAGATTGAAAAATTTAGGAATGTTAATGATAATCTGAAAAACGAGTCAGAGAAAGCATTTGGAATAGCCGTACTTAACATGCCTGCTATGCAGTTCGTTATGTATTCTACAATTCTTGGTATTCTTCTTATAGGCGGAAGACTGATTAATTCAGGACAGATGATGATTGGACAGCTTACTTCTTTCTTGAGCTATGTTCTTCTGATACTTAATTCTCTTATGATGATGTCAAATGTGTTCCTTCTTATGACAAGGTCACTTGCTTCTGCAGAAAGAATTATGAAGATAATTGATGAGCCGATTGATATAACTGATGAGAATGCAAAGGACATTGAAGTTAAGAAGGGTGAGATTGAATTTAATCACGTCTGGTTTAAATATAAGGATACTGCTAAAGAATATGTGCTGTCAGATGTTTCATTTCACATTAATGCAGGACAGACAGTCGGAATAATCGGCCAGACAGGTTCATCAAAGACGACGCTTATCCAGCTTATTCCAAGACTTTATGATGCAAGTAAGGGTGAAATTAAGATAGATGGAATTAGTATTAAGGAATATCCGGTTAGACATTTAAGAGATGCAATCTCAGTTGTATTGCAGAAGAATACGTTGTTTTCAGGCTCGCTTATTGATAACTTAAGATGGGGCGATGAAAATGCGACTCTGGATGAGATTAAAGAGGCATGCAGCATAGCGTGTGTTGATGAATTCATAGACAGGCTCCCTGGAGGACTTGATGCAGAGATGGGACAGGAAGGTGTCAATGTATCAGGAGGACAGAAGCAGAGAATATGTATTGCAAGGGCAATATTAAAGAAGCCGAAGGTTCTTATTCTTGATGATTCAACGAGTGCGGTTGATACTGCAACAGAAGGAAAGATAAGAAATGCACTTGCAAAGAAGCTGCCTGATATGACTAAGATTATAATTGCACAGAGAATATCGTCAGTGTGTCATGCAGACCAGATAATTATTATGGACGGCGGTCGTGTGGACGCAATCGGAACACACGAAAGTCTGTTAAAGACTAATAAGATATATCAGGAAATATATGAATCACAGAAGGAAGGAGCTGATCTTTAATGGCTAAGTATGTTGGATATAAAAGACCAAAGGACACTAAAAAGACTGTTAAGCATCTCCTTTTATATCTGGGTCATTATAAATGGGCGTTCCTGCTTATAGCAATTCTTGTATTTATAAGTGCAGGTGCAGGAATTATGGGAACATTTTTAATAAAGCCTGTAGTTAATAATTTTATCGTGCCGGGCAATATGAAGGGGCTTATCATTGCTGTGTGCGGAATGGGCGTCATGTATGCGTGCGGTGCGCTCTCAACGCTTGGCTACAACAGGCTTATGGTGCATACTTCCCAGAAGGTAGTAAGCGAGATTCGAATGGATCTTTTTAAGCACACACAGAAGCTTCCGTTAAAATATTTTGATAATAATACACATGGTGAGATTATGAGTCATTTCACTAATGATGTTGATACGGTTCAGGAAGCAATGAACAATAGTTTTGCCATGGTAATACAGAGCTTTCTTACGCTTTTTGGAACTATAACAATGATGCTGGTATTAAGTGTAAGGCTGACTATTATTGTTGTTGTTTTTCTTATTCTTATGTTCATATTTATCAAATACAATGGTAAACGCAGCAAGAAATATTATCACAGACAGCAGAAGGAGCTTGGCAATATCAACGGTTTTGTTCAAGAAATGATGGCAGGTCAGAAGGTTGAGAAGGTTTTTAATCATGAGCAGGAGAATTTTGAAAAATTCTGTGAGATGAATGAGAGCTTCAGGAAGGAATCAACTAATGCACTTGCATATTCAGGAATGCTGATTCCTGTAATTGTAAGCCTGTCGTATTTTAATTATGCGCTTTCTGCCTGCGTTGGAGGTATATTTGTAATAAAAGGAATCATGGACCTTGGCAGCATATCTGCATATCTTGTGTATGTAAGACAGAGTGCCATGCCATTAAACCAGTTCACACAGCAGGTTAATTTCATACTTTCAGCGCTTTCGGGAGCTGAGAGAATATTTGACATGATGGATGAGGCAGAGGAGCCTGACGAAGGGAAAGTAACTTTGTGTAATGTCATTAAAAATGCGGATAATACCCTTACAGAAACTTCTGATAAGACAGGATTTTTTGCATGGAAGCTGCCAGCAGGGGAGCTTATTGAACTTAAGGGTGATGTAAGATTTAATGATGTTGTGTTCGGATATGTGCCTGAAAAGAGGGTGCTTAACAAGATTTCCTTGTTTGCAAAGCCAGGACAGAAGATAGCATTTGTTGGTGCAACAGGTGCAGGAAAGACGACTATAACTAACCTGATTAACAGATTTTATGATATTAATTCAGGAAATATATTCTATGACGGAATAAGCATTGATAGAATTAAGAAAGACGATTTAAGGCATTCACTTGGCATTGTATTACAGGACGTTAATCTGTTCACAGGAACTATTATGGATAATATAAGATATGGTAACCTTTTGGCGACCGATGAGGAATGTATTAAAGCCGCTAAGCTTGCCAATGCAGATGACTTTATAACAAGACTTCCAGACGGCTATCAGACAGTACTTACACAGAACGGTGCAAGTCTTTCACAGGGACAAAGACAGCTTATATCAATTGCAAGGGCAGCAGTTGCCAACCCACCAGTAATGATTCTTGATGAGGCGACATCTTCAATTGATACAAGAACAGAAGCACTTGTCCAGAGAGGTATGGATAACTTAATGAAGGGCAGAACAGTATTTGTAATAGCACACAGACTTTCAACTGTCCGCAATTCAGATGCCATAATGGTACTTGACCACGGCAATATAATTGAGCGAGGCTCACACGATGAACTTATTGCCGGCAAGGGAACATATTACAGCTTGTATACAGGGGCATTTGAGTTGTCATAATATTAAGTTTGCTGTGAGAAATGTATTACCAAGGCTGGCGGTTATAATTAAGTGAATATTTTATATTTAAGAGGCGTTAAGCCTCTTTTTTAGTGTATTGCGGCTACAGGGATACTGTAGCTGTTAGGTTGTTTATTTGAGAAGATACAGCCTTGAGGAACTTGAAGAGATGTGTCCGAAGGGTATAAGGTTGTTTGTAAGATTAAAGAAGTTGAAAACAATACAAGGGTAATTTTATGGGAT
>OLRF01003781.1_pt1 | contig 11405 bp, 8 predicted proteins | sample 1672061 | NCBI WGS metagenome assembly OLRF01 (sample SAMEA3136641, study PRJEB25190) | human gut metagenome | reverse complement strand
CAGGAGGCGGCTGGGGCTGGCCGCCTAGGCCGTCCGGAAAAACGTCCGCACCCCCCTGATCCCATGGAATTGTCCGAAATCTGCGTTTATCAGCGTCCGAAAGGCATTGACGACGCTGATAAACGCAGATTTCGATACAGAATCGGCCAACTCAGTTCGGGAGCCATCGAAGCGACGAGCGATTCGACACCTAATCGAGACCGAAGCTTTCCACCGCAGTGGGCAGCGGAGCCTGCGCATCCACTGCTGCGCGCCTCATAGCGTCGAAGCCGCTGCCCTCTTTCTCGCAGGCGTTGATGAGTCCGAGCGTCTTCATGAGCGTGGGATTTCTCGCGTCGGAAACACCACCAGCGAGCATAACGTCCAAGGCAATGCGCAAACCGCCAGGGTTCTCGACCTCAATCCGGTCGGGATAGTCGACGGAGGAGCAGTGGCAACCCCCCATCTTCTCGCAAATCTTTAAGATGCTCTTGCTCCACGGATCCCCTTACAACGTTCCAGTCGCACGCTCCCCGAACGCACTTTACGTCGCGCCCATTATCGGTCGCAGGCGCAAAGTCATCTCGCGCAATACATGGCTTCTGAGCACTGCTTTCCCGAAGGCTGCAACATAGAGAAACTCAAAGAAAGGCCCGCGCATTCAGCAAGCGAGAAGCTCGGGCCCAGGGAGAGAGGGAGGGTGAAGTCGGAAAGCGTGCGGCTATTCCACCTCGGCGAACGACGGTATCGCAGCGGCGGCAACTGCCGACGTGGGGGCCGCGTCAGAAGCGTTCGACCCTCCCTGTTCAATCCATCATTTCCCGCTGCAAGCCGACACGCCGCGAGGCAGTTACTTCAGACGATCGCCTTCTTGGTCGACCACCTTCGCACGCTCGGCTTCCACTAATGCATAAAGCTCTTCGCGGGAATGGACGTCCATCTTCTTGTAGATATGGTAAGCATGGGTTTTCACCGTACCATCGGACATGCAAAGCTGCTCGCGAATACGTGGCCGCGTATGGCCTGCAGCCATAAGCTCGAACACATCTTTCTCTCGCTCGGTCAGGCTGTACCGCTCGGCCAAAGCAGATCGAGCGAGACGCGCCTGATCCTCAGCGCGCACGAGTCCTTTGCTGATAAGCCTTTGCTGGCGTTTTCGATCGACAAGTGTTGCAAACTGGAAGCAGCACATAGTGAGCGATAAGTAGAGGGGGAGCGCTTCGAACAAAGGCCAATACTCCGACCACGCCACCGGCAATTGGTCAGATCGGCCGAACGCAAGCGTACACAAAGAGTAGCCTATAAATAAAGCAGTGATGACAACCGCCTTTTCAGATATGGCGAGGAACGTCTCGTCAAGCCCCATCTGCTCTTTGATATCTGAGAGCTGAGCTGCAGACAGGGAGATCCACGATGCCCATGAGACAACGCCGCAAAATACCCACATTGCGTGCGTAAGAGCAGACGTCGACGTTAGATAGGGGGCAAACAATGCCCCTAAGATCAACAAGGGCGCCACCCTTAGAACGCTCGGACGAAGGCCTTTTTGGCGCGAAGAGGCGCTGAGCAACAAGGCAGAGACAAGGGCGCCCCCTATGCTCACAAACCTATTCGGAGCAAGATCACCAACTGGCAAAGCTGCAAAGAAAAACAGTGGCGCCATGCACGCACCAAGGCAAACACGGCCCAAATAGAACGGCACTAACGCGGCAAGCCCATCAGCAGTAATAGTGCGCTCGCAAGTGGACAAATGCATTGTCCCCAGCATAAACGGCACCGCGCCGACAGCTCTCAAGACAGCGGCAACAGGGGCGCTCCAAGCGCCAATGGGGATAAGCGTCCCCAAGAAGTACACGAGAAATGCCACAAGAAGGCTAACGGCCACCACTCGCTCAGCTTCCTTTTTGCTGAGCGATACATATGCCAAACCCCAGAACACAATAAGCAGCGCATGGTGCAAACCATGAAGCACGAGCACCACAACCGCACTCCCGCCACCCATCGAGGCAACAAAGGGGAGCGCGACGTAAGCTGCCGTGGCGGCGCAAGCCACAGCAGCCAGCCCCTGCTGGACTCTTGGACGCATAAACTGCTTATAGATCGCAAGCAACGCGATGATCGTTACCGAAATAAACAGCCACAACACAACCCGCATCGTGGCATCCCCTTGAGCCTCCGCCCCGAACATTGGCCGCCACAAAGTAAGAAAGAGCACAGAGGCGCTCCAATATACGCCCCCAGTTATGGCGATCCACAGCGTCGTCCTCTTTTCCGACCCGCCCATACCTTTCCCTCTCTTCCGCGCAGAGCTCCAAATGAGAGCCTCATCCCTCCGGCAACGACCTCATCCCTCGGGCATGAGGTCGCCCTCTCTGACAAGGCAAAACAAAATTCAGTACCTTGCCCCGATTTTCGCGTCCCCGTTTTTCACCCATCATAACAGCCGCCGACAGCAAGTCGGAGGAGGACGGCAAATTAAGCATTTTGTCGCAGCAGACCCGCAATGAAAGGAAGGGGAGCATCAATCATGACGGAGATTGCAAACCAGGCCATTGGAAGACGTTCCTTCTTGAAAGGACTGGCCCTGGCCGGTGTTGGCGCGGCGGGAGTCGCCTCCCTTGGAGGCTGCGCCACGCCGTTAAGCGACACGGGAAACAGCAGCGCGGCTTTCGACTTCGCCCAAACCATCAACTGGGACGGCCAGTATGACGTCGTAGTCGTGGGCTTTGGCTCAGCCGGTGCCGTCACTGCCATGAGCGCTGCCGAAGCCGGGGCCTCTGTGCTCTTGCTGGACAAGGCTCCCCTTGGGCATGAGGGCGGAAACTCGCGTTACTGCGGCCAGACGTTCATGCACTCCAACGGAGACGAGCAGGCCGCGCGCGACTACTTTGTCGCCATGTGCGGCAGCATGCCCGTGGCGGATGACGTCGTCGACACGTTCGCCAAGGGCCTCGCCACTCTGCCTGAAGACTACGCGGAATGGTACGACCTCAACATCGAGGACTTCCGCACCGTCGACCAGCTGAGTCCCGCTTTCGCGTTCATGTCCCCCGAATATCCCGAGCTACCGGGATCCGACAAGATTTCCATGACCGCCTTGCACCAAGGCAACTCTGACGGCTACATGTGGCAAACGCAGCGCGAGGGGGTTTCATCTCGCCAAGACAAAATTGACGTATGGCTCGAATCGCCCGCACTCCACCTCATCCAGGATCCGCAATCGAAAACCATTGTCGGCGTGGAGGTACAGCGCAAGGGTGACAACCTCCTCATTCGGGCAAACAACGGCGTTGTGCTGACCTGCGGGGGCTTCGAGAACAATCCCGAGATGGTGCAAGACTACTTGGGCCTCACCCGCTGTGCCCCTCTCGGCACTTTGTACAACACCGGCGATGGGGTGCGCATGGCCTTAGAGGTGGGCGCCGATCTGTGGCACATGACCTCCTATGAGTCCATGATGATCTTCGGCGGCATGGGTTATCTTGTAGAAGAGGGCGAGCGCACTACCCTCATTCCTCTTCCCGCCAAAATCTACCACGGCAGCCTCGTTCTCGTCGGCAACGCAGGAAACCGCTACCTGCGCGAGGACGAACTTGCCCGTCACGGAAAGCACTATAGCAACGGCGGCTGGAAAGCCCCCAAGCATCCCAGCCGCAGCTTCCTCGTATTCGACCAGACTCAGCACGACTCCCTCGTCGCGAGCGGGCGACTGGATGAGGAGCGCTTCGCGAAGAAGCTCTCGGCGCCGACTATCGCCGAACTCGCCGAGCTCATGGAGGCCGATCCTGAGCAGCTTTCCCAAACCATCGCAGATTTCGGAAAGGCCGCCCAAGAAGGCTACGACCCTGCTTTCCGGCGCGCCCCTGAGACAATGCGGGCCTTCGATGACGGCCCCTTCTACGCCCTTGAGGTGATGCCCGACATCCTGAACACCCAGGGCGGCCCTCGTCGCAACGGCCAGGCAGAGGTGCTCGACACCGAGGGCAATCCTATCCCTCATCTTTACGCTGCAGGTGAGTGCGGCGGCATCGCGTCGAATATGTACCAGGGCGGCGGCAACATGGCCGAGTGCATGATCTTCGGGCATCTGGCCGGAACGAATGCCGCCACTGTGAAAGACCCCCTGCCGCCCTATATTGCCGAGGCAGTTGACGCCTCTCCCGCATTCACCTTGGGCGTCGAGAACGACCTCGCCGACACGGGAGATTACGAAGCGGCCGCTGGCGAATACATCGGCAAGGGCCAGGGAATTGGCGGCGACCTCATCGTTAAGGTCTCCATGGACGGCGAGACCATCGCCAACATTGAGGTGCTCGAGCAGCACGAAACCCCCGACATCGGCGGCAAGGCACTCGAGACCCTGCCTTCCATCGTAATAGAAGCCCAGTCTGTTGACGTCGACGCTATCAGCGGCGCGACTACAACGAGCAACGCCTTCTTCACGGCGGTGTCCGACGCCTTGAGCCAAGCCTAGGCACCCCGCTATCAAGTCCCTCCCTCAAAACGGCGCCGAGGCCATCCAGCTTCGGCGCCGTTCGTGTCGATCGCAACGCCCTGCCACCCAATCAACCCTTCCAGAAGAGCATCGAGTCGGAAGGGGCGACGGAGCAGACAGCTTGCCCGAAAGGCGCCCAATAGATCCGCTGCGCGCTCGTTTTGCGGTCGTTTAGCGGTCGTTTCGGTCGTTTTGCGGTCGCGGCCGAAACGGCATCTTGCGCGAAAGCGGCCGCTGGACACTTCCTCCGAGCGCCCTACAGCGCAAGCTCGTACATGATCACTTGGATGTCGCCGAGAGCGGGGTAGTACACGGTCCACTCGCCCTTGTCCGCAAACCCGCAGGACTCGTAGAGGCCGCGGCCGCGCACGTTGTAGGGGAACGTATCCAGGCGCAGGACCGAAAGGCCGTCGGCGCGGGCGATTTCCATGCCGCCCTGCAGAAGCTGGCGCGCGAAGCCGCGGCCGTGGTAGGCCGGCAGCGTGGCCACCACATGCAGCACGCCCACGCTCTCGGGCGGCGCGTCCACGCTCCACGGCACCGCCTCGTAGCCGGGCTCCCCCTCGTGGTTCACCACCATGGCGCTCGCGATGCCCTCCCCTTCCAACACGCCCACGATCATCTGGCCGTCCGCCACCGCCTCTCGCAGGAAGTCCTTCGAGGGATGGCCGTCGTGGCGCCACTGCACATCGAAATCGGTGCCCTGCATGCCGTCGATCATCTTCGCGTAGAAATCCAGCACGGCATCGATCTCGTCCGCCCGCGCCTTGCGCACCTCCAACATCGCCGCTCCCTTCTTGCGCGCATTCTTATCGAAGACAGTATAGCGTCGCCGCATCCTTGTCGAGCCCCTCAGAAGCCGGCAAAGCCCTCGGTTTCAGCGCGCTTGAGGGAAGGGAGGAAGCGAGACACGATCCAGGTGAGAATTTCCTCTTATCGAAACGCCGAAAACGACGGTCAAAGTCGCGTTGGCCGCATTTGAGCGGCGCTCAGCAGCTAGAGGCCGAGCAGGGGACGGTAGAGCGACTCGTCGGTTTCGGAGAAGACGTTGAACACCACCGTCATCGGTATGTCGGGATGCTCGTTAAGCCAGCGGCGCACCGAGGCGACGGCGATGGAGGCCGCTTCTTTTTGCGGGAAGCCGAACACGCCGGTGGAGATGCAGCAGAATGCGATGCTGGAAAGCCCCGCCGCGGCCGCCGCATCCAGACAGGCCCGGTAGCACTCGGCCAGCTGGCGGCGGTGCGTATCGGTGGGGCGCCCGTCGGCGATGGGCCCGACGGTGTGGATGACGCGGCGCGCGGGCAGATTGTAGCCGTCGGTCACCTTGGCCTGGGCCGTGGGCTCCGGGTGTCCCTGAGCCGCCATGGCCTTTGCACAAGCGGCGCGTAGCTGGACGCCGGCGAAGGTGTGGATGGCGTTGTCGATGCAGTAGTGCAAGGGCGCCCAGCAGCCGGTCATGCCGGAGTTGGCGGCGTTCACGATGGCGTCCACGGCCAGGGTGGTGATGTCGCCGCGCCACAAGCGCAGGCGCGGATCAACCGGGGAGGCCGTCGTGTCGGCGAGCGTTGCGATGCCCGCCTCGGCAATGAGCCCCTGCAGCAGCTCGTCCTGGGCAGCGAGGAATTCCGCAGGCGCGGGCCAGGACGGCCGCACGTTCGCAAGCGATCGAAAGGCGAGCCATAGCTTTTCGGCGGCCGCGCTCGTCAAGCCGTCCCGGACCACCTCGGCCGCCACCGGCGGCAAGGCGCGCCCGTGTAACTCACTCTCTTCGATGAGGTATTCCGCCAGATATTGCAGCAGCTCGCGCTTGCGCGCTTCGCCGAGAGTCTCGTACTGCATCGCGTTTTTCGCCACGTTCCCAACGTTATAGGATTCGCAATCCATAACCTATTCCTCCCTCGGAGGCCGCCATGAAACAAGAGCTCGCCTCCACCAGCCTAGCCGATTTGCTCGCCGACATCAAATAGAAGTGTTCCGGCGAATCGCCCCGTGTCTACTGATTGCTTCGCGCGCGAACCAAATTCGCGTAGTCCTGACGCTGATGAAAGATATGCGCCACCACAACGGTGTCACCTTCGTCTTGCGCTCCTTCAACGATTCCTTCCCTCAAAAGAATCGGTGCTGATGGGCGCTGCCACCGATACCCAGGCAGTAGGAGAAAGCGAGCTCGCCATCCAGCAATAGTGAGGAACAGCAGAGGTCCCGCCGACTGAACTGCAGCCGGCGGGGCCTTGCGTCCTTATGGCAGGCGCTGTCCAGCGGAATACGCTACTTGCCGAGGGTACTCCTTGGCGTCTTTCACGGCCAGACAGCCCGAGTTCACGGCCCAGCCGGCCTGGGAGCCGGGGGCGAACTTCACGTCATAGGAGTCGCCGTACAAACCGCCCGCATCGGAGCCGCCGGCGTACAGATCAGGGATGACCTGGCCCTCCTCGTCGAGTATCTGGGTCTTCTCGTTCACCTTGATGCCGCCGCAGGTGGTGTAGTAGCCGTCGCCCACATGGCAGCCCTCGGCGTTCATGAGATCCTCGCGGGCCTTCGCCAGCGGCGTGCCCGACGTGCCGAAGGAGAACACCTGGCCGTCGGGGCCCTGCGCTTCCCAGCGCTTCATATCGGTCTCGGTAAACAGAGCGAAGGTGCGATCCTGGTTGCGCACGGCAATACCAGCGCCGGCGAAGTCATCGATCCACAGGTCTTCCTTGCAGAAGCGCTCACCATTCTGGTTCAGCCACAGGGTGGGCTGCACGCCAGCGGAGTAGGCATCGGTAGTCCAGGTGGCGGTAACGGCGCCCAGGGTCACCGGGCCGCACCACATGACGGTGCCGAGCCCCTCAGCCATAGCGGCGCCGGCAGCCTTGGCCTTGGATGGCGTGGACACCGTGGTCCTGTTTACTGTCGTTTTGGTTGTCGTGATCGTCTTGGGCGTCGCAGTCGCGGGCTTCAGGGCGGGATCCGTCGCGGACCCGGCACCGGGCTGCCCACCGGCAGGACCGGCGCCACCAGCCGGCTCGCCCGCGCCACCGGGCACCTCGCGCCCGTCGGTCTCCCCCGCCGGAGCCGTCCGACCCGAAGGCCTCACCACGGTAGTCGACCCAGCGCGACCAGAGCTCTGGAGACGGAACACCGTGGCAGATGACGTCGACGCCGAGGAAGAGGTCAGAGTCGGCGAGTTTCCCCAGGTATGAGCGCATGCCAGCCACCTGGCATGCAGTACCGGCAAAGAGCGCCGGCCTGCCTTCACGCAGGGCAGCGCGGACGCCCTCGAAGACGCCGCGGCCAACCGCGCTCTGAACGTATTTCGAGCGCATAACGGCGCCGAGCGCCGGCCTGTCCTCCACGAGCACGTGACGAAGCTCGCGGCAACCGTCCGTCCACGCGGCGCCCGCCACAACACCGCCGCGCGAGAGAGCGTCACCGGCGAGTAGACCGAACACGCCGCCCGACGACGATCTATCGAGTAAGCCGACGTCATGAGCCTTCGCCCAGAGGGCGAACTCGCACCCGTCCTCCCCAGGGGCGTTGAGCGCCGGGCATACGGCGTCGCACGCCCCGCAGCCTACGCACCCGGAGGCGTCGACGGTGGGGTGTAGGAAGCCACAATCATCGGGTTCCATGGAGATGCATGACTTGGGGCAGCGGGCGCCGCAGCCGCAGCAACGGTCGCCAAGCGAGACGACCCTCGGGGATTTCTCGGAATCATTCATGATGGACCCTATCTAAGGAACGGGAGACGAGAGACGACCGCGATACGTTCGTCCTTCGTTAGGACGGCGAGCCAAAGGGCTATGGCGAAAAGCGCGCTGTAAACGGCGCCCCACTCGAGGAACGCGGACCATCCGTTGACGGGCAGGACCGCCGTGCCAGCGAGGCAGGCGACGGTGACGGCAGCCCAGGCGAGCAGCACCGGCAGGTTCCGCTTCCAGAAAAAGAGCATGTCGAGACCGACCCGCTTCTGGTAGTACCAGTTCATCCACAGTCCGTTGCCGAGCACGATGCTGACGACATAGGCGATCGCGGGGGCCCACGGCCCCAGCGCCGGGGCGGCCGCGGCGGGGAAGGCAACGTTCCCGACCGCCATCGCAAGGTAGACGAGACTCCTGGCGTGGTGCATGTTCTTGGCCCTCTGGATCTCGATGCCGACGTTCTGACAGAGGGGCACCATGACGGGTAGCGTCATGGCGAGCACGAGCCAGTAGGCCTCGGCGAAGCCCGGGCCCGCCCACCTCGTCACGAAAAACTTCCCGAGAATAGCGAAACCTCCGTACACCCAGCAAAACAGTACCATCTGGTAGCGGCCCACGCGCGTCATAAGGCGAGTGAGCTCGGCGTTGTCGTCCGAGGTGGCGACGATGCGGTTGACCTTCGGAATGAAGACGTTCGACATCGTGGTGGAGAGCGAGTAGAAGACCTGGCGGATGTTCACGGCCACCGCGAACAGAGATACCGCAGTCGCGCCCGAGATGGCCCCCAGCATGATGTTGGGCACGCTCTGATTGACCATCTCGCAGACCTGGTTACCGAAGATCCAGGCACTGAAGGCGGCGATGCCGCGCATGACGCCCCAGTCGGCACCCCTGAGCTCGAAGCGCATGCCCAGCACGACGATGGCGTAGCGCGCGTTGAGGGCGAGCAGGACGAGGTTCACCGCGAGCTGTGCTAGGGCAACGCCCACGGGCCCCATACCGGCGGCCAGCAGGGCCCAGGCGCACAGCGGCGTCGCAAGCGGGGGGACGAGCTGCCTGGTCTGCTGGTAGACGAAGCGCTCGTGCGCCGTGATGTAGGAATTGAACACGACGGTGAACAACGTCGAGGCGACGTTGAGCGTCATGATGGCGAGCAGCTCCCGGGCGAGCGAGACCTGCGCCTCGGTGAACCCGGCCGAGAACACCGCGCCGGCGTTTGCGGAGAAGCCCATGCCGAGGGCGACCGCCGCGGCTGTGACGGCGACGTAAAGCGTGAGGTACATGCCGTTCAGGTGCCGGATGTCGCGCTCGCCGCCGTGCGCCACCGTCTGCGTGTAGAAGCGCACGTAGGCCTCGGAGAAGCCGAAGGACAGGAGCGTCAGCGAGAAGACAAAGGAGTTCGAGCTCTGGAAGACGCCGTAGTCCGCCTGCCCCACGTAGGACAGTAGCATCGGCGTGTAGACGAGGTTGACGAGGTTCTTTGCGAGGATGTTGGCGTAGCCTAGGAGGGCGCCCGCCTTACGCTGGCTAGCCACGGGCGGCCTCCGAGGGAATGCTCAATCCACATCTATCGAGGAATTCAACAACGATCTTCCTCTGAGCTGCCAACCTGTCATACGCCTTTGAATAGTCACTCTCGAGCAGTTCCGAATTACATACGGAAAGAATTGACCGCTCAACGAAAGAAACACCCAGCTCGCTGGCTAGCGTGTCGAATCGGCTGCTCATGTCTGGACCAGTGGACTCACGAGGGCAATAAATCAGCGGCTTCCCGAACAAGATCGAGAAAATTGATCCGTGATATGAATCTGTCGCTACAAGCTTTGCGTGACGGACGGCATAGAGGAACTCTGAAGGCCCGAGGGCGTAGTAGCGCGCATCCCCTAGTAAATCGACCCTCTTGCAGCTAAGAGAATCACAGATTTCGGCAACCCTCTCTTCGTAAGCTGCACTCCCGAGGAAGTACGTCAATACATAATCATTTGGAAGCCCGCAGTGCGGCTCTTTTTCATACCTTTCCCACCAGGAGCCGTCAAACATCAGTGTTGGGTCAATCAACACCTCGGCCTTTAAGCCGTACAGACTGTTTATAAGCTCGGCGCTCTTCTGCTCACGAACGGACAGCCTATCAAACCCGTCGAAATAGCCGTGGAACAGCTCACGCTTCTCCTCGGGAATCGTCGGAGCTGCCAAGCTTGGCGAAAAAGCAATGCGCTTTTCTCTTGGCGAAAACGTGAGAAACATAGTGGAGTTAGCGTCAGGGGAATACGGAGACCAAACTTGGTCGCTCCCAGCAACGAAAAAGTCATAGGATTTAATGTCACGTGGAGGGTTGGAATCAGATATAACCTCCCGGCTAAAGGAAATGTTACGGGAATTGAAATCCTCAAACGAACGATGCCTCTGGATGTGGGCAACGGCAAGCCCCTTTGGAATGAGCGAAGCCAAAGACTTGAGCTTGTATTTGGCAGATCTCGAGTCCTTCTGTCTGAACGTAAGGACATCTGCACCCGAGAGTTTGAGAGTTTCTTGGACAGCAAGGTTCTGGAGCCTCTGCCCATAGTTGTCCCCATGCGTAAATGTGGAAATGCCTATTTTCATGTTCAAACCTGTTCTTCGTCTCTATCAATAATCAAATAGTCTGCAGCCGAGGAATTCCACGACCAAGCCAGCGCTCCACAGAGCAGCAGTAGGCACAAGCAGCAGTTCACCCTTGTAAAGCACTGCGTATACAGAAAGGTAATAAGAATTGTTAGCAAAAGGAGCAAACGAACAATCCGGCCATTAGATCCTTTTTCCTGCTCCATAAACTCACTAACCACGGAGTGGAAAAACGCTACATACGCTGCCGTCTCCCAAACCCCCATGAGAATCAAGAAAGACCCCATATCCGCTTGACCAAAGTGGTTAAACGACATGAACCCGGACGCGTAGAAGCTTGAGGCTCCAAGACCCTCTCCGAGACTCCATGTAGCCGGTCTCAAGAGAGCGAAGCCGATGATAGCAATCCTCTCGTTACTGCCGTCGGCAGCAGTACCGACGGAAGCTGAACTGCCAACCATATCGAACAGACCAAACACTTGCGTATCCACGAGGATCTGGAACGCAGGCACCAAGGCGTATGCAATTGTCAGGATAAAATACAAGGCGACAAGCCAAAAGAAGGGACCCGAAACATCCGCTTCTCCTCTCATGACTGAAATAAGCCAGAACATCACTAAAACGAGAGGAAGGATTATGAAGAG
>OLRF01003775.1_pt1 | contig 11418 bp, 7 predicted proteins | sample 1672061 | NCBI WGS metagenome assembly OLRF01 (sample SAMEA3136641, study PRJEB25190) | human gut metagenome | reverse complement strand
ATTCCGTTAAACATATTCGTCTTTACCATGGTGTAATGAATCATATCTTCAAACACGATCCGTTCTCCGATTTGCAGTTCATGATCGAAACTCCACAGCCCCATATAGTCACCGCTCAAACAGGAGTTTCCTCCTAAACGATAAATATATTTTCCTTCATTTCCCATTTCCGCACCGCGAACGGCAGGCTGATAAGGCATTTCCAGACAGTCGGGCATGTGGCAGGTGAAGCTGACATTCAATATGGCAGTTTTAATACCACGGCTTTCTACAATATCCACGACTTCAGAAGTCAGCACACCCGTCTGCCAGGTAAAGGCCGAACCGGGTTCAAGAATAATACGTAAATGAGGATAACGGGCTTTCAGTCCCTGCAATAATTTTATCAGATGTTCCGTATCATAATCTTTACGTGTCATCAGATGTCCGCCGCCCAGATTCAACCATTTCAGTTGCGGAAACCAACGGGAAAACTTTTCTTCGAGATGTTCCAACGTTCGTTCCAACTCAAAAGAAGAAGACTCGCAATGGCAATGGCAATGAAAGCCTTCGATACCTTGTGGCAACGTATCCGGCAATAAATCGGCAGTAATTCCGAAACGCGTACCGGGAGCGCAAGGATTGTAAAGTTCCGTTTCTACCTCCGAATATTCAGGGTTCACACGGATACCACAAGAGATACCGCCTCCTTTTGCTACGGTCATCGGATAGAAACGTTCGAACTGTGCCATAGAATTAAAAGTAATATGGCTACTGCAACGCATGATTTCCGGGAAATCCTGTTCTGTATATGCAGGTGAATAAGTATGTGCCTTACTTCCGAACTCTTCCAGCGCCAGACGTGCCTCATAGACCGAGCTTGCTGTAGAATGGTCTATGTATTCACGGAATATAGGGAAAGAGCGCCACATAGCAAACGACTTGAAAGCAAGAATAATCTCCACTCCCGCCCTGTCGGCTACGCTTTTTATCAAACTCAAGTTCTTTCTTAAAAGTTCTTCTTCCATGATGTAGCAGGGAGAAGGAAACTGGGTAAAATCTATCATATACAATATTGTTATCTAAAGTAACGTCTTACAAATACGGATGCAAAAATACAAATTCAAAAGCAAAGAGGGATTGTTTTATTTTTAATTAAGATATTGCTTTTCGAGAACTTTTTCTTATTTTTAGACCTTATTATATAAGACGTGTAATTGTTTCATCCCAAATACTTGACTGATTATGAATAAAGACTTAAGAAAAGTAGTGATTCTGCTGGCACACCCCAACATCAAAGGATCACAGGCAAACAAAGCATTAATCGATGCTGTCAGTGACATTGAAGGAGTGGCGGTGTTCAACCTTTACGAACTGTCAGAGGACATTGCTTTCAATGTGGACGAATGGAGTAAAATCATCTCCGACGCTTCGGCCGTTATCTACCAGTTTCCTTTCTACTGGATGTCTGCCCCGTCATTACTAAAAAAATGGCAGGACGAAGTGTTCACTCACTTGTCCAAGACTCCGGCTGTCGCGGGCAAACCGTTAATGATAGTAACGACCACCGGCTCCGAATACGATGCTTATCGTAGTGGCGGGCGAAACAGATTCACAACCGATGAACTTCTACGTCCGTATCAAGGCAGTGCTATTCATTCGGGTATGGCGTGGCAGACACCTATTGTTGTTTACGGAATGGGAACTGCAGATGCAGGAAAAAATATTGCCGAAGGAGCGAATTCATATAAGCAACGGATAGAAATGCTTATCAATAGCAGTAACGCAGGGAATAATTGGTAAAACAATAAAAAGCGTAGCTTTATCCGTCCTAAAGCTACGCTTTAGCATCCCTAAAGCACTGCTTTAGACCTCGTAAACCACTTCTTCTTCAGCGTCAATACCGGCAGGAAAATAAAAACTCCAATTACCGACATAACCAATCCCCCAATCGTACCTGCCGCCAACGGAAACCAGAAACCTTCTTTCTCCGCACCTATCATGAAAGGAATAAATCCCAGAATAGTGGAAACCACCGTCAGGAAAATAGGAATCACTTTCGTGTTCCAGGCTTTCACGTATGCCCGGAGCGGCGAGAGACGCGGGTAACGTTGACGAATAGAATTATATTCGTTCAGGATATAGATACTAGCATTTACTGTGATACCGCAAAGCAGAACAAAAGAAGCAAAACCTCCCTGATCAAAATTCAGTTTGAACCAGTAGAATGTAAGAAACACTCCGATATAAGACACCGGAATCACAAAAATAATCGCTAACGGCTGTTTCAAAGAATTGAACAGAATACTCGTAATAAAGAAAATGATAGCAATCACAATAAGCAACAGACGATATTGCTTATTGTCCTTTCCTCCCCACGACCAGTTATTGTCCTCCGATTTGGCAGTATATCCCATTGGAAGAATCTCATTAAATTCCTCCAGATCTTTCTTCAACAGCTTATGCCCCTGTTCCGAAGAACCGATATACTCATATTGCAGGCACAGCCGGTACTGCTGGTTTTCCTTGGCTACTTCCTGCGGCATCTGCCCTTTTTCCACTGTTGCCAGTTCCGACAGTTTATATTCTTTTCCGCCTGCCGAAAAAGGATAATACTGCATTGCCCACACATCCCTTTCTTCCGACTGGCGGGAAGACAATTTTATTTTTTCCGTACCTTCTTCCGTCGTCACCGAACCAATCTCCATATTCCGTCCATATATCGGTCGGATAGCGGAAAACAATCTTCCGGCTCCGATATTTTCCTCCGCCATTCGGAGCTTGTCCAGACTGAAATAAAATTCCATATAATCATCCTTCCACCACGAGAAGTCGGAACCGATCGTCACTTCCTTGATGCGGCGGTGAGACAAGAACTTCTCTTTCAGTTGTTCCGCCCGGTCATACAGTTCGTCATAATTATACCCATACATTTTCACCCGGAATGAACCCGCACTCTCACGCACATTATTACTGAATCCTTGGTCCTGCAATCCGTAAATACTCCAATCTCCTCCACCCAATTGAAGTGCCTTGTTTATCATATTAGCTTTCAGCGTATACGGGAAACCGCTCTTTTGGTGCTCTTTCGTGAAATAAATATGAATAGATGCCCTGCGTGCACTTTCCACAGACGTCTGGAACTGCTTGATTTCTTTAAATTCGCTCAAGTAAGTTTCCATTCGCTTAATCAACGTATTCATCTGCTCCAGCGTACTCCCATTCGGCAAATTGGCATTGGCATGAAGCACCACTTCTTCATTACGCGTAAAATAACTTCCTTCATATACTTTCTGTACAAAAAGTCTTAAAGCTCCTCCCAATGCTTTATCCACTACCGGTTTTACCTTCTCTTTATACGTAGAAGTACCCAGTGTCTTATTATAAAATTCCGCCCATTTATCTTCCCCCTTCATCTTTTCCGGCAACAGAAATACCGGTAATCCGAAAGCCAGCAACAATAAAATGCAGACCGCCACCCTCCACCGGCAAAGAATCCGTATCAGCCAACTGTAAAAACGGCTGAAATATACTGGGAAACGACGCATTTTAGAACGTATCCACATAAAGAAACGTATATTTCCCGACTTCCACTTCGCATCTGAAAGCGAAAATTTTTTCCTCCGCTTCAATCCGGTTTTGTCGATCAGGGAAGGAACAAAAAACAGGGCAACCAGCAGTGATACCCCAAGATTAATAATCACTACCGCAGCAAAATCCTGCAAGTTCAGGCGTATCTTCTCATCGAGGAAAAAGATAATGACCAAAGCCCCCATTGTAGTCAACGTAGCCGCCAGTACGGACATAAAAGCCTTCCGGTTTCCACGCCGCAGATAATGGTCGCTCATCACAATCGTATTGTCAATCACCAGATTTAGAGAAACCGTGATACCAGCCAGAGAATACAACTGCATTTCAAGTCCGAATGCATAATAGAAGATAACGGCTATCGCTACATTAACTGCCAGACTGGTTACAATCAGAAACAAATACTTCGGACTAAAGGTAATCAATAGCACAAACAGAAGCAGAATCGCTACCGTCACCCCCGTTCGCAGATAAATCTTCCCCAGTTCTTCCTGAATAAACTCCGTTGCATCATAGCTGGTATGAATCTCGTATCCCGCCGGAAGAAGTAACCGGATATCATCCATATATGCTTTCACTTCCTTGCTCAATGCCAACTGATTGGCCGTTTCCTCCGCCACGACAGACAGATAGATAGAGTTCAGACCGTTAATTCGGTAGTAACTTTGCGGCTGTTCCTCCACACGGGAAACTTTTACCAATTCATTCAGACCAATGATTTTGCCATCTTTCATCTTCACCTGTATCCGTTCCGCATCAAAGTCCCGGTTATTATATTCGGGAACCAGCGCCAGACGGATCCATTGCCTGCCCGAACTCCCCTGTTCCATATCGTATGTACCCAGAAACTCTTTCTGGTAATGCAACCGGACAGCCTGACGGATATCATCCGTACTTATCCCAAGCGTATGTAACTGTTCGGAGTCATATTCCAACCGCCATTCCATTGGAGTAGCCCCGCCAAGATTAATCTTATAAATTCCCGGAAGTTGTGCCAAACGTGTCTTAATATGTTCTTCCGCATACTGTTGTATCAGAATGGGAATAGCAGGCGCATTAATCGTAAATGCCATAAAAGGGCCCTGGTTGTTCTGCCCCGGACTCTGCATCTGAATATACGGATAGCTCACCCCGTCCGGCAGTTCCGGCCATGTCTGACGAATGATGGTGGACGCTTCAAAACGTGCAACTGCAACATCCACATGTTTATCCAGATTCACGCTGATACTGCCCCACCCGTTTCCTGAAGTAGAATAGATACCCCGAATCCCTTTCACGCGGGCAAGCATCGCCTCCAGTTTGCTGGTAGCTGTCATTTCCACCACGCGTGCCGAAGTGCCGGGCATACTGAAACGCACCGTGAAGCCGGGTAATGTCCGTGAGGGGTTCAGTTTGACCGGAAGCAACGGCACAAGCGCCAGCCCGACCAATGCCACGCAGACAAAAGCCACAATCAGGGTGAAAGCGGAAGCCTTCGAGGACTTTTTTATTTCAAGACTTATATATTGCATTACCATTATTTATGTAAATAGAAATCTCTGTCATATAAGCGACAGCATCTCTGTTTATGACAGACTTAATGGAGATACTACCGAGAATAAACGCCGCAATTATCATTTGATCAGCTTGCCTCCGTTAAAATCGAACCTGTCCGAAAGTGAAAGTTTTGTAGCAAAATCAAACAACGTAAGCCGTCGTATCTTGTAATAATTCAACCAGTAATTCTGCAAAGCAGAGATAAAGTTACGCTGTGCCTGCTGCTGCCTGTTCAGAGAAAGAGTCAGGCTGTTTATATCCGCTTTGCCGATGATAAAACGCTGCTTTGTCTCATTATAAGCGAGTATGGACAAATCCAAAGCTTCTTCCGCACTGGCAATCAATTGTTGCTGGATATTAAAATCACTCACTGTCATTATCACTTCCTCCTCAATACTTATCTCGTCCTGGCGTGCCGAAATCTTCACCACATTCAAGTTATTCCGTGCCATATTATACTTTCCTTTGCGGACGCCCCAGTCCAGCAACGGAATAGAGACACTGACCGCCACCAAATCCTGCTGCATGGGCTTATGATAGACATCCCCGAAATTGTCCGCCACCTGGTTAAAACCAATACTGGCATTCACACTTGCATTAAAGCGCGACTCCTTTTTAGTCTTATCCACATTACGCTCCGCTTCCAGCACATTCTGTTTCAATTCCAACAATTGCGGGTTGTTGCTCCTTCCCCACCTCAAAGCCTCATCTATCGGAATCTCCAGCATTCCCGGACGGGAAGGAAGTTCCAGCTCGATCTGCGTATTCTTATCCAGATTGAGAAAAGAAGCCAATGAGAACATAGCCCGCTTCAAATCGCTTGCTTTATTCTGCAATGTGTTCTGCGCATTCACCCGATCCAGCTTCAGAGTCAACAGGTCGGCTTGCGAGATAGCTGCGATCCGGTGCCGTTGTTGCCCGATGCGGTACAACGTATCCGTAGAAGCCAGATTTTCTTTTGCCAGGTTATATTCCGCTTGTGCCATAGCCAGAGAGAAGAAATAACTCGTTGCCGTTTCCGAAACTTTCTCCACATTATAAAGAAATTCCTTTTTCACACGTTCATATTTCAAAGGCTCTATCTTCCGTTCCCATTTGAATGGATTATACCCCACCAAACTTTGCGAATATCCAATCCTTATCGGGACACTGGTCAGCTGTGTCGCACTATTATCCCCGAAATTACGCATATAGGCAAGATTCGATTCCAGATAAAATGTACCTCCGGTCAGGTCAAGATTCTGCCGGACACTTAACCCTCCATAAGCATAATAAGACTGTTGCGTACGGTACACATCCAAATCCTGTCCCGAATCGTAACGTTTCGTAATATCCCGGTTATATTGCGCCGGAGTAAGATCCAGCGTCAGACTGGGCAGGCGGTTTGCCTTATATGTCCTGTACTCCCAATAACCGGACAAGTACATATTCTGTGTACGGAATGACTCCAATGAACTGTCATTGGCAAGAGCGATTGTCCGGTTCAAATCCAGTACCAGACGTTTCTGTGCATGAAGCAGGGATTCACCACAGAGGACACCAAGAATACAGAGAAATGCCCATATCCTTTTCTTTGCTGAAAAGAATAACTTTGTCTCCTCCGTGGTAAAATTTAATAATCCATTCATAACTCTCATATTTGAACTATTCGTTATTACTTGCTACTTATTTCTTCTTTCTTTCTGTAAATAAACCAGTAAAGCAATGGTATGATGAACAGACTCACTGCCGTACCGACCGACATTGTCCCTATCATGGCGATAGACAATGGTTTCTGTAATTCCGAACCCATATCCGATGAAAACAGTAACGGCACCATTGCAAAGATAGTAGTCAGCGAAGTCATGATAATCGGGCGCAAACGCCTGCGTCCTGCTTCATGGATAGCCTCCAACAACGGAACACCCGCTTTGCGCAGTTCATTGATAGCGTCCAGTTTCAGGATAGAGTCATTGATTACAATACCACAGGTGACAATAAGTCCGATAGCAGACATCAGATTCAGTGTATGCCCGCAAAGCCAAAGCAGTAATAACGCAAAGGCCACATCTATCGGTATCTCCGCCAGAACAAGCAAAGGTTGCAGGAAACTTTCAAACTGCGAGGCAAGAATAAAGTACATCAGCAACAACGAAATAAACAGGATTACCACCAGCTCGTCCAACATCTCCCTGTTGGAAAAGAAACTTCCGGAGAAGCCTGTATCCCATTCTTTCGTTTCCTCCGCTACCTGCTTCACTTCCCGCATCAACTTGTCCCCGTTCTGCACGTCATAAAAATTAAAGGGGACATATTCACCATTACGCCCCGAAGTAATACTTTTCAGATCCTCAGCAGGAGCTATCGTAACCAGTTCCCGAAGAGGGATATATTCTATGTTTCCTTTATTATCCGGTTCAGTCTGTATCAACGTCTCCTGCAATATTTCATTCACAGTCTTTTCGCTGCCGGCAACACTGATCGGAAGATATTGTTGGTAAGAATGCAACATTGTCACACTATTCTCACGAAAAGCAGTTTTCAAGATACGGTAGAGCTCATTATAGGAAACACGGTAAAGCAACAGTTTCTCTTTGCTAATACTTAGATTCAGTTGATTCTCGAAAGCGATACCCGTAGGGGCGATTCCCGTCTTCCGTGCCAAGTCCTTCTCCACGCGCCGGATGGTTTCCGCTTCCGGTGCTTTTGCCTTATTACGGGTATAAAACTCGGCTATGATATCCGGTTCGCCTGTGACAAAGAGTTTCTCAAACACAGTCTCCGGCGGAGAGAAAGAAATGACGGAAAGCGGATAACGCTCTTTCAGTCTGCGATAAATTTCTTGCTGTAAAGGAGAAATAGTTTCGGGTGTCTCCGTACGGAAGTAAAGTTCAGCCTCGGAAGAAGAAAGCTCCCTTTCACGGTTCAGAAGGAAATCCTGCCTGCCAATGGACGCCGTGTGCTCGGCTACCGGTTCTTCCAGTTCTTTAAAAAGTTCGTCCACACGCCTCCTGTTTTCATCCACATGAATATTCTCATTCCACTCAATCCTGGCAATCAATTCATTCTCCTCAATATCGGGCATGCGCTGCTTGTCGATAAAGAAAAAGAAAAATACACAAAGCGGAATGGAAATAGCACAGAACAAAACACTGAACGTTTTATGACTGAATACCCAGTCCACCCCCGCATCATAAAAACGGTCTAATGTATGATCTTTTATCGGGTTATTGAATTTAAAGGAAAGCCACTTCCATTTCCGGGTATGGATACCGGTCCGGTAGACCAGCAGATAAAGTACGGGAAGCAACATGATACCCGTAAAATAAGAAACCATAAGTCCCACTGTAACTGAAAAAGCCTGATCGTAAAAGATAGCTCCGGCAATACCACTCATAAAAATCAACGGTGCAAACACGGCAATGGTCGTTAAGGAGGAACTCAACATGGGAGTCACCACTTCGCTTGTTCCCGTGATACAGGCACGGCGCAACGAATATCCCCGTTCCCGGTATTGCGATATATTCTCAGTTACAATAATCGAACTGTCAATCATCATACCCAATGCCAGAATCAATCCGGCGAGTGAAATGATATTCAGGGACATATTGCACAGATAGAAGAAAACGAAACTGATTACGATAGAAACCACCATGCTAAGTCCGATAACCAACGGAGATTTTACATCCCCCAGAAACAAGACCGCTACCAGGCAGATAAAGAGAAAACCTAAAGACAGATTCTGTTGCAGATTCGAAATTGTGTAGTCCAGCAATTCCGTCTGATTACGGCTGATACTGAAATCAATATCCGGATATACCCGTTGGAAGTACTCCATCGTCTCTACCAGAGATTTCTTCATCTTATCCATATTCTCATCCGCCTGCTTGATAACAGCCAGCGTCACTGCCCTTTTCCCGTTAGATACAGATACCCCTTTTTCTTTTACGGGCACGATATTCACCCGGCAGAAATCCTTTAACTGCACAATCCTGTCTCCTTTACGCAGATAAATATTTTCTACATCTTCCGCAGTACGCAGGAGGGTGGAAAACTTTATGTTATATTCATAATATCCGTCACGTACCGTCATACTACCCGGTTCCACATTATTGGCAGCCAGAGTCGATTCTATATCCTCAATAGAAATTCCCAACATGGAGAGCATATCCTCATCGGGCACAATCTGCACCTGACGTTCCACCAATCCGGTCACATCTACCATAGCCACTTCTTCAAGCTGCTCTATCCTACGTTTAATGACCGATTCCGCAAATTCACACAGATCCAGAAAGGACTGTTGTCCCGTAATGCTATAAGCACTGTCATTCTTCAAAGTCAGATTCAGGTAAAAAACAGGTATATCCGTTGCGCTCGCCTTAATGACTTTCGGACGTTCCGTTTCCTTCGGGAGATAGTTCATTGCAGCGTCTATCTTTTCATTTTCCTCGATAAAGGCCAGGTCCGTATTAGTACCGAAATCAAAAGACAAGCGGATAATACCGGCGCCGTCTCTAGACTCACTGTGAATATCTTTCAATGTAGAAACCTGTATCAACTGGCTGCGCAAAGGTTTCACAATCGTATTTTCCAGTTCGCGGGCAGATGTATTGGCAGCAGACACCTGTATAGTGATCTCCGGAATAGCGATATTCGGAAGCAGAGATATCGGAAGTGTAGAATAAGTCACCAGCCCGATTATAAAACAGGCGGTGAAAGCCATCAGCACGGCAATAGGACGCTGGATTAAAAATTTTATCATGCTTTTCTCTGTATTTATCGTTTGCAGTCAATCATTCACCGCTTATAGTCACCTCCGTTTCATGCGCTAAATTCAAGTTCCCGGTGACAATAACCGTATCTCCTTCCAAGAGGCCATCTTCAACACCTCCCTGAGATTTATCCGAGACAACATATTCCGTAGCATTCTCCAATCCCGTATGTACATAATTCCACATTGCCTTGCCTTCTTTTAAGGTAAACACAACCTGTTTGCCGGAACGCAGCACCACAGCCGTTTTAGGAATGACCAACTGCTCCCCTAAACTCCGCTTGACGCTTACCCTTACGTTCATGCCGCTAAACAACTTCCCCTGTCCGTTTACCGCAGCTTTTACTTTTACCATTCCGTTCGCATCCACCAGCGGATTGATTTCAGATACACTACCTTCATAAGAACCTCCGCCGGCATAAGGAGTAATCATTACTTTGTCACCGGTTTTAATAAAAGCCAGTTCGTTCTCCAACACGGTGAAATCAGTTTCCATCCCACGAGTGTCAATGACAGTACAAAATGCCTCGGACGTATTAGCGAGATTATAAGGTTTTGAAAACAGATTAGCTACTATCCCGTCAAAGGGGGCAACAAGTGTAGCATGTTCCGTTTCTCTTTTCGTAAGTTCATACTGGGACTTCGACTGTTCATAGCCGCTCTTTACTTTCGCAAGTTTCATGGTTTCTTCAGGCACCTTGCTAAAATCATCCGGCGTATATCCCTGCCCGATAAGTACATCTTTCAGTTCAAGCTCCGCTTTCAACAAAGCATCTTCCGCCTGTGATAATTTCTGTTCCAGACGGAATTTATCCAGCTCGGCCAACTTCTGCCCCTTACGAACACGATCACCGTTTTTCACATAGACATGAGCAATAACCTCATTCGTTTCAAAACGAAGATCAGCCTGCCCGCGGGCACTTACCTTACCGTTACTGACTAGTTCGTGATGAAAATCACACCTCTTTAGAATTTGAACGGTGACTTCATTCTTTGAATCCGGAAGAACGGTAGAAACACCTTTATCCTGCTCGTCTGCATCACTTTTCTTGCCAGAGCAAGATGTCATTCCACCATAAGCTAAACAACATAGCAGCATCCATATACAACTGTATTTTCTCATAATATATTTATTGCTATCGATTATGCATTATAAATTAATCCCTCTATTGGACTCAGACTTTATTTATGCCCGACAATCTTATTCTTGTTATTCTTTTGTATTTTTTCCTTCAAATGATTTAAATATAATCGTGTTATATCCTGTTGATTTTTACTAGGAAAATAAAATGAGGTCATTCGCCCCTGGTTATTTACATATGCAAAAAATCGTTGACTCAATCCTGTTGTTCGGCTACTTGGAAACTCCAGAAATTCCTCGGATATATTTGTGAATCTAAAATTACTCAATTTATTTTTTAAAAGCATCATATTATAACGATTATTTTCATAAGCCGGCAATATTAGTATTTTATTTTTCCCCAAACTCTTTTGTATATTATTCATATCCCTTCTATTTATTTCCGTCTTTTCACTTATATAAAAAGAAATAGCAGAAACAGACA
>OLRF01003772.1_pt1 | contig 11427 bp, 9 predicted proteins | sample 1672061 | NCBI WGS metagenome assembly OLRF01 (sample SAMEA3136641, study PRJEB25190) | human gut metagenome | reverse complement strand
CGGAATGGAATCTGCCATCAGAAGGTTCAGCTCTGTCAGCGTGTAATTATTTTTACTCATCAAATCTGTAACTGTAGATGACAGTTCCGCCTCTCCATGCCCGCTTACTTTATAGATTGTCTTCTGCACATCACTTGTCACATAATTCACCGCACTTGTCAACTGGCCATCTCCGTCAAATTCTGAATAAGATGCATTTCCTGAATAATAATAGGAAGACATATCCATAACAAGAATCTTGTCAAAAGAAATAGTTGTTGTCTTTCCTGTTGCTTCACAAGATACAACGATTGTATTTTCGGATGCATTATACTCTGTCAATGCTGACGGATGCAGAACCGGATCGATCCACTCAACATTGATCTTATCTGAAAGTGCTGCATATTTACTGATAAATGTCTTAATCCTGTCATCCGTGTCTTTCTTTACCGCAAGAACTTTCATATCGACTTTATCATTCAATCCGCTCAGCAGATCCTTTGTTGTATCTGAAATTTCATAAATCTTTGTACTGCTCATATCCAGATTGCGATAAGCTTCCGGGATCTGTCCGATTACCAGATTGAACACAATAACAATCGCGATTACAAGTACTGTCAGCCCCACACTGTAAGATCCGTGCTTTGTACCGGAGGTGTGGAACATCCCTTTGATCTTTCCCGTTGTTTTCTTTCTTCTATCCACTTTCATGCCCTCCTAATTCCAACGTCTCTTCTGGATTGCCTGTACTGTCAGGAACACAAAGACTACGATCAGTGAAAGATACAGCGCGATTCCTGTTATATCTACAATACTGTTCGAAGTGATATCCGTAAATACATCTGCAAGTGCCAGTCTTCCAAGCATCTTTGTCAGCAGATTTTCATAAAGACTTGATTTCACAAAGTACACGACCACACCGGCGATCACACCAACTGCTTCGATCACACCGGCAATCACTATATTTCCTGTCATCTGATAAATATAAACAACAATCAGAGTCAGAATGATAAGCACACCGACCAATCCGCTGACTGCACTGCTTGGAAGCATGGAAAGAATTCCATTCCAAAGATACAAGATAAGCAGAATACCAAATGTACTGATAAATGCGATCATCTGACTTTCTGTCAGAGCAGACAGGAACATGCCGATCGCCGCATATACACAGCCCAACAGGAAGAATACCCCGATGGATATGTAATCTACTTTCAGATATGCAGTTCCCTGTGCCTTAATGATTAATGGGAACGCACAGAAGATCACATTCGGGATTCCAATTACCGTTACCATTGCAAGATATTTTCCAAGCACAACCTTCCACAGACTGACCGGAGCTGTCAGAAGCAGCTGATCTGTCTTATTTTTACGCTCTTCTGAAAAACTGCGCATCGTGATCAGCGGAATCCCTACTATAAATACGATCAATGTACCTGAAAGCGTATAGGAAAAGTATGGATATCCGGCTGTCAGGTTATATGCCATAAAGTAGATTCCTGTAAATGCAATAAGAAATGCAACAAACACGCATCCCACCATAGACTGAAAATAGGAGCGTACTTCTCTTTTATAAATTGCCAGCATCTTTCATGTCCTCCGTTTCCTTCTTCTTCGCCTTTTCTGCATATTCTTCTGCTGCCCTGTCGCTCTGCGTCAGTTCCATAAAGACATCTTCAAGACTTACCTGCAGCGGATTCAGTTTCAGCAGTGGCTGATGATTCTGTGCAAATGCCTGAAATACTTTCTCACGTACATCTGTATTTTTCTTCTCCTGAATCTGAGCCCATGCGATTCCATTTTCCAGATGCTTTGTAGAAATGCTTCGAATTCCATCTACTGTCTCAAGAATTCTTCGAACTTCGTCCGGGCTTGCTTTCGTCTCGATCTCAATCAGATCAGAATCTCCCAGATTCCGTTCCAGGTTCTCCGGCGTATCGCTTGCGACCAGTTTTCCTTTAGAAATGATCAAAATATAATCGCAGACTTCACGGACTTCCGCCAGAATATGAGAACTCAGGATCACCGTATGTTTCTTCGCAAGCTGACGGATCAGTTCACGGATCTCTATGATCTGTTTTGGATCAAGTCCGACACTTGGTTCATCAAGAATAATGATCTCCGGAAATCCAAGCACTGCCTGTGCCAGTCCGACTCTCTGACGGTATCCTTTCGACAGATTCCTGATCAGACGGTTTTCCACTTCCCAGATCTTCACCATCTTCTCTACTTCATTGATAGACTCTTCTCTTTTATTCTTAGCGATTCCTTTCAACTCCGCTACAAATTCCAGATATTCACGAACTGTCATCTCCATATACAACGGTGGCAATTCCGGCAGATAACCAATCTGCTTTTTCGCCTCCTCAGGTTCTTTCAGAATATCATGTCCATTAATCAGTACTTCTCCTTCGGTAGCACCGAGGTATCCTGTCATAATATTCATCGTTGTTGATTTTCCCGCCCCATTCGGTCCAAGAAAGCCGTAGACATGCCCTTCCTCTATTGTGAAGTTTAAATGATCTACTGCTGTATGATTTCCATACTTCTTCACAAGATTCTTTACTTCTATCAAAGTCTTACCTCCCTATATTTCTTCCAGTCTATATCTATGCAGACAAACCGAGATTTTTGACCTTTCAAAAGTATCAGGATTCTGTGAATGTTTTGTGTTATAAATGTGACAGTTCTATTTCTTGCAAAAAGAACAAAGCACTCTCTGCATTGTTCCATATAAGAACCAACACAAAGAATGCTTCTTTTTTACTTTTCGTATTCCTTACAAACCAGATCTGCAATGATCTGCTGCCCCTGAGAATCCGGATGTACTCCGTCTTTCTGCAGATGAGATATCACAGATGACTGATACACATCCGCAACTTCATAATCGTATTTTCCCGCACGTTTTTCAATGATCGCGTTCATATTTTCAATAATGTCTTCTACAATTTTATTCAGCGTAGATGGAAGCTTCATATTTCCTGCCGGATTATAAATTGTAGTCACGATCACTTTTGCATCGTCCTTTTTCAATGAATTTACTGTCTTCATCATCTGGATCCATTCTTTTTCAAAGGAATTATAATCCCAGTTGTTCAACGCGTTGATCGCACTCAGCACAAGCAGCGGATTCTTCTTTACAGACTCTTTCAAAGATGCAAGTGCCTCATCCGCACTTTTAAATTTTGTATCTGTCTTCAGGATTTCCTGAACCACACGCTTACATTCGTTGAGCAGGTCATTCGAACCAATTGTTATAAAAATAACATCTGCTTTTGCAAGATTCGTCTGCACATCCTGCTTTGACAAATACTTTTCGTTCAATCCTGCTGTATCAAGACCTGTTCTTGCATAATTGTGATAAATATATCTGCACCCTTCGCTATATGCTATTTCCTTTGCTGCCAGACTTCCATAATTCTCCATCCAAGATTTATCGCAAGTGTAACCTTTCGCAATACTGTCTCCAAGTACTGTGCAATAAAGCTGATGTGGGCGTGCTGTTTCCTCCGTATTTTCTGTTCCGAATACCGGAAGAGTCCCTGTCAGCAGCATCCCTGCGCTGAGCAGAACTGCCAACATCCTTCTTCCGTATCTTGAAATCCTTCCTTTTCTTTCTCTCATTCCATTTTGTTTCATTTTCCGCACCTGCCTGTATTCTGTCCTTCTTCGTAGCTGTCCCTATTATTGCCTTATGCTTTTAGATTTCCCATTTTGCCTGACTTCCATGCTCCGTCTTTGTAATATTTAATTTCCAGTCAATCTGCTCTTTCAATTCATTTACATGGGAAATGATTCCAACCAGTCCTTTCTCTCCTGCAAGTTCTTTGAGAATCTGAATCGCACGGTCTCTTGATGCATCATCCAGAGATCCGAATCCTTCATCTACAAACATCGTCTCCAGACTTACAGCTCCCGCCGTATTCTGGATAATATCTGCAAGTCCCAATGCCATCGACAAAGCTGCCATGAAGGATTCTCCTCCTGAGAGAGACTTTACATCTCTGACAGAATCTGTCACCAGATCATAGACATCTAGATCAAGTCCGGCCTGTCCCTGACTGCTCAGATCCTGAATCTCCCTGCACTGTAAAATAAATTCATTTGATGTCATCCGCGCCAGCCTGCGGTTTGCCGCCTGAATGATCTGCCGGAAATAAGTCCGCTGTACATACGTCTCAAAATCAAGTTTCACACTGCCGCTCAAATTGCCATTTGCAGTCTTGCTCAGGTTGGAAAGTACCTCATATTCTTTTCGCAGAGCTTCCTGCGAAGAAAAATATTGTTTCAGATTCTTGTATGCATTCTGGTTACCTGTCCATCTGCTGTGAAGCTGCATCTGATGATCCTGTTTTTCTTTCAACAGATGTTCTACTTCATTTCGCTTTTCCATCTCCTGCTGCGGATCTTCCCGCTTTTCGCCTGCAGTCTGTTCCTTCAGCGTCTCGATCTTTGCCTTTTTCTCTAACAGCTGGCGGTCATGTTCTTTCACTTCTTTGTCTTTCTCCCGCCACCCTTCGATCCACTGTTTCGCCTCACGGAATTCTTCCTGTGAAGTAAATTCCTGTCGACTGATCTCCTCTCGGAACTCTTCCTGCTCTTTTACAAAACGCTTCTCAAGTTCTGTTTTCTGACCTCGAAGTCCCTCCAGCTTTCCTGCCTGACGTCTGCTTTCCTCCGTCATCTTACGGCACTGTTCCTGTGCCTGCTTTGTTTCATTCTTCTTCCGATCCAGTTCAACCTGCATCTTCTGAAGCTCTTCTTTCACCTGCTCTTCTTTCACAGGATTATCTCCGAGAATACGTTGTTCTGATTCAAGCTGTGCTTTACATATCTGAAACTTTTCCTGCTGCTGTATTCTTTTTTGTTCCAGCAGATCACGTCTTTGCTTCAGTTTCTCTACCGTCTCTTTATCCGGTGCTTCTCCGGAAATCTTTGCCGGATGCGGATGTTCTACTGATCCGCAGACCGGACATGGAATACCTTCCTGTAATTCCTTTGCCAGGATTCCCGCCTGCTCCTGAAAGAATTTCGCATATGCTTCCTCATACTGAGCTGATGCTTCCTGACAATTCTGTATACAACGCTGCATTGCCCCTGTCTGATTTTCATATTCTTTCGAATACTTACGCACATTTGCGTAATGTGGAAGAAGATCCAATAACTGTGAAATTCTTTTCAGCATTTCCGGTTCTTCCTTTGCAAAAACTTCTTCCAATTCTTCCGCTTTTTCTTTAACCTCAGAAAGTTCCTTTTCCTGTTCCTTCTGCCATACAGTAATCTGCTCAATTTCTCCCTGTATCTGCCGCACGGATTTCGCTGTTCGAAGAGCCTGCACTTCCAGATGTCTCGCCTGCTCTGCCCGGTGTCCAAGCCCTGCCTGGACCCGACAAGTTTCCATCTCGTCCTGTTTTGCATTCAGAAGAAGCAAACTCTTCTCTTCCATTTCCAAACGGTCAAATATCTTATTCTTCTCTTCTTTCTTCTGAATCAGCATTCGAAGTGTTTCTGACTGTTTCTTAAGTTCCTCTGATTCTTTCTTTAAGACTTTTCCACAGCTTTCTTCATATTCGAGAAAGTTTTTCACAGCCTCCAGAACCTTTTCCCCTTCCGGCATGGATAACTCACAGAGTTCTTTCCACTGGTCTGCCAGATCCTGCTGCTCTGTATTCTCCGGTTCCACACGCTCCATCTCACGCCGAATGTCTGATTCACTTTCCTTCAGCGCAATATACAGATCTCTTCCTTTTTCTTTCAGTGCTTCCTGGATTTGCCAGTAAATTTGTGTCTGAAAAATCTGCGAGAATATCTTTTTTCGTTCTTTTGATTCTGCATGAAGAAGCTTTAAGAAATCTCCCTGCGCGATCATGGCAATCTGTGTAAACTGTCCCGCATCAAGACCAATGATTTCCTGAATCTTCTGGTCTGTCTCTCGCTTCTTCCCCTGATATTCCCTTCCGTCCGGAAGAATGAGACTAACCTTCGCTGTCTCTTTCACATAGCGGAGGCTTCCATCTGCTTTTCTTCTCTTCCCTACCCGGAGATATTCCGGATTACGGCGCACGGTATATTCCTGTCCCCGATAAGAAAACACATATTCAACATAAGTGTCTGTGTCTTCTGATGCATACTGGCTGCGCATCATATTTCCATCTCTGCGTCCGCCACTCGTCCGGTCATACAGCGCATACATGATTGCATCAAAGATGGTCGTTTTTCCTGCACCCGTATCTCCGGTGATCAGAAATAATCCGCTGTGAATCTTTGTAAAATCTATCTCCTGGACGCCCGCATAAGATCCGAATGCGGACATCGTCAATCTCACCGGTCTCATACGTCTTCCCCTTTCATTTCACTTAGAATCTCTCTTAAGATCTTTTGTTCCTGTTCAGACATTTCCTGCCCCTGCATCTCTTTGTAGAAATCACAAAATGTTTCAAACGGAGTACCGATCCGTATCTGTTCTTCAGAAAATTCCAGCTTCTGTCTTGTTCTCTCATTATCCATCCGCACTTCTAGAATATGATGGAATTTTCTTTCCAGCTGTTCCTTTGGTTTGTACGGATCAACCTCATCTGTCAGCGTTACACTGACATAATCTTCGCTTCCTCTTCCATCCTCCGCTTCAAGAATCTCTTCCAGAGTTCCCCTGAGTTTTCTCACATCACGAAGTGGATGCATCGGCAGCTTCTGAATCTCCGGCTCGCTCCCTTTTTCTTTCAGTTCAACTACATGAAGTGTCTTCTTCTGGCTTGCCTCACTGACAGAATACTTCAGCAACGTTCCACAATAGCGGATCTTCTCCTGTCCGACTCTCTGTGCACCATGTAAATGTCCAAGTGCCACATAGTCAAACTCCTGCACTGCGGAAATATCTACATTATCAATGCCTCCGACAGATAATGCTTCTGATTCACACGTTGTTGGAGTCTCCCCCTTCCCTGTATAAAACTGATGGGAAACCAGCACATTTCTTCTGGAAAAATCAATCTTCTCCCGTTCCAGAATACCCTGCACAGCTGCCGTATAACTCTCCGGCGCCTCTCCGCCAAAGATCTTGCGCACATATCCCGGCTTTAAAAACGGAAGCAGCCAGAAATCCACTTCTCCAAATTCATCCGTCAAAGTAATCTTTTTCAGACGATCTGTTTCTTTCTCCGGAGCCTGCCCCGCAATATAAATCTGATGGCTTCCAAGCAAACGACTGGCATAATCAAGCCGCTGTGCCGAATCATGATTTCCCGATATAATAAGAACCGGAATCACCGGTTCAATCTTAGCCAGAGCTGTCAAGAATTCATCAAACAGACTTACCGCTTCTCCTGATGGCACGGATTTATCATAGATATCTCCAGCAATAACAATTGCATCCGGATGTATGGACGCTGCATATGAAAGAACCTCCGCAAGGATATGTTCCTGATCCTCCCGGAGGTTATAATGATGTAATTGCTTTCCTATATGCAGGTCTGATAAATGAAAAAATTTCATATCGTCACCTCATTACAGTAAATTTACTTCTTTCCCGGATTCTTCCAGATCCAGATTGCTGCTACAATACCAAGCATATACAGAATGTTCACAAGAACGACCGGATTATCCTTCAGTAAAGCGACAACTGCTACAATTGCTGCAAGTATCGCCGCAAGCTGAAGCACCTTGAGAAGCTTCTCATTCCGGCTCTGTCTTGCTTTCTGTAAGCATTCCAGTCTGCGCTGTTCCAACGTCAGATATTCCAGCATATCTTCCGGCCGGATCTTAGAAAGAATCACTTCTTCTCTGGAAAACTTCTTCTCCCCACTGCGGTGGAAAATACTCTTAATCTGATCGATCTTTTCCTTCCGGTTCTGCGGATCTTTAACCGCCTGCTCATACTCTTCCTCGGCTACACGATCCTCCGCAGTCTCTTTGTAATAATCTTCCAGCTTCTGCGCCGGTTCTACCGGTGGCTGTACAGAATGTGTTGGTTCCGTATTCACCGGTGGTATCGCCTCTGTCTTCACTGGCGGAATCTCCTCCGCATCCACCGGCTGCTCGACTACTCCTGATGTATTCACTTCATCTATCACTTTATTTTCCTCAGACACGCTAGTCCTCCTTTTTATCTTCTCTGCATCAATCCTGAAAATGATACCTGCTATTCGCATATCAACATATAAATTATAGCAAATGCACGAAAAATATACAACCAACAGGAAATGGACTTAGTGTCGATTAATCACATTTTCATTACTACTGTTGTTCCTCCGCTCCCGGAAGTTTCACCATCTTCGGCGCATGCTTAAGTGCCGGAATGATCTTTGCGATCAAATCAGATGTACGAATCTTCAAGCTGGATGTGTTGATGCACGGATGACATCCAAAATACGGATCTTTCATTATATCCTCATCGATCAGAAGCTGTACTTTACCCTCTGTATCATTCATAAGCCCCATAACGCTGACAGATCCCGGTGTAATATCCAGATACTTCTCCATATACTCCGGTTTTGCAAAGGAAAGTCTGGCAGAACCGATCTGTGCCGACAGATTCTTTGTCTTGAATGGCTTGTCACCCGGCATCAGAAGCAGATAAAAGTCTGTTTCCTGTCGATTGCAAAGGAACAGGTTCTTGCAGATTGCAGTTCCATCTCCAAGTGTTCTATCGATCTCTTCACAGGCTTCCATTGTCATTGCCGCCTCGTGATCAACTCTCTGGTATTCCACACCAAGCTTGTCGAGGAAATCATATACCCTGATTTCCTTTTCTAATCTTCCTTCTGTGTTTTCTGGTCTTCCATTCTCTAATTTCATATTATCAACTCCTATATCATACTAACCTAAGCGCTCTATATCTGTCAAAACATGCAAATATTTCCTGTCTTCTCGGCACTGCCATACAGGATACACTGGATGTACTCTCGCATAATTCCGCCAGCGATTTATTCTGCATCACTTCTTCCAGCTCATCTACAATCTGAATCAGATTCTTCTTTCCGTCAATCAAATGTTTCTGTGCATATCGTACACAGTATCCAAGTGCTGTCACCTGTTCGCTATCCGCAATCTGCTCTAAGTATCTCAGATCGATCGTATCCCGGTTGATCATCACAGATTCTTTCCCCATCGTCTTCATCTTGATCCTGTCATTTCCGCGAAATGCTTTATCCGGTCGCGGCACTCTGCCATAAGTCGGTTTCTCTGCCGGCTGCTCCGGCACGCTGATCTGTGGGAAATTCTCTGCTTCTTTTTTCGCCAGTACTGTAATGTCTTTCGGAACATAACGATCCATCTGAATAATACTATCTGCAATATGGAAATAAGCTCCCGAACTTCCTGCAACGATCACTGTCGAGATCCCATAATTTTCATACAATTCCCTGATTCTTTCAATAAATGGTGTGATCGGTTCCATCTCTCTGTGGATCACGCGCTGCATCAGCTCATCACGGATCATAAAGTTCGTTGCACTTGTATCTTCATCAATCAGGAACAGAGATGTTCCCGCCTCAATTCCTTCGATCACATTTGCCGCCTGTGAAGTACTTCCACTTGCATCTTCTGTACAGAATGATGTCGTATCTTTTCCGTTCGGAAGATCGTTGATGAACATGGAAATATCTGTCTTCTGGATACTTCTTCCATCCTCCGCACGCAATTTCACTGCTGTCGCATCTGTGATCACATACTCTCTTCCATCCCCTGCGATGTGATTGTACACTCCACGTTCCAATGCTTTCAAAAGTGTTGATTTTCCGTGATAACCTCCGCCGACGATCAAGGTAATCCCCTTACGGATTCCCATACCGGTAATCTTTCCTTTATGCGGAAGTTCCAGTGTCACTTCCTGTTCCTTCGGAGACTGGAAGGCGATTCCGTCACGCATCGGCCGGGATGAGATTCCGGATTCCCTTGGCAGTACACTTCCGTTTGCCACGAAGGCACAAAGACCAAGTTTCGGAAGTTCTTTACGGATATACTCCTGGTCTTCTGCAAGATCTACGATTCTTCTCAATCTCTTTGCATCCAGATTCTTGTAAAACAGGGATGCCTTTACACACTCCGGAACAAAATCAAATAAAATCTTCTCTAACTCTCTCGCATTGATTGTTCGTCCATTTGCCGGAAATCCGATTTCCATTCTAAGAAGGATATTTCCGTTCTCCGGCTGAATCTGACACGCTGTTCTCTCCAGAACTTCCTGTCCGCATCTGCTGACAGAGATCAGACCACTCTTACCCGAACCTTTTGCCTTGAATGCAAACCGTTCTGCCCTTCTTCCAAACTGGCGCAGCAATTCGTCCTGAAGTGCAATTCTCTGACATTTTCCACAATATAATTCCTGTGGGAATCCTGCTGTCTTCCCACTCACCAGTACACTTACCTTTGACGGTGACGCAAACGGATCTCCCTGTACGTGATCGATTGATAAAACATATCCCGGAAATCGGTACTGTCCTTTTGTATCTTTATAAGCCGGATATCCCCGGTGATCTATTCTTGATAATAAACTTCTAAGTTCTGCTTCTGACTGCATTTTTATTCCACTCTTTCTTTTTCTCATTCGTGCAGAATATGCTCAAGCTGCACGAACCACTTCTCATTATACAATAATTTTTGCTTTCTTGCATGAAATAGTCATGCAGCTTTCCCGATTTTCAGAGCAAAAAGAAGCCATTATCCAGACTCTTTATCCGAATAATGACTTCCAATCATTTACTTCAAATTACTTTTCTGTAATGCAATTTTATACCTCGAAAATCAGGTCTCCGTAAGATGGCATTGGCCAAGCTTCTTTATCCACGATCATCTCAAGTTTGTCAACCGGTGCACGGAGTGCATCCATAGCCGGAACAACCTCTGTATGATAGTATGTAGCCTGTACTTCGCCTTCTTCCCTCTGGCTTCTGATTCTGTTAATTATCCGGCGTAATACTGCCATTGCCTATTAACTCCTTTTTCTTAATTTCTGCTTCTATTTGCCCTTTAATCTTCATGCGTAGCCTGTAAGTGTCCGCGTGTTTCGCGTGTCCTTCCCAGCTTGCATATTTCATAAGCAATTTTTCTTTTGTTATTTTTCCGCTTCTGTAGGCTTTGATAGTTGCCCTAATATGTTTAGGGCTACGCTTCCTTATCTTCCGGTAATCTATGTAAATACGATACCCGCAAAAATCAAAGCCATTCTTAGCGTTGATTATCTGCGTTTTCGGATTTAAGGTAAGCTTAAGCCGCTCGCCTAAAAATGCGTCTATCTTTTGTAACACTTCTACCAGGTGTTCCCGGCTATTGCTAACTATTGCAAAATCATCCATGTAGCGTATATACTTATCTTCCTTCAATTCATGTTTTACGAAGTTATCTAATTCATTTAATACCAGGTTTGCGAAAAGCTGGCTTAATAAGTTTCCCACTGGAAGCCCGTGCCCGTCTTCCCCGTAGCTGTCGATAATGTAGTAAAGCAGATTCAATAGG
>OLRF01003762.1_pt1 | contig 11451 bp, 10 predicted proteins | sample 1672061 | NCBI WGS metagenome assembly OLRF01 (sample SAMEA3136641, study PRJEB25190) | human gut metagenome | reverse complement strand
AGGCCCGGCCGAAGCGGTGGGAACCGGGGGGGCGCCCACCGTGGTAGCCCCAAAGGGCTCGGCCGCCGGCGGCATGGCCTGCGCCGGGACGCAAGGAGCGCTTTTTTTGCGCATGTTACGGATTACCCATGCGATGAGCCCCAGACAGGCTGCCGACAGCACGCCGACCAGCACTTTGTAGAGCGGGTCGTCCCCATTTAGCCCGGCGGAAGCCGTCCGGGGAAGTGGGGCCGGGCCGGTAAAGCGCAGGCCGCCGGCGACTTTCTCAACAAAATCGTATTCCGAAGAAGTGAGCGTGTCACCGTACAGGGCAATTCCTGTTAAGTAATAGACATCGGCGCCGCGAATGGTGATGTATTGACAGGAATGCGTTGTTATGCCATCCTTGGAACCTAGAATATTGGCGCGGACAAAGCGGATGCCCTGTTCAGAGGAGTAAACGCTACAATCGTCGGCCGTAATATTGTCCAGTTGTTCGTAGATGGCTTCTACAAAAGCGCACAATTGCGCATCCTCGGAGCTTTCCCAATCGATCAGGCTGTTGGAAGGGAGTTGAACGCGGACAAGGGTAAACTCCAAAGGAGGTTTAAAAAGAACGGCGTCCAGATACAGATCGTTTTTATTCATGTTTTCGAGTATGGCTGCGCCGTCTACGTTCAACGTTTCGAAAATGGCGTCGTCCACGGGTGTTTCGCGCGTAAGGATGAGGCTGCCGGCGGGCAGCGACAGCGTGACGGGCACGCCGGGAACCTCCACTGTGTCGTCCTCCTGCGCGTAAGCCGGCACCGCGCTGAGCACACAGAACGCCAGCGCCGCCGCAAGGGCGCGGGTGTGTTTTGCAAGACGAATCTTCATTCTTTCCGTTCCCCCTTTTTCATGATCGCGTGGGTTTGAGATCATTATAGCATATCGGTCGGCGGCGCCGCCCTGGCCGTTTGAAAAATTGCCGAATTGCCGGGATAAAATCTTGTTTTTTGTGTGGTTTGTATAGCGCTGCCGGGCGGATAATGTTATAATACATCTGTATATACGCTTTACGGGTTGCAGGACGCCGGACATTTTATATCCGTTTTTGCCTGGATTTTGCCCGAAAAATCGAAGCAACGGGGAGGTGCTGCCCATGGAGCAGCAGGAAAACGAGCTGGAACAGGCGCGCAGAGAGATCGACGCGGTGGACGCGGAGATGGCGGCGCTGTTCTGCCGCCGTATGGACGCCGTGCGCAGGGTGGCCGCATACAAGCAGGCCCGGGGCCTGCCTGTTTTGGACGCTTCCCGGGAGGAGGCCGTCGTGGCCAAAAACTGCGCCCGGCTGCCGGACGAGGCCTACGCTGAATATTACGAGGATTTCATCCGCCACACCATGGGCCTGTCCCGCGCGTTCCAACGCGCGGTGCTGGGCATGGGGACGGTGGCCTATCAGGGCGTGGAGGGCGCGTTCAGCCACATTGCCCTCACCCGCCTGTTCCAGCATGTACGGGCGCAGGCGTATCCCACCTGGGCGGAGGTGTTCGACGCTGTGGCCGGCGGCGACGCGGCCTACGGCGTGCTGCCCTTTGAAAACAGCCATGCGGGCGACGTTTCCGAGGTGCTGGACCTATGCTATGCCCACAGGGATATCTGCGTGTGCGACGTATACGACCTGCCCGTCAGCCAGAATCTGCTGGGCGTTCCGGGCGCGCATTTGTCGGACGTGAAAAAGGCTGTGTCCCATCCGCAGGCGCTGCAGCAGTCGGCAAAGTTCATCCGCAGCCTGGGGCTGGAAACGCAGGCCTTCCAAAATACTGCCGCCGCGGCAAAAAGCGTAGCCGAGGCGGGAGATAAAAGCGTGGCGGCCATCGCTTCGCTGGAGACGGCGGCGCTGTACGGCCTTTCGGTGCTGGCGGAGAACATCAATACCAGCGAGACGAATACCACGCGCTTCATCGTCATCGGCAGGAGGATGAACGCTGCGGGCAACCGGTTCAGCCTGTTGTTCACTGTGGACCACCGGGCGGGCCGGCTGGCCCGTGTGATGCAGCTCATCGGTGCGATGGGCTTCAATCTGGAGTGCATCAAAAGCCGTCCCATGCCCAATGTGCCGTGGGAATATTATTTTTATGTGGAGGTCGTGGGCGACCTTTCGGCGGAAAAATCGAAAGAGCTGCTGGACACGCTGTCCGGCGTGTGCAGGACCGTGCGTGTGCTTGGCGTATATGACCGCCAGGCGGCACGGTAAAACAGCGGGAAAACAGTTTTCAGCCGCGCACAGCGCGGCGCAGAAAAACGCGGGTGTGAGGATATGAGTATGAAATTGACGATGCGCCTTGGCGTGCGCAGCTATGACATCATTATCAAGCAGGGCGGCCTTTCGCGCGTGGGGCAGCTGATCAACCTGAACCGCCGCGTGCTGGTGGTAAGCGACACCGGAGTTCCGGAGGCATACCTGAAAACCGTACTGGCCCAGTGCCGGGAGGGCGTGCCCGTGGTGCTGCCGCAGGGCGAGGGGACCAAGAGCCTGGAGTGCTTCGGCCAATTGCTCACCGTGATGCTGGAGCACGGCTTTACCCGCGGCGACGCGGTGTTGGCGCTTGGCGGCGGCGTTGTAGGGGACCTTGCGGGCTTTGCCGCGGCCAGCTATATGCGGGGCGTTACGTTCATCAACTGCCCCACCACGACGCTTTCGCAGATCGATTCCTCCATCGGCGGAAAAACGGCCATCAACCTGGCGGGCACCAAAAACACTGTGGGCGCTTTTTACCAGCCCAGCCTTGTGGTGGCGGACCCGGACACGTTGAAAAGCCTGCCCGAGCGCCATTTCATCAACGGCCTTGCAGAGGCCGTGAAGGCGGGGCTGATCGCGGACGAGGGCCTGTTTGAGCTGTTCGAAACAGAGGACGCCCACGAGAAGATCGAGGAGATCGTCTACCGCAGCCTGGTGATGAAGAAGAACGTGGTGGAGCGGGACGAGCGGGAGGCCGGCCTGCGCGCCACGCTGAACTTCGGCCATACGCTGGGCCACGCCATTGAAAGCGCAAACCATCTGGGCGGGCTGTACCACGGGGAATGCGTGGCGCTGGGCATGCTGCCCATGATCGAGGACGCCTCGCTGCGCCGCCGCACGCGGGCCGTGTATAAAAAGCTGGGCCTGCCGTCCCGTATCCGCTACGATGGCGATGAAATATTTGAATTTATCCGTCACGACAAAAAGACCGGGCCGGACGGCGCCATCACCGTGGTAAAGGTGCCCCGCCTGGGCGAATGCAGGCTGGACAAGGTTCCCTTGGAGGATCTGAAGGCCATCATCGGGGAGGGCGTGCGATGAGCGACACGTACGGCAAAAGCGTCACGCTCACGATCTTCGGCGAGAGCCACGGCCCCGCTGTGGGCGCCACAGTGACGGGCCTTGCGCCCGGCGTGCCCGTGGACATGGAATTCATGCGCGGGCAGATGGAAAAACGCCGCGCCAAGGGAAAAATATCCACTTCCCGCACAGAGGCGGACGCGGTGCGCGTGCTTTCGGGCGTATACAGGGGCGCGGCCACGGGTACGGCGCTGACGCTTGTGATTGAAAACACCAATACCCGCAGCGGCGATTATACAAAAACAGAGGAGCTGCTGCGCCCCGGCCACGCGGATTACACCGCCCACATGAAGTACGGCGGCCATCAGGACGCGCGGGGCGGCGGGCATTTCAGCGGACGGCTCACGGCCCCCGTTGTGGCGGCGGGCAGCATTTTCACAAAACTGCTGCAAACAAAGGGCGTCGCCATCGCCACATCTGGCGCAATGCGCGGGCATTGACGACGCGCCCTTTTCCGGCGACCCGGCGCGGCTGAAGGAGCAGCTGGACGCACTGAACGCCGCGGATCTTGCGGTGCTGGACCCGCTGCGCGCCCGCGCCATGACGCAGGCCATTGAGGCGGCCGCCGTCGAGGGCGATTCCGTGGGAGGGATTCTGGAAACGGTTGTCCTGGGCCTGCCCGCGGGCCTGGGCGAGCCGTTTTTCGGCAGCGTGGAAAGCACGCTGGCCGCGCTGCTGTTCAGCATTCCCGCCGTCAAGGGTGTGGAGTTCGGCCTGGGCTTCGGCTTTGCGGGGCTGACGGGCAGCAGGGCCAACGATGCGTTCCGCATGCAGGGAACCCGCGTCGTCACGGCTACCAACCACAACGGCGGCGTAAACGGCGGCATCAGCAACGGCATGCCGCTGGTGCTGCGCACGGTGGTAAAGCCTACGCCCAGCATTTACAAGGTGCAGCAGACCGTGGACTTTGCCGCAAAGCGCAATGCCACGCTGCAGATCAGCGGCCGGCACGACCCGTGCATCCTGCACCGGGCGCGTGTGGTGCAGGACAGTCTGGTGGCCTTCGGCCTGGCGGACCTGTGCGGCCAGCACTTCGGCACGGCATGGCAGGAGGGCGCGGCATGGAATATGGATTGATCGGCGGGCGGCTGGGGCACAGCTATTCAAAGCCCATCCACGAGGCGCTGGCGGGCTACGATTACCGCCTGTGCCCGCTGCCTACGCCGGAGGAGGCCCACGCGTTCATGCGCGCGCGGGATTTTAAGGCGATCAACGTCACGATCCCTTATAAGGAGCTTGTGATGCCCTACTGCGACGTCATCGACGACGCGGCCCGGGCCATCGGCTCGGTGAACACCATCGTCAACAAAAACGGACGGCTGGAGGGCCACAATACCGATTTTGCGGGCTTTACCTGTCTGCTGCGGCGGAACGGCATTTCACTGCGGGGAAAAACCGTGATGCTGCTGGGTACGGGCGGCACACAGAAGACCGTGCTGGCTGTGGCAAGGGCCGAGGGGGCGGCGCAGGCCGTGCTCGTCAGCCGCCGCAGAGCCGGGAACGCCATCACCTACGAGGAGGCCGCGCGGCGCGCGGACGTGCAGGTGATCGTAAACACCAGCCCCGTGGGCATGTATCCGAACAACGGCGAATGCCTTGTGGCGCTGGAGAATTACCCACGGCTGGAAGCTGTGCTGGACGTTATTTACAATCCGTTCCGCACCGCTCTTTTGCAGCAGGCCGAAGCCCGCGGCCTGCCCGCCGTCAACGGCATGCTGATGCTGGTGGCCCAGGCGAAGTACGCGGCGGAGCATTTTCTCGGCAGGCCGCTCCCGGACGCGGAGATCGACCGCATCGACCGGGAGCTGCGCGGAAAGCTGTCCAACCTGGTCCTGGTGGGCATGCCCGGCAGCGGCAAAAGCAGCCTGGGAAAAGCCTGCGCCAAGCTGCTGGGCAAGCGCTTTGTGGATATGGACGACGTTCTGGTGGAACGCATCGGCGGGCCCATCAGCAGCATCCTTTCCCCGGGCAATGAAACGCCCTTCCGCAACCTGGAAAGCGCTGTGGCGGCGGAGCTGGGGAAGGAAAACGGCCAGGTGATCGCCACCGGCGGCGGCGCGGTGCTGCGGGCGCAGAACGTGCGCGCTCTGCGTCAGAACGGCGTGGTGGTCTACATCGACAGGCCGCTCGGGCAGCTCGCGGTGGGAGGGGCGCGGCCCCTTTCCCAAAGTGCGGAGGCGCTGGCCGCCATGCATGCGGCACGCGCGCCGCTGTACGCCGCGGCGTGCGATGCGCGTGTGGAAAACGACGGCCCCTTTGAAAGCGTGGCCGAAGCCATAAAGGAGCGTTTTTATGAAATTCTTGATCATTAACGGGCCGAACCTGAACATGCTGGGCATCCGCGAACCGGATCTATACGGCACGCTGACCTATGACGGCCTGGTGGAATACGTTGCGGCCGAGGCGCGGCGGCTGGGCGTGGAAGCGGAGTTTTACCAGTCGAACCACGAGGGGGACCTTGTTACGGCCATTCAGCAGGCGTATGGGCGCATGGACGGCATCGTCATCAACGCCGGGGCTTATACGCATACCAGCATCGCCATTCTGGACGCGCTTAAGGCTGTGTCCGTCCCTGCCGCCGAGGTGCATATCTCCGACGTGGCAAAACGGGAGGATTTCCGTCAGGTGAGTTATCTGGGCATGGCCTGCTGCTGTAAATTCGCGGGCGAGGGCAAGCAGGGCTATGTTCACGCCATGGAAAAACTAATTGAAATAATCAGAAGCAAAAATACTTAAAGTATAAAATGATCCTACAGCGTGCCGCACGGAAATGGCACGCGGCGGCGCTGGGCCGCACCTGCCGCGCGGCACGCGGTAATCCAACAAGCAGAGGGGAAAGAAAGCAATGATCATCAGCACAAAACGGGGCACTCCGGCGGCGGAACTGGATAAGATCATCCGCGAGTTTGAGGCGAAGGGCCTGTCCGTCACCATGATCCGCGGCACGGATTACAATGTGTTCGGCCTGGTGGGCGACACGACGGTTATCGACGAAAAACAGGTGCGGGCGAACCCGTATGTGGAAAACGTGCAGCGTGTGTCCGAGCCTTACAAAAAGGCGAACCGCCTGTTTCACGAGGCGGACAGCATCATCGACGTGGGCGGCATCAAGGTGGGCGGCAGCGAAAAGATCGCCGTCATCGGCGGGCCGTGCAGCATCGAGAGCGAGGAGCAGGCCGTGCGCATTGCCCGCGAAGTGAAGGACGCGGGCGGCTGCATGCTGCGCGGCGGCGCGTACAAGCCGCGCACCTCTCCCTATGCGTTCCAGGGCCTTGGCACAGAGGGCATTTTGGCCATGGCGGCGGCGCGTAAAGCGACCGGCATGCCCATCGTCAGCGAGCTGATGAGCGAGGACAAGATCGATGAATTTGAGGAATATGTGGACCTTGTGCAGATCGGTGCGCGCAATATGCAGAACTTCCAGCTTTTGAAGGCCGTGGGCAAAATGAAAAAGCCTGTGCTGCTCAAGCGCGGGCTTGCCAATACCATCGAGGAATGGATCATGAGCGCGGAGTACATCATGGCCGGCGGCAATGAAAACGTCATTTTCTGCGAGCGCGGCATCCGCACGTTTGAAAAATACACCCGCAACACGCTGGACCTTTCGGTGGTGCCCATCCTCAAGCAGAAATCCCATCTGCCTGTCATCATCGACCCCAGCCACGCCACGGGCGACTGGCGCCTTGTGGAAAGCATGAGCCTTGCGGCCATTGCGGCCGGGGCGGACGGCCTGATCATTGAAGTGCACGACAACCCCGAAGCCGCCTGGAGCGACGGTGCCCAGAGCCTGAAGCCGGAAAAATTCCGCGCCGTGGTGGAAAAGGGACGTAAAATCGCCCAGGTCATTGGGCGGGATATGTAAACACGGAAAGCCCCCTAAGCTCCTCAACGGCAAATAAGGGCTGGTTTTCCGCCGCGTCCTTGTCGGCCTTAAACCGGCCTCTGTTTTGCTTCGCAAAACCGGGCCCGCAGACATTGCCCCCTGCTGGAGGCAATGCGCGCGCCTTCCCGGCAGGCCTGCGCCTGCCGCGGCCCCGCGCCGGCGTAAAAAACACCGCCTCTGGAATGAAGATCTTTGCGCGGGAATGAAATTTTATCGAAGGGAGCAGGGTTCGTGGGAAAGCTGTGCGGGCTCTTTGCGCTTGGGGCAATGGCCGGCGGATTGGGTTATTTCCTTTATCTGAACGGATTTTTGGTAATAAATGCTAAGACAGCGCTGCTTTATATCGGTTCGCCCCGGTTCGGAATGAGACGGAATTTCACAAAAGCGAAATTTTCATCCTGCAGCGGAGTCGTCAAAAGGGTAATTTGCCTTCGGAAGGCGGGGCGTTATTCGTTCACCTTTTTGTCGAGCACGACAAAAGGGACGGTTTTTGTTGAAATTCAGGGCAGAGAGAGGAACGTTATTGCAACGCTGGATCGTAATAACCCGCGTGCTGTTATCGAGACGGATCAAATGAAGAGATACCGTGTTGCAACCAGATTTGTTCTAGCCGATGGAGAATGTATGCTTTTCTGGAATAAGGAAGAAACGCTTTGAATTCCCGTTTTTAAACGGCCCGGAGAAAGCGTCGTGGGGTTGCTCTGCCGCATCGCCAACGACACAGCCCGAAACAGTCCCGCCGCGCCTCAGGCGCGGCGTCAGACTGTCGAAAAAGGCAAAGAAGCAAAAGAAGAGTCCGGGGAAAAGCTGGCGGTGGCAAAGCCATGCATCTTTGCGCAGCAAAGTGCAAGCCACGCGGCGAATGCCGCCAAAAAGGGGTGGCGAACCCCTTTTTCATTTAAAATAAATCCGCCCCGTGCGCGGCGGATTTTAAACAGGAGGTTTGCCCATGCGCGCGATTCTGTACCCAAGTGAGATATCCGGCCGCGTGGCCGCGCCGCCGTCCAAAAGCATGGCACACCGTGCGCTCATCTGCGCGGCGCTGGCCAAAGGCGAAAGCCGCGTGTTGAACCTTTCCGCCTCGCAGGATATCACGGCAACGCTTGCCGCCATGCGCCTGCTGGGTGCGTCCGCGGCGGATATGGACGCGCCGGAGTGCAGGCGCGGCGCCGCGGCGGCCTATGCCCATTGGAGCGGTGAGCGCACTGTCTCCGGCCCGGGCTCCCTTATCCTAAAAGGAACGGGCGGCCTGCCCTTTGCGCCGGTGTCCGGCCCGGTGGATTGCTGCGAAAGCGGCAGCACGCTGCGGTTTCTCATCCCGCTCTTTTCCCTCACGGACGCGCCGGTACGCTTTACCGGGCGAGGGCGGCTGATGGAGCGTCCGCAGGGCGTATATGCGCGGATGTTTGCGGAGCGGGGCCTCGGCTTTGCGCAGGACGCAGACGGGATTACGGTGCGCGGCGCGCTGTCCGCCGGGGAATATACGCTGGCGGGAAACATCAGCAGCCAGTTCATCAGCGGGCTGCTGTTTGCTCTTCCGCTGCTTTCCGGCGCCAGCGTCATTCGAATCACGCCTCCGTTCGAGAGCCGCAGTTATGTGGACCTGACGCTGCGTGCGCTGGCCGATTTCGGCGTGCGGGCCGCGTTCACGGATGAAAACACCATCGCCGTGCCCGGCGGGCAGACGTACCGCCCCTGCGCGTACACGGTGGAGGGCGATTATTCCCAGGCCGCGTTTCTGGCGGTTTTGGGCGCGGCCCGGGGCGGCGTGGCCGTCACGGGCCTGCGGGAGGATTCTCTGCAGGGCGACCGGGCCATACTGGATATCCTGGCGCGCTGCGGCGCGCGCATCATCCGGACGGATGACGCGGCGCTGTTTGAAAAAAGCGACTTGCGGGGGACGGAGATCGACCTTGCGGACTGTCCCGATCTGGGGCCGGTGCTGATGGTGCTGGGCGCGCTGTGCAAAGGTGAGACGGTCATCCGCAACGCCGCGCGCCTGCGCATGAAGGAAAGCGACCGTATCGCCGCCATGGAGCAGGAGCTGCGGAAAATGGGCGCGGAGCTGTTTTCCACACAGGACACCGTGACCGTGCGCGGCGGCGCGCTGCATGGAGCGGACGGTTTATACGGCCACAACGACCACCGTGTGGTGATGGCGCTGGCCGTGGCCGCGTATGCGGCGGGCGTGCCCGCCGCCATCGGCGGGGCGGAGGCGGTAAACAAGAGCTGGCCGGACTTTTTTGAAACGGTCCGCGCGCTGGGCGGAAAGGTGGAACTGACGGATGAATAAAGAGCGCAATATCTGCATCGTGGGCCTGGGGCTCCTGGGAGGCAGCTACGCCATGGGCCTGACGGGCGCCGGGTATACCGTCACGGCTGTGGATGTGCGGCCCGAGGCCATCCGTTACGCGCTGGAAAAGGGCATCATCGCCGCGGGCGCGGTGGAGGACTTTGCGCCGCTGCTGGCAGGGGCCGATGCGGTGGTGCTGGGCCTGTATCCTCACGCGCTGGTGGATTGGCTTCGAAACAACCAGAAGCACCTCAAGCCCGGCACGCTGCTTATGGATGTGTGCGGCGTAAAGAGCGGTGTGGTGGAGGAGATCCAGGGCTTTCTGCGCCCGGACGCGGAGTTTATTGCCAGCCATCCCATGGCGGGCAAGGAAGTGAGCGGCGTGGAGCACGCGGATTGCGCGATCTTCAAACCCGCGAATTTCATCATCGTGCCCACGGAAAAAAACACGCCCCGGGGCCTTGCCTTTGCGCGCGGCCTGGCCGAGACGCTGGGCTTTGCCCACATCACGCAGCTCACCTGCGCCGAGCACGATAAAATGATCGGTTATGTCAGCCAGCTTACCCACGCCATCGCCGTCAGCCTGATGAACGCCAACGACAACACCCATCTGGCCGAGTACACCGGAGATTCCTTCCGGGACCTGACGCGCATCGCGAAGATCAATGAAAATTTGTGGAGTGAGCTGTTTTTCCTGAATAAGGAAAACCTGATCGCGGAGATCGACCAGTTTTCCGCCAGCCTGGAGGGGCTGAAACGTGCGCTTGTGGAAAATGACGAGACGGAATTGAAACGGCTGTTCGTGCAGTCCACTGCGCGGCGCAGGCTGTTTGATAAAAAACGGGAGGAGCGCTGAGATGAAGCTGGAGCAGATGCCGCGTTATCCGCTGCTGTGCGGCTTTACGCCGCTGCAGCGCATGGAGAATCTGGAGCAGGCGCTGGGCTGCGGCCCGCTGTACATCAAACGGGATGATCTGACGCCGCTGGGGCTGGGCGGCAACAAGACGCGCAAGCTGGAATTTCTGTTGGGAGACGCGCTGGCCGGGGGCGCGGACACGCTGGTGACCGTGGGCGGCGTGCAGACGAATCACGGCCGTCTGACGGCCGCCGCGGCAGCGAAGGCGGGCCTTGCCTGCACGCTGGTCCTGGACGGCGCGCAGCCGGAAAAGCTCTCCGGCAATCTGCTGCTGGACTGCCTGCTGGGCGCGTCGCTGGTGTACACGGACGGACGGAGCACATCGGCGGTCATAGAGGAAACGCTGGCTGCGCTGCAGGCCGCGGGCAGAGCGCCCTATTTCATCCCGGAGGGCGGCAGCAACGCCGTGGGCAGCGCCGGGTACCTTGCCATGGTGCCCGAGCTTCTGGCACAGGCGGACAGCCTGCCGGTTCCCCCCGCGCGGCTGGTGTGCACCATGGGCAGCCTGGGGACGTTCGCGGGGCTGTGGCTGGGAGCCAGAGCCTTCGGCGCGCCGTTTTCCGTCACGGGCGTGGCGGTGAACCCCACAACAGGATACACGAGGGAAAAGGCCGCGGCGCTGGTGAATGAGATGAGCGCGGCCTACGGGCTGGACATTGCCGCCGCGCCGGAGGATATGGACATCATCTACGCCGACGCGGCTCACGATTACGCAGGCCCGGGCTACAACGTACCGGACGCAAAGACGCGCGGGGCCGTGGAGCTGCTGGCCCGCACGGAAGGCATTTTTTTGGACCCGTGCTATACGGCCAAGTCCTTCCGGGGCTTTTGCGATATTGCGCGGGAACTGGACGGCGGAGCCATATTTGTACATACGGGCGGCACGCCCGCTCTGTGGACGCAGGAGCATCTGGACGCTTTTGCGGCGGACTACTGGAATTGAATCAGACACGGCAGAGTCATAACCACCAGCTAAGCTGGTGGCTTGAGCAGGCTCTATAAGAGCCTTTTACCGGCAG
>OLRF01003753.1_pt1 | contig 11485 bp, 7 predicted proteins | sample 1672061 | NCBI WGS metagenome assembly OLRF01 (sample SAMEA3136641, study PRJEB25190) | human gut metagenome | reverse complement strand
TTGCCGTTTTTAAGCTACCTCTGGGTAGGGAGTAGAAAAACGCTGGAAGTTGACGCCCAAATAACCGCTCGAAGGCAAAGCCATCATGACCCCTCAAACCATTAAGAGAAGATCAGTCTTAAAAGGAATCCTAGGTACCCTCTCCCTTCCTTCAACAGCCTTTGTTAAGTCAGCTGTAGCCGAGGAAACTTCATTAGACGAGTGGACCGGTTATTCAATATGCGATAACTGTAATCAGGTTCCGTCCTGTGGAATAAAATTTAAAGCTTGCGGAAACATCATTCAGTCCATCGGCAATTGGAGTGAAAATCCTCGGCATGTTCTCTGCTCCAAAGGCCTTTCCACACTACAGAGGCTCTACAACCCGAACCGTCTGCTCTACCCGATGAAACGGACCAATCCTAAAGGCAGCGACGATCCGGGATTTGTGCGCTGCAGCTGGGATGAAGCTTATCGTATGATTGCCGAAAATCTCACCAGAATTAAAGCTAAAGACGGTGCTGATTCTGTGATGTTTTATATCGGCGATCCTAAGGAGCCGCGTCCGCCGATTATGCGTCTTGCTCGCTACTTTGGCTCAGTCCACCTCGGTACTGAGTCCTCGGTCGCTTGTCGGGCGGCTTGTATGCAGGCTGAAATCCTCACGTGGGGACGTCCGTCTCAGGGATCGATGCCGAATGCAAAAACTAAATCTTTTATGGTCCTTGCCTCCAACGTCTGGTCGCGCCCGCTTGGATGGTGGCAATCTCTGACCGCAGCCAAAAAACGCGGCTGCAAGATTATCGTGATTGATACCCGAAACACGAAAACCGCGCAGTTTGCCGATATCCATCTAGCACCAAAAGTGGGAACAGATGCTGCACTCGCTATGGGCATCATCCGTGTTCTTGTCAAAGAAAATCTTTATGACAAAGCCTTTGCTGATAAATGGTGCCACGGCTTTGAAGAACTTAAAAACTATTGTGAGTCTTTTACCCCAGAGCGTACGGAGGAAATTACCGGAGTACCGGCTCAAAAGATCATTGATGCAGCCCGCATGTACGCCGACGGTCCCGGCTCATTTTCTCTGACATCTCAAAGCCTGACCCATAACACCAACGGCGTCAACCATGCTCGAGCCTTACTTCTCATTCCGTGTATTCTCGGTTATATCGATGTTCCCGGCGGTGTTAGTTTTCCGCTTTCACCGAAAGGGCTTCAGGCCTGCGGGATGGGGCTGCAGCCTAAATTCTATGAAGCCAAGTGGTGGAACGCCAAAGCTCAGAAGGATAGACGTCTTGACAAAGACTTTGTTCTGCTTTGGCATGACATGATGATCATGTACAACCCGAATCATCTTCCGGAATATATTGATGCAGGCAAAATCAAAGCCTTCTGCGGCTGGGGTTTCAATTCATTCATTTGGCCGCAGCCTCAGCAGTACCAAGAAGCTTTAAAGAAACTCGATTTCGCTTTCTGCGCCGACTACTTCTATCGAAAAGAAAGCCACAGAGACATGGATCTCATCCTTCCGGCGGCTATGAATTTTGAACGCTATGCTCCCTTCGGAGTCTACGGATCAAAATTTGCTCCGCGAACTCCGGTTAAGCCGCTGGGTGAGGCCAAAGAAGACTGGAGAATTGCACTGGAACTCGGATGTATCCTGGACGATCCCAAGCACTTTTTCAACGGAGAACCGGTTAAAGCGTGCAACGCCATTCTCAAAGAGTGGGGTGCAGAGTACGAAGCCGCAGTGGCTGCTTTGCCTCAGGTTTCCTCGCTGGAATGCAGAAAGAACGAACCAAAAAAATATGAAAAAGGGCTGCTTAGACCGGATGGACAAGCCGGCTTTAATACGCCTACGGGCAAGATCGAGCTCTTCTCAACACGATGTGCAAAATTTGGTTTCGACGGTCTGCCTGTCTATAAACCCATGATGGAGCCCGACGGCCGTTTCAATCTAAGAATGATCAACGGAGCACGCAAGCCATACATCACACACTCTAAAACCCGTTCGGATGCTCCTTATTTATTAGAACTCGAACCGTGCAGCACGATTACTATGCATCCGAATGATGCTTCTGCGAGGGGTTTGGCAGACGGAGATCGTGTCGAAATTTTCAGTCCCTTCGGAGGGCCGGTGAAGGCAAATTTAGAAGTATCCATTTTGGTTCCCCCCGGAACAATAGACGCTCAGTACGGTTGGAAAGGTGAAGAAGACACGCAAAGACTCGTTCCGAGACAATGGGATCCCCTCTCCGGATATGCGCCGTATTTTGAAGTCAATGTAGAAGTTAGAAAAGTCGGGAGCCAAAAATGAGTCGAATGGGAATTATTGTCAATGTCGATGAATGCATCGGCTGCCACGCCTGTTTCATTGCTTGTAAGCAGGAGAACCAAGTCTCCCCGAATATTCAATGGAATCGGATCCGTAAGGTTGAAAATAGAGAAAAAAACATCATTAATTATTTTCGTGCCTCGTGTCAGCACTGCGAGGATCCGGCCTGTCTAAAAGTTTGTCCGATGAAGGCGGTTTACAAAGGACCTCACGGAGAGATTCTGATTGATCAGGATAAATGTATTGCCTGCAAGGCATGCTTAGCCGCTTGCCCCTATGGAATGCCGATGTTCAATGATCGGAAACTGACAAGTTATTACGATGAAAAACAACCTTTATTCTCTCCGTCTAATCCTCCGACCAAAAACGCTCAACCCGGAAAAGCAGAACACTGTACGCTATGTTCTCATCGTCTGGCTAAAGGCAAAGAACCTGCTTGTGTAGAAATTTGTCCGGCAAAAGCGCTTACCTTGGTTGATTTTGATGCTCCTACGGAAAAACAGAAAAAACTCCTCTCCAAGGCTGTCCAACTAAAAGCCGGAGTTGATACAAAACCTAAAGTTCGCTACATCTGCAGCAATATGGATTTCAGAGAAGTTGCCCTGAAGTAGCTTTCAAATACTGGGAAATTATTGAGGCTTATATTTGGGCTGATGCAAAACCGGGAGCCACGCTTCGCATCAGCCCATTATCTATTCGTCAGGATATACCTGCTCGTCGTGGTTAACACGATTCGATCCGAATACAACCTTCACCGCATCTCTAAGATTATCCACTCCGATAATTTCAACGCCGGGAATATCTGCCGCTTTGTTCTTAAGCGGAACAATGATTCTTGTGAAACCAAGCTTGGAAGCTTCTTTGATACGTTCCTGTCCTCTGGAGACCGGCCTAATCTCACCGCCCAAGCCCACTTCTCCGAAAATCGCCGTCTTACTGCTCACCGCCTGATTCGTCATAGAAGAAACAATTGCGATAAGCACAGCTAAGTCGCTGGCCGTTTCACTGATTTTGATACCGCCGACTGCGTTTAGAAAAACATCCTGATCATAAGTGGAAAGCGTCACATGGCGATGCAAAATTGCAAGAAGCATCGTGAGACGCTGGGCATCGGTACCAACGGTCAGGCGTTTGGGATTGGGGAGCATGGATTTGTCCACCAAAGCTTGAATCTCGATAAGGATCGGGCGCGTACCCTCTAAATTAATAAAGGTCACGCTTCCCGCCACTCCTTCTCTTCTTTCTGCCAGAAAAAGAGCCGAAGGATTTCTGACGCCGCGCAACCCCTTGTCTGTCATCCCGAAAACACCGATTTCGTTGACGGAACCGAAACGATTTTTACACGCCCGAAGAATACGGTAATTCGACTCCGGATCCCCTTCAAAATAAAGAACAGTGTCAACCATGTGTTCCAAGACGCGAGGGCCGGCCATCGCACCCTCTTTTGTGACGTGTCCGACAAAAATAATGCCGATACCCTTTCGTTTTGCAATTCTCGTCAAGCGTGCGGCACATTCTTTAACCTGAGAAACAGAGCCCGGCGCCGCACTTAAATCTTCGGAGAAAAGCGTTTGGATGGAGTCAATCACAACCCACTGCGGGCTCGTTTCTTCAATAATCGCTTCAATTTTTTCAAGCTGAATTTCACTGATAAATTTCAAGCCTTTAGTGTTTACGCCGAGACGCTGAGCGCGAAGAGCGACCTGTGTAGGACTTTCTTCACCGCTTGCATAAAGACAAACCTGACCTAGAGCCACCATTTTGCACATCGCTTGGAGAAGAAGTGTGGATTTGCCGATACCCGGATCACCGCCGATTAGCACGACAGACCCCGGAACAAAACCTCCGCCGAGGGCGCGTTCGAGTTCGCTGAATCCGATTAAGATTCGAGGACTTTCTTTAGCTTCGATTTCAGAAAGATCAAGAATGTCACTGGTCCCTGCTAGGGCCGCCCTGCCTCTTCCTGTGGTGGCAGATGCTGCTTGTTCTGCTCGAGCATAACGATTAGAAGATTCCGCTTCGATGCGAAATTCTTTCATCGTGTTGTAGGCTTTACAAGAAGGGCACTGTCCGAACCATTTCGGAGCATCGTATCCGCACTCGGAACACACCCATGCAGTTTTCGTCTTGGATTTGCTTGTCATATCTTTTCTCGAACAATTCAGCTCTATTCTAAAGACTCTAACCTAACCAACAGTGCGACGGTTTACGGCGCAACATCAATTCTTGTCGATGAAATAATCACTCAATCAAAAATACATCGTGAAAAAAAATGATCCTTTCAGCCACACCTAGATTCGGACCAGATCTGTCATTCGTCAAAAATAAGGTTCGGAGTAAAATTCAGGTTCAAGATATTTCGAGTAAGCAATAAATGGCAAACCCCTCTATCTCTTTTACCGACAGGTACAGTTCGACGCTCCAGCCGCTGCTCCTGTTGGCTACGGACTACTTGGCTATTATTATTGCCGAGTGGTGTGCCGTCGGAGGCAGGGACATTGTTTTAGATTTACTCGGAAGAAAGAACGATTGGTTTGAGCTGAACAATTTTTATTTTTACTTGTTTGTACCCCTCATCTTCATGGTTTTCCTCCATTGGGGCAGAACCTATATTCGTTTGCTTTCTATCGGGGAGATGATTCGGAGAACCTTCTACTCCGTAATCTATTCCATTGTCGTCTCTATTGTCGTTTTATTTATCGCCGGGAAAGCTCCTGTCGTTTCGCGCCTTTTTATTGCATTCTTAGGCTGTTTTGTTTTCGTTTTTGTTTGCAGCTCTCGCCTTCTTGTTCGTTACCTCTGTAACCGTGCCAATATCCTTTTAGAACCGACCATCATCATCGGATCTGACGACACAGCAAAACGCGTCTTGAACTATTCCGCGACAAACTCCTTTTTTGGAATCAAAGTCGTGGGAATTATCGATGACAAAACTTCTGGTACGGCCCTCGAAGGGAAATACCCCCGGCTCGGCTCTACGGACAAGGCTGCAAGAATTATTCTTCGGACAGGAGTACAAAACATCCTGATCCTGGCCCCAAGAATGGACAAACGGCGGCTTTACACGCTTATTGATGAAATTTTTCCTCTGGTTAAGAATATTTCCTTCGTACCGGAAACGGAGGAGTTGCCTGTATCCAATATGGAAATGCACAGACTGTATTCTGAAAATCTTGTCGTCATTTCCGTTAAAAATAATCTCTCACGGTGGTACAACCAATTCTTTAAGAGAGCATTCGATCTATCGGTCGCAACCGTCGGGACGATTGCGATTTCACCGATTCTTTTAGGGATCGCCATTGCCATCAAAGCCTCAAGTCCGGGACCGGCCTTTTACGCTCATCGGCGTATCGGTAAAGACGGTATTTATTTCAACTGTTATAAATTCCGCTCAATGGTGGTCGACTCCGACAGGCGCTTACAAGAATATTTGCGGGCTAACCCTGAAGCGGCAAAAGAGTGGGAAGAGACTCATAAACTCAAGCATGATCCTAGAGTGACTAAGATCGGAGCATTCCTTCGTAAAACTTCGCTTGATGAATTGCCTCAGCTTTTTAATGTCATTCGCGGTCAAATGAGTCTTGTCGGCCCAAGGCCTATCGTGGATGAGGAAGTCATTAAATATGACGTCTTCTTTTCCGATTACACAATGGTTAGACCCGGGATGACAGGCTTATGGCAGACAAGCGGTCGAAGTGATACTTCTTACTCTCGACGAGTTCGTTTGGATGCTTGGTACGTCAGAAACTGGAACATCTGGCTTGATATCAGTTTACTGGTCAAAACAGTAAGAGTAGTCCTGTCTTCTCGATCCGGCGCTTACTAACTAATTGAACCCTTTTACTCCGCGATAAACAACGATGAAAATTTGGATTACAGGAGCTTCAGGCATGCTTGGCACTGAACTCGCGTCGAAACTGTCTTCTCATGATCTGCTTCTGACCGGCCGAAGTGATCTCGACATCTCTAACGAAAACGCAGTCCTAAATTTTTGCAAACAAAATAAGCCGGATACCGTAATAAACAGCGCGGCTTTTACAAACGTGGATGCCTGCGAAACAGAAAAAGATCTCGCCTGGATGGTCAACGCATGGGGATGTAGAAATTTAGCACTCGCTTGCAGCACGGTCGGATCTCGTTTAATAAGTATCTCGACAGATTATGTTTTTGAAGGTGACTTTTCTCGACCCTATCATGAATTTGACGTCGCAAATGGAGGTAAAACTGTTTACGGACAGACTAAATTTGCCGGAGAACAATTCATTAGGCAGCTTTGCCCTAATCATTTGATCGTCAGAGTCGCATGGCTTTACGGCAACAATGGCAAAAATTTCGTAGATACAATGCTTTCTCTTGCCGAGAAAAATTTAAGCGAGATAAAAGTTGTCAACGATCAAATAGGCAATCCGACAAGCACGTCTGCAGTGACATACCTCATAAAAGACTTATTACGAACTGATTACAAAGGTGTTGTTCACGGTACCTGTGAAGGCTCCGCGACATGGTATGACTTTGCAAAGACCATTTTTGAATTGTCTGGATTACACCAGAAAGTGGTTCCGTGTACATCGAAAGAATTTGTGCGCCCTGCTCCCCGGCCGAGCAATTCTCGGCTGGAGAAAAGGGTCATTCAAATGTTGGGGCTAGCGCCCATGCCTGAATGGAAAGAAGAACTGGCCAAGTACCTCAAAACATCTATTTGAGATATCTGGAATTCTCCTTCAAAACCTCTGGAATGTATGCAGGGATAGTTTTATCCTTTGACGGACGATAAGTTTTGTCCAAAAACTCCAATGCACCTGCGGCGTTGATTAGAACAATCCTATTGGGCTCAACAAAAGCGTCTCTGCTCCATCCTTTGGAGTACACCCAATTCCGACGCCCCGCTTCCTTCCAGATAGACATTCCGACTGAATAATCTTCCGTGGGGTTTTCACATCCCAGAACCTCAGGCAGCAAGGTCGGTACAAGATCGAGATGTGAAGTCATGTATTCAATGTTGGCAGGTTTCTTACCGGGCCAATGAATCACCAGAGGGACCTTAATTTGAGCATCCGTAAAGTTTCCTCCGTGGCCCCAAAAATTCAGCTTATTGTCATTAAATTCATCACCGTGGTCAGAACTGATAACCACTATCGTTTCATCAAGAAGATGCTTTTCTTCTAAATAATCCAAAACTTTTTGGATGAGGTCGTCTGCGTAACGGACGGAATTTTTGTATCTTGCCAGGTAAGGAGCGGGATCAAAGGAATTATTCAGTTCCATATGATTAATCGATCCCCAATATGGCTTAAATACCTCGTACTTCGATTCCTTTGGAAAACTATATGCATGCACAGAGTCGAAGAAAATGAAACTAAAGAAGCGGGAGCCGGGTTTGAGAGAAGACTGCCACTTTTCAAAATCTTCTACGGCAAATGCATCGGAATCGACAGCGCCTTTTCCTCTTGGATAGATTTGAAGATTAGAAATCCCTGCAAATATGGACTTATGAAACTCTGGCATATTCAACGGTGCGCCGGCAAAAATCCCTATTTCATAGCCTCTCCTCTGGAGCGCTGTTAGCAAAATCCCGGGAGTTCCGCTCGACAAGGAGCCTGTCCAATAATTTCCGGGGAGCCCTGTAAACAATGAAAAAATACCGTGCCTTGTATTATTCCCGTTCGAATAGTGGTTATTAAACCTTGAATTTTTTAAGGCAAATTTCCAGGTATTAGGCATAACTTCTTCTGTCAGCATGTCGTACCGAAGAGTGTCTACAAACAGAAAAAGAATGTTGTAATCTTTTGAGGGCTTACACACCAAAGGATTGAGCGGATAGTTTAATTTTCCGTGTTCGCCTAAAGAGACCTTTCTTGCGTCGATGGCTTTTTTGTCGATTAATCCGAGCTTTTGAAGCTGCGTGTTCATCCTAAGAGGACGAGCGAGCGGAATCTTGTCAAAAACGGAAACAAGTCGAGTGTTGAAATTAGCAAATCCCCAGGAGTAACAGAGGTTGGAACAACAAAAGCCGGCTAAAACTAGAACCAAAGCCGTGAGCGATAGCTTTTTGAAGGTCGCCAACTTGAAAGATATAAAGGTAAATATCCAAGACAGCAATCCTAAACCTAATATCCAAGCTGCTATTTCAAATATCATCGGAAGAGAAAACGAAACGATTCTTCCGCCTCCGAGGAATGTCATTTGAATCATTGCAAAATTCAAATGTGCGCGGTACAAAGGATAAATAAAAGCGTCGGCAGCTAGGTAGATCAGAAATATCCAATCTAGAAAAATCGTAATTCCAAAGAGAAGTTTTTTATTCTTTCTGAGCAAAGGATAAGCAAGGAATATTGAACCTAAAACTAGCGCAATAAGGGTAAATAAACCGAAGGTATAGCTAGAAAAAATAAGGAGTTGGCCTTTGTCCCAACCAGCAAGAACGCCGGCAGAAAAAATGCTGCGAAGGCCCAAGCAAAGCGATCCTAGGCCTAACAAAAGAGCGTTAATAGTAACAAAAGCGAAATTGAACAAATTACTATCCTTCTTCATAAAACATGTTCGGTAAGAATTATCCTTCAGCACTTTACTTTTGAAATGCTGCCTTTGTCCCTATAACTCTTTATAACCAACAAAGCGTACATATTTTATTTCCAAAACCAGTCTTCAGCTGAAAGTAGACCTCAGTGGACCAAACAGGTAACAAACCTGCCCAACGATGATTGATAGACAAACTCTTGAGCCTCAGACTGAACGATAAAGTTTGGTCTCAAGCTCTAATTTAGGTGAAGAAGTCAAATTTGGTCACAGAGCCTGCCCGGAGAAAACTATCAAATAACTAGAACTTGCCTTGTTGAAGAATCTTGCTTAGTACAAGATCGCTTCCTTTATTTGTTAAGTGGTTGTCATCATGGTAATAAATCGAATTTACCCCATCTCCCACAAAACAAATTCCCTGATCGCATATTGCCTTTGACGCATCAACAACCGTGACAGACGAAAAGTTCTTTGCAACTTTTCCAATCATTTCGTTGATTTTGGCATCATTATTTCTTCTCTGATCTTCTTGGAAGGTGCAATTTCCTGCAGTCGTTTGCAATGGGCGACTTTTTATACAGTTCTTCGGATTTAATGGAATCTGGGGAACATCTAATACCACGATTACTTTTTTCTTATGCATGACGAGTTCACTAATGGTTTGGGATAGAAGTTTTCCCAAAGTGATTAGATTACTGTCATTTTTGTAATCTAATAACTGGAAGTCTCCTTTTTTGGAATTAACAAAATAATGCCATCGGGCACTCAACACCACCGTCTTTATATCGGGATCGTTAATTACAGTATCCAAAGCCTTACTCATTAAGGGCTGCTTACTGCTTTTTTCGTGTTTTAACGATATTATTCCCTTCACAGGAGGAGTACCTGGATGGCCTATTAGAAGAAACTGCTTGCCCCAATTTTTCTGTAATCCAAAAGCTAGATGGTGTGCGTGAGAATCTCCAATTAAAGCTAGAGAAGGCTGAGAATTTTCAGGGGCCCAACAAAACTCCAAATCTGCAGAACAACCATATTTGACCTTTGCATATTTATTCTGTTTAGGAAAAGTGTTCTTACTAGAAAGAGCCGCGGCAGCGGAGTCTCCTAATCTGCCTGGAAATCCGTCCAGACTTTGGACCAGCAAACCTAGTAAGGTGCAACAGAAAACACAAATTGAGAGAGAAATTGTTAACTTTTTTGTAATTGCTTTCTTTCGGATAGGGGTTTCAATAATGAAATAACTAAAGAGAGAAAGAGCTAAGCCGATTAACAAAAGAAAAAAACAAGTTGGGTAATTAGGGAGATTTCCTCCATTAAGGTTCCTAGCAATTGACAAGAGAGGCCAATGCCAAAGATACCAGGTATAACTGATGAGGCCAACAAAGACAAAGGGACTCGAGCTCAAAACATTTTTATTTATCCAAGAATCACGAAAAATGATAAGTAATAATGTGCCGAAGACTGGAAGTAATATCAAAAGCGGTCTATAAGTCGCATCTCCTGTTGCAAACAGAATACCCGCAGAAATAAATACAAGGCCGGCGACGCTACCGATGGAGTTGCGCTTCTCACGAAGATTAGTCAATAACTTAATTTTACCCCCCCCCAGTTCCCGTGCTCTTTCTTCTCTTAATTTTGAGGCTATGGGCTGGACCAATCCTTTTGAAGAAATGCTAGGGTTTACTAAAGCAGCAAGAATACATCCTGTACAAAGTTCCCAGAAACGAGTATGGAGAGAAAAGAAAGCAACAATAGATGAAGTTTGACTCTGATAAAGATCGAAACCAAAAGAACCCAGCCATAAGACACAAAGGACCGGCAAGACTCTTTTCTTTACCTTCCAGAGGATCCAGCAAAGTAAGGGATAGAAAATGTAATATTGTTCCTCAACAGCCAAAGTCCACAAATGCATCAAAGGTTTCATTTCGGTAGCTGTATCCCAATAACCACCGGAATGACGGATAAGGAAAATGTTCTCTCCAAATGCAGATCCATAAATAGTCTGCTTTCCGAGATTTTTGAATTCCTCTGGTGTTAAAAAGAGAGAGCCAAGTAATATGACACCAAGCAAAAGAAAGGCAAGCGCTGGAAATATTCGACGAATCCTTCTCGCGTAGAAATCTAAAAAACTGAATGACTCCTTTTCGAGAGACCTAAAGATAATCGTCGAAATGAGATAGCCAGAAATGACAAAAAAACATCTACACCAACAAATCCTCCAGGGAGTTGAGTCGGAAAAGTATGAAAAATAACAACCGAAACAATTGCTATCGCCCTCAGACCATCAATATCTGGCCGATAATGAGATGGCTTGATGGGAGGAAGAATCAAGGAAGACATTGGAGTAAGCGATTCAAAGCTAAAAAATCACTCTAAGAAAGAGCTGACACGCGCAGAAAACTATCACATAATATTTTCTAAGGCAACTTAACAAGTTACTAGAATCTCCCCTTACAGGCTGCCTATAAACTTTAGCCTAATAATAGTTTTACCGATCACTAATCCAGTTATTTAAAATAACCCTGCGCAAACTTCAAAAGTTACTCAAAATAAAGAAAAATTTCATTTAACACTATGGCAGTCCTCCATATTTACACAAACGTCAACTTCCAGCGTTTTTCTACTCCCTACCCAGAGGTAGCTTAAAAACGG
>OLRF01003751.1_pt1 | contig 11489 bp, 11 predicted proteins | sample 1672061 | NCBI WGS metagenome assembly OLRF01 (sample SAMEA3136641, study PRJEB25190) | human gut metagenome | reverse complement strand
AATTTATGTAATTTTATTCTTCTATATCATCTATATTATCATCATAAATACTATCTTCATCTTCTAAATCTTCATCATCAAATAATTGATCATTTTCTTCATCTTCGTCATCAATCATTTCTTCGTCTTCTTCAGAATATCCGTCTTCTAAGTCTTCATGAATTAATACATCATCTTCTGTTAGGGCTTTTCCACTAGTTGTCTCTTCATAGTCTATTCCATCTTCTATATGTTCTTTTAGTTCTAGTTCTTCATTAGTATCAGAATATAATTTGATGTCTAATCCTAATGCTTGTAATTCTTTTACAAGAACTTTAAAGCTTTCTGGAACTCCTGGTTCAGGAATATTTTCACCTTTGACGATTGCTTCATATGCTTTAACACGTCCAACAGTATCATCTGATTTTACTGTTAAAATTTCTTGTAATGTATATGCAGCACCATATGCTTCTAGTGCCCAAACTTCCATCTCTCCAAAACGTTGTCCACCAAATTGAGCTTTACCTCCAAGTGGTTGTTGTGTTACTAGTGAGTATGGTCCAGTTGAACGAGCATGTATTTTATCATCAACTAGATGATGTAGTTTTAACATGTACATAACACCAACTGTTATTGGACTTGCAAATGGTTCACCTGTTCTACCATCATATAAAGTTTGTTTACCATCTGGAGTTAGTCCAGCTTCTTGTAGTAATTCTTCTATTTCTTCGTCTGATGCACCATCAAATACTGGTGTTGAAACTTTCCATCCTAATGCTCTTGCTGCTGCACCTAAATGAACTTCTAGAATTTGTCCTAAGTTCATACGTGATGGTATACCTAATGGGTTTAACAATATATCTATTGGTGTTCCATCTGGTAAGAATGGCATATCTTCTTTTGGTAATATTCTTGAAATTACACCTTTGTTACCATGACGTCCAGCCATTTTATCTCCAACTGATATCTTTCTCTTTGTAGCAATATAACATCTAATTACTTGATTTACTCCAGGGCCTAATTCTTCTGAATTATCTCTTGTAAAGATTTTTACATCAACTATTGTTCCAGCTTCTCCATGTGGCACACGAAGTGATGTATCTCTTACTTCTCTAGCTTTTTCACCAAATATAGCACGAAGTAATCTTTCTTCTGCTGTTAGTTCTGTTTCTCCTTTTGGAGTTACTTTACCAACTAAGATGTCTCCTGGTCTTACTTCTGCACCAATTCTTATAATTCCGTTTTCATCTAGATCTTTTAATGCATCATCACCAACATTTGGAATATCTCTTGTGATTTCTTCTGCACCTAGTTTTGTATCACGGCATTCACAATCATATTCTTCAATATGAATTGATGTGAATACATCTTCTTGTACTAATCTTTCATTTAAAAGAATAGCGTCCTCGTAGTTGTAACCTTCCCATGTAGAGAATGCGACAAGCATGTTTTTACCTAATGCCATTTCTCCATCTTTTGTTGCAGGTCCATCTGCTAAGGCATCACCTTTTTTAACCATCTCACCTTTTTTTACAATAGGTCTTTGATTTATACATGTTCCCCCATTTGTTCTCTTGAATTTACGCAATTTATGTACAACTGTTTTTCCATTATTGTATTTCATTGTGATAGCATTACCTGTAACTTTTACAAATCCATCATCTTCTGCTAAAACTAAGATTCCAGAGTCCATTGCAGCTCTATATTCTATACCTGTTGCAATTATTGGAGCTTCTGTTGTCATTAATGGAACTGCTTGACGTTGCATGTTTGAACCCATCAATGATCTTTTAGCATCATCGTTTTCCAAGAATGGAATCATGGCTGCTGCTATTGATACTAATTGTTTTGGTGATACATCTATATATTGAACTTCGTTTTTATCAACTTCTATAATTTCATTTTTACGTCTTACACGTATACGTTGGTTTATAAATTCTCCACTTTCTGTCATTGGCTCTGATGCTTGAGCTATTGTATAATTATCTTCAACATCTGCACTCATATATTCTACTATATCTGTTACTTTATGTGTTTCTGGGTCAATTTTTCTGTATGGTGTTTCTATAAATCCATATTCATTAATACTTGCAAATGAAGATAATGCAGATATTAATCCGATATTTGGTCCTTCTGGCGATTCTATTGGACATAATCTACCATAGTGTGTATAGTGAATATCACGTACTTCGAATCCAGCTCTTTCTCTTGAAAGTCCTCCAGGTCCTAATGCTGAAATTCTTCTTTTATGTGTTAATTCTGAAAGTGGATTTGTTTGATCCATGAATTGTGATAATTGTGAACTTCCAAAGAATTCTCTTATTGATGATGTTATTGGTTTTGTGTTTATTAATGTTTGTGGTGTTATAACATCTAAGTCTTGGATTGTCATTCTTTCACGTACTACTCTTTCAAGTCTTGTTAAACCGATTCTAAATTGGTTTTGTAATAATTCTCCAACACATCTTATTCTACGGTTTGCTAAGTGGTCTATATCATCTTTCTTTCCTAATCCATTGTACATGTTTAATAGATAGTTAATTGAAGCAATTATATCTTCTGTTGTAATATGCTTTGGAACTAGTTCTTCATATCTCTCTTTTATTGTTTCCACTAAATTTTCTTCTGTTGTATTTTCCATAATGTTTTTTAATACTTCATAATTTACTTCTTCTTTGAAGTGTAAACTGCTTAAATCAACATTTGGTAATACTTTGTGGATATTTACTATTCCATTTCCTATTACTTTAACTTTTTTGTCACCTATTTTTAGGTTTACAATATTTATTCCTGCATTTTGAATATCTTCTGCAACTTCTGGTGTAATTACTTCTCCTGCTGTTACAAATACTTCTCCTGTTTCTTTGTCCATGATGTCTTCAAAAGCTATTTGATTTTTGATTCTATTTGCTATGCTTAATTTTTGGTTGAATTTGAATCTTCCTACTTTTGCTAAGTCATATCTTCTATTGTCAAAGAATAATCCATTAAATAGACTTCTTGCAGCTTCTACTGTTGGTAATTCTCCTGGTCTTAATTTTTTATAGATTTCTATTAGTGCTTCTTCTCCTGTTTTTATTGGATCTTTTTGAATTGTTGTTTCCAACAATCATCTCCAAATAAATCTCTTATTTGGTCGTCAGATACTAATCCAATTGCTCTTAATAATGTTGTTATTGGAATCTTTCTTGTTCTATCAACACGTACCCAGAATATGTCGTTTCCATCTGTTTCATATTCTATCCATGCTCCTCTTAATGGCATTACTGTTGATGTATATGTTTTCTTTCCTGTTTTTGTATCAAATATTTCGTCATAATAACATCCTGGTGAACGTACTAACTGACTTACTACAACTCTTTCTGCACCATTTATAATGAATGTTCCACTTTCTGTCATTAATGGAAAATCACCTAAATAAATTTCTTGTTCTTTGATTTCTCCTGATTCACGGTTTATTAATCTAACTTTTACGTGTAATCTTGCAGAATATGTAGCATCTCTTTCTTTACACTCTTCAATTGAATACTTAACTTCGTCTTCACATAACGCAAAATCTACGAATTCCAGACTTAATCTTCCATTATAGTCTGCAATTGGAGATATGTCATCAAAGACCTCTTTCAAGCCTTCATTCAAAAACCACTGGTAAGAATCCTTCTGCACCTCAATAAGGTTAGGCATCTCAAGAACTTCTTTCTGTCTTGAGTAACTCATACGCATCGATTTGCCTGACTTTACTGGACGTATTCTGTTTTTCTCCATTGACGTTTCACCCCTTAGTTTTCTTTACTTTACATTAATTTATTACATTATCGATATGCGTGCAAATACTATGCACACCATACCATAATAGTGCATTATTCATAGTAACAAAAAAAGTTCCAGCTGTCAATACAACAACTGGAACTTTTTCATATTTTATATAATATACCAAATATGCTTTAAAAAATCAAGTGATTATTCAGCATACCGCAATATATTAAAAATTCTGTTCATATATGCTATGCCATACGGCATATATATGTCAAGCAAGTATCAAACTGACAATCCGAATTACTTAAGAGTAACCTTAGCACCTTCAGCTTCAAGCTTCTTCTGGATTTCTTCAGCTTCTTCCTTAGAAGCACCTTCCTTAACAACCTTAGGAGCGCCATCAACAACGTCCTTAGCTTCCTTTAATCCAAGACCTGTGATTTCACGAACAACCTTGATAACCTTAACCTTGTTAGCACCAGCTTCTGTAAGTTCTACGTCAAATTCTGTCTTTTCTTCAGCTGCTGCACCTGCTGCTGCACCTGCTGCTACAACAACACCTGCTGCTGCAGAAACACCAAATTCTTCTTCACATGCTTTTACTAAATCATTTAATTCTAATACTGATAAACCTTTGATAACTTCAATAATTTCCTGAGTTGTCATTATAATTTCCTCCTAATATTTTAAATTTACTGATAACTGATCTTACTCAGCTGCAGCCCCTTCTCCGTCTTTTTCAGCGATCTGCTTAATAACACGAGCAAAGTTTGTAATTGGGGACTGAATGCTTCCAAGGAATTTCGCAAGTAATTCGTCTCTTGATGGGATGCTTGCGATAACCTGGATACCATCTTTGTCATAGAATGTTCCTTCTACAACACCAGATTTCATTTCTAATACTTCGATGTTCTTAGCGTGTTTTGCAAGGATTCTTGCAGGAGCTGTAGCATCTGTTTTAGAAACAGCGATTGCTGTAGGTCCTGTTAAATCATCAGCTAATGCTTCAAATTCTGTTCCCTGGATTGCAAAACGAATCATTGTATTCTTACATACTTTGTATTCTACACCAGCTTCTCTTAATTCTTTACGCATTGCTGTATCCTGTTCTACAGTGATTCCGCGGTAAGAAACTAATACTGCTGACTGAGCATCTGTAAGTAATTCTTTAATTTCGTTTACTACTGGTTGTTTTAACTCAACTTTTGCCATTGAAATGGTGCACCTCCTTGATTTATTTTGTGTACCACCGCACATATAAAAAGAAAACTCTATATCCGCACAGACATAGAGTGTTAATTAGCATATTCACTAATACTCTCCTCGGCAGGTTGTTCTACGTTGCGCCTTGCGGCACCTGCTGTCTTCGGCAGTAATACTTTACATATAATACACGACATTTATATATATGTCAAATGTTTTTTTACTTTTTTTGAAATGTTTTTATTTTTATGCAATTCCCATATGGCAACATAGGATTTTGCATAAATCTGGGGTCAGACTACATGAGACTGACCCCGCTTAAAGTTAAATATTAAGCAAATTTTGTTGTATCAATTTTCACTCCAGGTCCCATTGTAGAAGTAATTGTTACGTTTCTAAAATACTGACCTTTTGCTGCTGCAGGTTTTGCTTTTACGATTGCATCGATTAACGTCTGGAAGTTGTCCGCTAACTGTTCTTCTGTGAAAGAAGCTTTTCCAACTGGTACATGAATGATGTTGGCTTTATCTAATCTATATTCGATCTTACCTGCTTTGATTTCTTTAATGGCATTCGCAACGTCCATTGTTACAGTTCCGGCTTTAGGGTTAGGCATTAAACCTTTAGGTCCTAAGTCACGTCCTAAACGACCTACTACACCCATCATGTCTGGAGTAGCTACTACTACGTCGAAGTCATACCAGTTTTCTTTCTGGATCTTAGGAATTAATTCTTCTGCTCCTACGAATTCTGCTCCTGCTGCTTTCGCTTCTTCAGCTTTTGCATCTTTAGCGAATACAAGAACTTTAACTTCTTTACCAGTTCCGTGTGGAAGAACAACTGCTCCACGGATCTGCTGGTCTGCCTGACGTCCATCTACACCAAGACGGATATGTGCTTCGATTGTTTCGTCAAATTTAGCGTTTGCTAATTTTTTTACTAAAGCAACTGCTTCCTGTGGATCATAATTGTTTGTTCTGTCCACTAATTTTGTAAGCTCTGCGTATCTCTTACCTTTTTTCATTCTAAAATACCTCCTGTGGTAATATCGGGAGTTCACCCTCCCACTTTCGTTTCAAATTTGTGACTACTCTTCTACTGTGATTCCCATACTTCTTGCAGTACCGGCGATCATGCTCATTGCTGCTTCGATAGAAGCTGCGTTTAAGTCTTTCATCTTTGTTTCAGCGATCTGCTGAAGATCTGCTTTAGAAATAGTAGCTACTTTAGTTCTGTTAGGTTCTCCTGATCCAGACTGGATTTTGCAAGCTTTCTTTAATAAAACTGCTGCTGGTGGAGTCTTTGTGATGAAGCTGAAGCTTCTATCCTGATATACAGTGATTACTACAGGGATGATCATGTCTCCCTGATCAGCTGTTCTTGCGTTAAATTCTTTTGTAAACTGTACAATGTTTACTCCGTGCTGTCCAAGTGCTGGTCCAACGGGTGGTGCTGGTGTTGCCTTTCCTGCTGGAATCTGAAGTTTGATATAACCTTCTACTTTCTTTGCCATAATCGTTAACCTCCTGATTATTGTGGTAATTACGGGATAGCCCTCCCACTTTGTTTCAAATAAGATTCTCTATTCTTATTCTTCGTTACGCTTTCTTGATATCTAAGAAATCAATTTCTACTGAAGTTGCTCTTCCGAACATCTCGACTTCAATAGTTACTGTCTGTTTGCTTTCATTGATTGCAGTAACCGCACTTGTTGTTCCTTCCCAAGCACCGGAAGTCACAACGATCATATCACCAACTTCGATATCAAATTCAATCTTCTCTCTTGCTGGTGTTTCTTGCTGTTCTCCTCCAATCTGGATTCCTAATGGTTTCATCTCTGCAGGAGTCAGCGGTACTGGTTTTGATCCAGGTCCTACGAATCCTGTAACACCTCTTGTGTTACGAACCACATACCATGTGTCGTCGTTCATGATCATATGGATCAGAACATAACCTGGGAACATTTTTCTTGAAACTTGTTTCTTCACACCGTTTCTCATCTCTACCACGTCTTCAAGTGGTACGCGGACTTCCAAGATCTCATCCTGAAGCTTACGGTTCTCGATGGTTTTCTCAATATCCACTTTTACTTTATTCTCATAACCTGAGTAGGTGTGAACAACATACCAATTTGCCTCTGCCATAAAATCTCCTTACTTCTATCCAACCAATGCCTGAATTCCATACTGGATTCCAACATCAAGAACTGCAACAATGACTCCGATAATAATAGCACAGATCACTACAACTGCTGTTTCTTTTGCAATTCTTTCTTTCGTTGGCCAGATAATTCTGTTAAATTCAGCTTTTAACTCTTTAAACCAACTTGGTTTCTTTGCTTTGTTAGTTTTCTCCATGTTTTCACTTCCTTTTCTCTCAAAGGGAATTACCGGAAATTATTTTGTTTCTTTGTGTAATGTGTGAGTTTTACAGAATTTGCAGTATTTCTTTGTTTCCATGCGTTCAGGATGTGTTTTCTTATCCTTTGTCATGTTGTAATTACGCTGTTTACATTCTGTACATTCTAATGTTACTCTTGTGCGCACAACTTCCACCTCCATTTTGTTTGTTGTTTAATTAAAATAAGGCATAAAAAAAAGACCTTCTTCCAACGCTAAAGTCTAGCGTGTTTATCATATCATCCATATGTTGGTCCGTCAATAGATTTTTCGTTTTTTTTACAATACAATCTTGTTTCTTTACATATTAAAACGAAATAATACCGCATCAACATCTCGGCTGATACGGTACTTATTTTCAAAAAGAGAGGATTAAAAATATATATGAAAAAACTATACCTGTAGGATGTTTCCTGAAATTCTTTTATTGTCTTATCTTTTAGGTCTTTCCTTGAGGTATGGTTATAGTATAATCATTTCCATTTCGAGATTCAATATACAGAATATAAACAAATATAAACGATTTATAAATTGTCATTAAGAAATTCTTACGAATTGGTAAGAAAATCCAAAGTTAATATAGTTAAAAAAACTTCACAAAATGATTCCGATTTCACTGATTTTCTTATATAATAATAATAAAGTCTAAAGGAGGAATTATTTTTATGCCAAAAAGAACAGATATTAACAAAGTGTTGATCATTGGCTCTGGTCCGATCATCATCGGTCAGGCATGCGAATTCGACTATTCGGGGACACAGGCGTGTAAGGCGCTTCGTAAACTTGGATATGAGATCGTATTGGTCAACTCCAATCCAGCAACGATCATGACAGATCCAGAGACAGCTGACGAAACTTACATTGAACCGCTGAACGCAGAACGTTTAGAGGAGATCATTGCAAAGGAACGTCCAGATGCTTTACTTCCAAACTTAGGTGGGCAGTCCGGATTAAATTTATGCGAAGAGTTATATAAAAAGGGTATTTTAGATAAGTATAATGTCAAAGTAATTGGTGTACAGGTAGATAGTATTGAACGTGGAGAAGACCGTATCGAGTTTAAGAAGACAATGGATGAACTTGGAATCGAGATGGCTCGAAGCGAGGTTGCTTACAGCGTAGAAGATGGGTTGAAGATCGCTGATAAGCTTGGTTATCCAGTGGTACTTCGTCCAGCTTACACAATGGGTGGAGCCGGTGGAGGACTGGTATATAACAAAGAAGAATTAAAGACCGTTATGGCAAGAGGACTTCAGGCAAGTTTAGTTGGACAGGTACTTGTAGAAGAATCCATTCTTGGATGGGAAGAATTAGAATTAGAAGTTGTCCGTGATGCAGAAGGAAATATGATCACAGTCTGCTTCATTGAGAATATCGATCCATTAGGAGTGCATACAGGAGACTCCTTCTGTTCCGCACCGATGCTCACGATCTCTGAAGAATGTCAGCAGAGATTACAGGAACAGGCGTACAAGATTGTAGATTCTGTACAGGTGATCGGTGGAACAAACGTACAGTTTGCTCATGATCCAGTGACAGACCGTATTATTGTTATCGAGATCAATCCAAGAACATCAAGATCCTCAGCATTAGCATCCAAAGCGACAGGATTCCCGATCGCTTTAGTATCTGCAATGCTTGCAGCAGGTTTAACATTAAAAGATATTCCATGTGGAAAATACGGAACATTAGATAAATATGTACCAGACGGTGACTATGTCGTTATCAAGTTTGCACGTTGGGCATTTGAGAAATTCAAAGGTGTCGAAGACAAACTTGGAACACAGATGCGTGCCGTTGGTGAAGTTATGAGTATCGGTAAGACATACAAAGAAGCATTCCAGAAAGCGATCCGAAGCTTAGAGACAGGACGCTATGGACTTGGACATGCGAACAACTTTGATACTTTAACAAAAGAAGAATTATTAAAGAAATTAGTGACACCATCAAGCGAACGCCATTTCATCATGTACGAAGCATTAAGAAAAGGTGCAACTGTGGATGAGATCTTTGAACTGACAAAAGTAAAAACATACTTTATCGAGCAGATGAAAGAGTTAGTTGAAGAAGAAGAAAAGCTTCTTGCATGCAAAGGAAACATGCCATCTGATGAAATGTTAACATCAGCGAAGAAAGATGGTTTCTCCGACAAATATTTAAGTCAGTTATTAGAGATTCCAGAAGAAGATATCAGAAATAAACGTATTTCAATCGGTATCGAAGAAGCATGGGAAGGGGTTCATGTAAGCGGAACGCCAGACAGTGCATATTATTATTCAACATATAATGCAGAAGACAAGAACCCAGTATCCACAGATAAACAAAAGATCATGATCTTAGGTGGAGGCCCAAACCGTATCGGACAGGGTATCGAATTTGACTACTGCTGTGTACATGCATCTCAGGCACTGAAGAAAATGGGATTCGAGACGATCATCGTAAACTGCAATCCAGAGACAGTATCTACAGATTACGATACATCCGATAAATTATATTTCGAACCATTAACAGTGGAAGATGTATTAAGTATTTATAATAAAGAAAAACCATTAGGAGTGATCGCTCAGTTTGGTGGACAGACACCACTGAATATTGCTGCCGAACTTGAGAAAAATGGGGTGAAGATTCTTGGAACATCTCCATCTGTCATTGACCTTGCAGAAGACCGTGATCTGTTCCGTGAAATGATGGATAAATTAGAGATTCCAATGCCAGAATCAGGAATGGCAACAACGGTAGAAGAAGCATTAGAGATCGCAGGAAAGATCGGATATCCAGTGATGGTAAGACCTTCATACGTTCTTGGTGGACGTGGAATGGAAGTTGTCTATGATGACGAAAGCATGGCAGGATATATGAAAGCAGCCGTTGGTGTAACACCAGACCGCCCAATCCTGATCGACCGTTTCTTAAATCATGCGATGGAATGTGAAGCAGATGCGATCAGTGACGGAACACACGCATTTGTACCAGCAGTGATGGAACATATCGAACTTGCAGGAGTTCATTCAGGAGACTCCGCTTGTATTCTTCCATCTGTTCATATTTCAGAAGAAAACCTGGAAACAATCAAAGAATACACAAGAAAGATCGCAGAAGAAATGCATGTCAAAGGACTAATGAATATGCAGTATGCGATCGAAGATGATAAAGTTTATGTATTAGAAGCAAACCCACGTGCATCTCGTACAGTACCTTTGGTATCCAAAGTATGTAACGTGAGAATGGTTCCACTGGCAACACAGATCATCACATCTGAATTAACAGGAAAACCATCACCAGTACCAGAATTAAAAGAACAGGCAATTCCATATTATGGAGTCAAAGAAGCAGCCTTCCCATTCAATATGTTCCAAGAAGTAGACCCAGTTCTAGGACCAGAAATGCGTTCTACAGGAGAAGTTCTTGGATTATCCAAATCCTATGGAGAAGCTTTCTACAAAGCACAGGAAGGTGTTGGAGCGAAACTTCCATTAGGAGGAACGGTACTGATTTCTGTAAATCGCAAGGATAAAGAAGAAGTTGTAGAAGTAGCAAAAGCATTCGCAGACGACGGATTCAAGATCCTTGCAACAGAAAACACATGTAAACTGATCAAAGAAGCTGGAATTGAAGCTGAGAAAGTCAATAAATTAAGCGAAGGAAGACCAAACATCCTTGACCTTATCACAAATGGTAATATCGATATTATTGTAAACTCTCCAGTCGGAAAAGACAGCGTGAACGATGATAGTTACCTAAGAAAAGGTGCGATCAAAGCGAAGATTCCATATTATACAACGATCGCAGCAGCCAAAGCAGCAGCTGAAGGAATCGCTTATGTAAAAGCACATCAGGATCAGAATGAAGAAGTGAATTCATTACAGGGATTACATGCACAGATTTCTGATAAGTTTTAATTTGTGTGTTGGCCAACTGTAGTCTTTCAGTATATGATAAAAAATAAATAAACGATTGGAAGAGCAGCTAGAGAATTTTGCTCACGTTTTTTGCAGATCGCTGATCCGCCGGCTTTCCTTGTGCAACTCGCCTTCAAGGGTGTTTAAATCAGAACTCTTTGAGGCTCAGACAGCACACCAAGCCGGCTGCGAATCCGCAAAAAACGTGGCAAAATTCTAATGCTGCTCTTCCGATCGTTTATTTATTTTTTAT
>OLRF01003724.1_pt1 | contig 11533 bp, 7 predicted proteins | sample 1672061 | NCBI WGS metagenome assembly OLRF01 (sample SAMEA3136641, study PRJEB25190) | human gut metagenome | reverse complement strand
ACCATTCTCTCCATGGAGCGCCACCCGGATTCCGACCACATGTGGGTCTGCCAGGTGGACGCAGGCAAGGAGGAGCCGGTGCAGATCGTCACCGGCGCACCCAATGTAACGCCTGCGTCCGTTGGCGAGATCTGCCCGGTCTGCCTGCACAAGTCCACCCTGCCGGGCGGCGTGAAGATCACCAAGGGCAAGCTGCGCGGCGTGCCGTCCAACGGCATGATGTGCTCGTTCCAGGAGCTGGGTCTGTCCCACGGCTGCGTACCGTATGCGTGCGAGAACGGCATCCTGTTCCTGCCGGCCGGCACCCCGGTTGGCGAGGACATCAAGAAGGTACTCGGTCTGGACGACTGGGTTTCCGATTTTGAGATTACGTCCAACCGCCCGGACTGCCTGAGCGTGATCGGTCTGGCCCGCGAGACTGCGGCTACCTTCGACCGTCCGTTCAGCGTCAAGACCCCGGAGGTAAAGGGCGTGGGCGACGACATCAACAAGTATATGTCCGTCGAGGTCAAGGACACCGACCTGTGCCCGCGCTACACCGCCCGCATTGTCAAGAATATCAAGATCGAGCCGTCTCCGGCGTGGATGCGCGAGCGTCTGCACGCCTGCGGCGTTCGTCCGATCAACAACATCGTTGATATTACCAACTATGTTATGCTCGAGTACGGCCAGCCGATGCATGCGTTCGACTACAAGTGCCTGTCCGACGGCCGCATCGTTGTCCGCCGTGCCCGCAACGGCGAGTCCATCCAGACTCTGGACGGCGTGGATCACGACCTGAGCGACAAGATGCTCGCCATCTGCGACAACGACAAGCCGGTTGCTGTTGCAGGCGTTATGGGCGGCGCAAACTCCGAGATTATGGACGACACCAAGACCGTCGTTTTCGAGTCTGCAAACTTCCACGGCGCTACCGTTCGTATCACCGCAAAGGCGCTCGGCATGCGTACCGAGGCCTCCGGCCGCTTTGAGAAGGGCCTTGATCCGCGCATGACCCTCGATGCGGTCAACCGTGCGTGCGAGCTGGTGGAGCAGCTGGGCGCAGGCGAGGTCATCGACGGCATTATCGACGTTGACAACTCCGACCCGAACCACAAGCGTCTGCCGTTCGAGCCGGACAAGATGAACGCCCTGCTCGGTCTGGAGCTGCCCGCTGAGGAGCAGCAGAAGCTGCTCGAGAAGCTGGACTTCAAGATCGAGAATAACGAGGTCGTTGTGCCGTTCTTCCGCACCGACATCAACCGCATGTGCGATGTGGCCGAGGAGGTTGCCCGCATGTACGGCTACGACAAGATCCCGACCACGCTGTACGCAGGCGAGATGGTACAGGGTGAGTTCACGCCGTCTCAGCAGGCGGAGCGCGCTGCCGCTCTGGTTTGCCGCGAGGCAGGCTTTGACGAGTCCATGAGCCATTCGTTCATCTCCCCGAAGTTCTACGACATGATCGGCTGGGACGAGAACGACCCGCGCCGTATCTCCACCACCATACTCAACCCGCTTGGTGAGGATTTCAGCGTGATGCGCACCACCGTGCTGCCGTCCATGCTGGATAATCTGGCGCACAACCACGCACACCGCAACCCGACCGCTTCGCTGTACGAGCTGGGCACCATCTACACCCCGACCGTCAAGGATGGCAAGGCTGACCCGGACGTTCTGCCGCACGAGGAGAAGATCCTGACCCTCGGCAGCTACGGCCGCCTGTCGTTCTTCCAGTTCAAGGGCGCCATCGAGGCGCTGCTGCGTGAGCTGAATATCAAGGGCGCGTCCTTCGCTCCTGAGAAGTCCAATCCGTCCTATCACCCGGGCCGCTGCGCCAAGGTGCTGATCGACGGCAAGGAGATCGGCGTATTCGGCACCATTCATCCGACCGTTGCCGCACGCTACGGTCTGTCCGGCGAGGTGCTCGCTGCCGAGCTGCAGATGGACGCACTTCTGGCTGCCATCGACCCGGAGAAGCTCTATCATCCGCTGCCCAAGTTCCCGGCTTCCACCCGCGATATCGCGGTTCTGGTTGACGATGCCGTTCCGGCAGCCTCCATGCAGGCCACTGTTGAGAAGGCAGCAGGCAAGCTGCTCGAGTCGGTCAAGCTGTTCGACGTTTACAAGGGCAAGGGCATCCCGGAGGGCAAGAAGTCCGTGGCGTATTCGCTGTCCCTGCGCGCGCCCGACCGTACCCTCACCGACGAGGAGTGCGACAAGGCAATGCGTGCCGCTATCTCGGCGCTTGAGACCGAGTTCGGCGCTCAGCTGCGCGGTTAAGTTTCCGAAAAAGTACAAAAAAGAGCAGATACGAAAGTATCTGCTCTTTTGCTTATTCGGATCATGTCATTCCCAGTCGTCGTACTCCCAGTCATCGTAATAATCATTCTATGTCCATTCGACGATTTTGTCGCCTGCAGGCGGCGCGTTCTTCGGCTCGACACTGGATTCGGTCGTGGTCAGCGTGATATCGAGCGACAAAATGCCGGTGTTCTTGGTGTGGTAGGTCACGCTCAATTTGCAGTTCTGCACACTGCCGGAGAACGTCAGCACGGTTTTGGTGGTGTTCCAGCTATCGGAGCGGCTTTCGAGTGTGCCCGAGAACGAGCCGTCCGCCGTGTTCAGCGTGTAGCTGCCGGTCAGGTTGTCATACGAATCGTTGCTCAGACCGTTGATTTTTGCGGTGTAACGCGAGCCGCTTGCGGTGAATTGTTCATCGCCCAACAGGTTGTTCAGGCGGTTTACGTCATTCTTTATGTTGAGATAAAAATCCTCCCAGCCAAGCTCATATGCGGTCATGTTGGATTCGTTCGCGGCAACGATGCTTTCGCCCACCGAGGTAAAGGTATTGTTCTTCGGAATCTTCAGATTTTCGCTGAACAGAGTGCCGAATGTGCTGTCCGCCCAGTTGATGTGCAGCCACGCGCCGTTCGACAGCGCCTTGAGATCGGCGTCGTCCGTTTCGTCCATCGCCAGAATCTTTGCCACGGCAGGGCACTTCAAATACAGGTCGCCGCTGTCCGCGCTGCATAGGAGCTCGAGCTTGACGTTGCTCAGCGCACTGCGCAGGAGGGCTGCCTGTGCGGCGGTGAGTACGTCATCCGCCTGCGAATCGCCGAGGAAATAAGACGCCAGCACGCGCAGATCGACCGTCACGGTCGCCTCAATGGCTTGTCCGTTCGCCAGAATTTCGGTTTTGACATCAACCTTGTAATCCTTGTTGCCGTCGATGGTGTCGAAGGCGGTGTACACCGCGCCGATCGTCGCCACCGTGCGCAGCGCCTTGGCGTTTTCGGTGGATGGCTGTGCCTTGATCCACTTGTTGAGCACGGTAAACTTGCTGTCAATGTCGCTTACAAGCGCCGCGCGGTCATACAGCACGGCGGTCTGCATATCCTGATCCCACTGCACGGTAAGGCCGAACGCTTCGGCAAAAAAGCGCACCGGAACATAGGTGCGTCCGCCTTTTTTGTACGGCGCGGTATCAAGCTGCACGGTTTTGACGGTTTTGCCCGCGCTGTCCGTGACGGTAAGCTGCTTGCCGCCGAGCGCGAACGACAGCGTTTCGCCGCCCTTTTTCGCGGTGATTGCTCCGGCGTCATATGTGACCTCGGCGCCGAGCACCTCGGCAATGGCGCGGAAGGGAACCATCACGCGCCCGTTTACCTTTTCCGGCTGTGCGTCCGCAAAGTGGACATACGCGCCGTTGAGCTGCACGGAAAGCTGACAGCGGAGTTTGTATTCATCGCCCTCTGTCATGGCACGCGCTGTATCACGATAGCATTCCTCTAAATCACCGTCCCAGCCGAAGGACAGCCCCTCCAGATCGTCATACCCCCAGTATTCAACCGCCAGCGTGGGATTGCTGCGCACGGCGTCCAAGTGCTGCCGATAATGGTCACTGAGCGTATCATAATCGAAAACGCCGTAGGATGATTCCTGTTCCATGTACTCCTCCGCACTGTCATACCCAAACTGCTGATACATCGGCGGTGTGGCATCCAGTGCGAGCGCGCTCGGCGCGGAGCCGGCGAGCAGCAGCGCTGCGAGTGCGGCAGCGGTAAAACGGTTTCTCTTTTTCATATTGTGCCCCCTCACATAGGTGTTACTGCCATTATACAGGAAAACGGTGGGATTTGTCTATCCGCAGTTTGGCGCAAATTGGCGGGCAAAAACCGTCATACTGTCCATGCGGGCGCATAGGGTAGAGCAAGGGAGGGCACTGCTATGTTTATCACGATCACACGCACGGGTCTGCACCGAATTGGTGTGGGACTTAGCGTTTTTGCGGTTCTGACCGCAGTTTTCATCCTGTTTCCGCGTGAAAATGCTGAGCCGACAGCCGCCGAACAGGCGGTTTCCGCGTCTGTCAGCGACTGGGGATTGTCGTTCCAAACCGAGGGTCAGCCGCCGGTCGGCAATGTCTCCGCCGAGGAACTGCGGCAGTACAACGCGTTTTACGTCGGTGACACGAGCCGAAAGACCATCTACCTGACGTTTGACGCGGGCTACGAGAACGGCTGCACGCCTGCTATTCTGGATGCGCTCAAAAAGCATAACGCGCCTGCCTGCTTTTTCGTGGTGGGCAACTTTATTGATACCGCACCGGAACTCGTAAAGCGCATGGCAGCGGAGGGGCATATCGTGGGCAACCATACGCTGCACCATCCGGATATGTCCGGCATTGCGGATAAGAGTGCGTTTGCGGCGGAGCTGAACGGTCTCGAGGAGAAATACACCGCGCTGACCGGTCAGCCGATGCAGAAATTTTATCGTCCGCCGCAGGGCAAGTTCAGCGAGGAGAATCTCCGGCAGGCGCAGGAGCTGGGGTATACTACGGTTTTCTGGTCGCTCGCGTATGTGGACTGGTATACGGATAACCAGCCGACCGATGAGCAGGCATTCTCCAAGCTGCTGCCGAGGATTCATAACGGGGCGATCGTGCTGCTGCATTCCACCAGTGAGACCAATGCGAGGATTCTCGATGAATTGCTGACGAAGTGGGAGAGTGCGGGTTATCAATTTGGTTCACTGGCTGAATTGTCGGTCAATAGCTAAAACGTAGGGTGCGACGACTCGGCGCACCGTATCTAACGATTGGTACACGTTATCTCGTAGGGGAGCACAGTGTGCTCCCACGCAACGTAAAATCAAACGGTTCTTGGCCGTTCCTTGCGCAGGCTCCGGTCGCGCTGCGGGCGCACACTGTGCGCCCCTACGGTTATGCGTGTGCAGATGGTTTACAACGGTGCGCCGAGGTCGTCGCACCCTACGGGAAAACAATATATAAAATAAAAACCTCTCCGAAAACCGGAGAGGTTTCTGTTTGCTTTTACGGCATCATCACGCGGCCTTCAAACTCGGCGCGGCGCTTGATGTCCTTCATGACGGTATCGAACTGGTTGAGGTCGAGCGACTGTGCACCGTCGCAGAGGGCGTGTGCGGGATCGTTATGCGCCTCGATGATCAGGCCGTCGGCACCGGCAGCGATGGCTGCGCGGGACAGCGGCTGCACCATATCACGGCGGCCTGCTGCATGGGACGGGTCGATGATGATCGGCAGGTGGCTGAACATCTTAACCAGCGGAACAGCGGAGATATCCAGATTATTGCGGATCAGCTTCTCAAAGGTACGGATGCCGCGCTCGCACAGGATAACATTGGTATTGCCGCCTGCGAAAATGTACTCGGCAGCCATGAGGAACTCCTCCATGGTGGCGGACAGACCGCGCTTGAGGAGGATCGGCTTGTTCGAGCGGCCCAGCTCCTTGAGCAGCATGAAGTTCTGCATGTTGCGGGCGCCAAGCTGGATGATATCAACATCCGCGAACAGATCGAGATGCTTTTCGCTCATGATCTCGGTGACGATCGGCAGACCGGTCTGACGCTTTGCCTCGAGCAGCAGCTTGAGGCCCTCGGCCTCCAGACCCTGGAACGAGTACGGGGAGGTACGCGGCTTGAATGCACCGCCGCGCAGGAAGGATGCACCGGCAGCCTTAACGCGCTCGGCACACTCGATGATCTGCGCCTCGTTCTCGACCGAGCACGGACCTGCCATAACATTGAAGTAGCCGGCGCCGATCTTGCGGCCCGCAACCTCGATGATCGTGTCCTCGGGGTGGAATTTGCGGTTGACGGCCTTGAACGGCTCGGTCACGCGCTGTACACGCTCGACCACGTCATACGCCATAATGTCCCCTTCATCGAGCCGGGTCGTGTCGCCCATCAGGCCGAGGATAAGTGTATCCGCACCCTGGGAATAGTTGATCCGCAGCCCCATATCCGTGAAATGCTGCATCAGTTTTTCGACATGTTCCTTGTCGCTGTTTCGTTTGAGTACAACGATCATTTCAGTTCACTCCTTCACAATGTGATAAATTTTAAGTAGGATTTACGGTACGCTTAAATTTTTTCAGTTTTTTTTACAGCGTACGATTTGAAGTATACCATATCAGAGGATAAAAAGAAAGAGCGATTTACGACAAATCGCCCTTTGATTTTCCACGGTTTTTGCACATGGTTGCATGCTGCTAACCGGATACTTATGATGCTTTTGCCGCTTCGTCGGCCTTCAGCTCCTTGTATTTTGCGGTTACCGCGCTGCAGAACTCGTCCCAGCGGCCGCTGTTGATGAGGGTGGACGGACAGATTTTGCCCGAAAAGTCCTGATGCTTTTTCAGTGCCTTGGACGGGTTCAGATCGTACTCGATCAGCAGCCGCGCACACAGCTTTTCGGTGTTGATGAGCGTCTGTTCGTAGTTGCCGTCCGAGTTGACGCACATTTCAATGCCGATGCCGTTCATGTTGCCGCCGTTCTTCTCCATGCCGTCGCCTGCGTGATAGGCAGTCTCATCATCCGGCAGATGATGGTAGATCTCGTGATCGTCCACCGTGTAGTGCCACGAAACAATGCCCTCCTCGGCGTTGGCGTTCTGGTGGATGAACGAGTTGTGCGCGGCCGCATTTGCGCCGGTGCCGGTGTTGTCGGTCTCGTGGATGACGAGATACCTGATCTCGCGCTTCTGTCCCGGACGGGCGCGTGTGCCCTCGGGAAGAAAGTCAGTCATTACCGGAATATCCTCAATGTAGGTCAGACCAGCGTCGGTCTGCGGCTCGCGGGACACGATCTTCTGTGTCAGCATGCCCGCCGCAAACGACACGATCATCAGTCCGACCGTCAGCATCAGGCTGACCCGAAGTCCCTTGCTTTTCTTTTTGCGTGCCATGATTCACCTTGTCTTTTCAGAATTACATCGTCTTGCTTTTTCCATTGTACTACGTTTTACGCGATTTTTCAAAACAAAGACTGTAAACTTTCTATGTACAAGGGCAACATCATACAATCAGGACTGTGGCGCTATCAGTGCATAAAATTTGCTCGTAAATCGCGCTTGTCTAATTATATGATGCTGCCCGGGAAAATTTCGGCACAACATCTGTAAAATCCGCAATAAAATCTTGCATTTGTATCCATGCTCGGGTATAATAAAAGTTACTCGGAGAGGCGAAGCCTTTCAGCAGAATTTCTTTGACCGCCCGGTTTCTGCGCGAAAACGGTGCTAAGGCCATACGGACAGCCGGGTCAAATGCCGAAACTGGCAACTTTGTTGCCTTATTGAATTTTATAAGTTGGCTGACTAAAAGCCGTGTGCCGCGGGCGCATCACACTTGTGAAACGATCAATAAGAGTACAAAGGCAACACCGCACAATTAAGACTGCGGCGCTTTGCGGAAATTTTGCCCCCTGATTTCGTTGTGATTTTTTGCAATACAGCAAGTATTGACGCAAAACCACGCCTTATCAGAGCACAAAATTTACTCGCAAATCGCTCTTGCTTCATTATGCGGTATTGCCTAAAAGTAACGATTCTTGCTATATAGACTCTTTCCTCTTCCATAAAACCTACGGAATGTGCAGAAGCATCTGCAAAAAGAGAATGATCATCCCCAAGTGAAAGCGTACCGTGTGTACCCCTTTCGCCTGGGGATTTTTTGGTATTGTGAGGATATGAAATGCAGAACAAGCTCAAACTTTACGGGTTTAACAACCTGACCAAGGCGCTGTCCTTCAACATTTATGATGTCTGCTATGCAAAGACCGAGCGCGAACAGCGTGACTACATCAAATATATCGACCAGCAGTACAACTCCGAACGACTGACCGGCATTCTCGAGCGGGTGACCGAGATGATCGGTGCGCATGTGCTGCACATTTCCAAGCAGGATTACGACCCGCAGGGCGCCTCCGTAACCTTTCTCATCGCGGAGGAGCACATGAAGCCCGCGCTCGAGCCGGATACCATTGTCGCGCACCTCGACAAGAGCCATGTTACCGTGCATACCTATCCGGAATACCATCCGGATACCTGCCTTGCCACCTTCCGCGTGGATATTGATGTTGCCACCTGCGGTGAGATCACGCCGCTGTCTACGCTCGATTACCTCATCGGCTCGTTCGATTCGGATATCATCACCATGGACTACCGCGTGCGCGGCTTTACCCGCGATATCGAGGGCAAAAAGCTGTTCATGGATCACCATATGACGTCCATTCAGGACTTTATCGACCCGAAAACGCTCGAGCGGTACGACGCATACGACATTAACGTGTACCAGTCCAACCTGTTCCACACGAGAATGCTGCTCAAGGAGGTCGATCTGCAGAACTACCTGTTCAACACCGACATCTATGAGCTGCCGCCCAAGACCAGACTCAAGATTCACTCCGACCTCAGACGAGAGATGATTGAGATATTTTCGGGCAAGAACATCTACTGATTTCGATTGAAAATACATTTTCAATCGAGAAAGACAAACCGAACGATGTTCGGATTTGTCTCACAATAAAATTTGCGCGTCGCTTCGCGCGAAAGCGCAGCATATCATTCTCTGCCGAAAGAAGGCATTTTTATGGATCAATCCCGTGCGCCAATCATGGAGGCGCTCGAAAACTTCAAAGACATGCGCATTGTGCCGTTCGATGTACCCGGCCACAAGCGCGGACGCGGCTCACCGGAATTAACGAAATTCCTCGGTCAGCAGTGCATGACGGTGGACGTCAACTCGATGAAGCCGCTCGACAATCTGTGCCACCCGACCAGCGTTATCCGCGAGGCCGAGGAGCTGGCCGCGGATGCGTTCGGTGCGGCGCACGCCTTCCTGATGGTGGGCGGCACGACGAGCAGCGTACAGGCGATGATTCTGTCCGTGGTCAAACGCGGCGACGAGATCATTCTGCCGCGCAACGTACACCGCAGCGTCATCAACGCACTCGTGCTGACCGGTGCGATTCCGGTTTACGTCAACCCGCAGATGAATGACCGGCTGGGCATTTCGCTCGGCATGTCAGTCGCGGACGTGAAGGCCGCTATTGAGAAGCACCCGTCCGCAAAGGCGGTGCTCGTCAACAACCCGACCTACTACGGCATCTGCTCGAACATTCTGGAAATCGTAAGGCTCGCGCACGCGGCAGGCATGAAGGTGCTGGCCGATGAGGCGCACGGCACGCATTTCTACTTCGGTGAAAATATGCCGGTCTCCGCGATGGCGGCAGGCGCGGATTTAGCATCCGTTTCCATGCACAAGTCGGGCGGCTCGCTCACGCAGTCCAGCTTTCTGCTGTGCGGCCCGTCCATGAACGCGGAGCACGTTCGCCAGATCATCAACCTGACGCAGACGACCTCCGGTTCGTACCTGCTGATGGTCAGCCTGGATATTTCGCGCAAGAACCTTGCACTGCACGGCAAGGAGATTTTCCGAAAAGTCGTTGACCTGACAACCTACGCCCGCGAGGAGATCAACGCGCTCGGCGATTACTACGCCTACGGCAGTGAGCTGATCAACGGCGACACGGTATACGACTTCGACACAACCAAGCTGGCGGTAAACACGCTGGATGTTGGTCTGGCGGGTATCGAGGTGTACGACATTCTGCGCGACTTTTACGATATTCAGACCGAGTTCGGCGATCTTGGCAATCTGCTCGCCTATGTTTCGGTGGGCGACCGTGAGCGCGACCTCGAACGTCTGGTAGCCGCTCTCGCGGACATTCGCCGCCGCTACAAGCGCGACAAGGCGACGCTCATGCGGCAGGAGTACATCTCGCCGCAGGTGGTTGCCGGCCCGCAGGAGGCGTTCTACGCGGACAAGAAGGCCATGCCGCTCGAGGAGTCGGTCGGACGCATCTGCGCGGAGTTTGTCATGTGCTATCCGCCCGGCATCCCGATTCTCGCGCCCGGTGAGCGTATTACCCGCGATATTCTTGATTATATTCGCTACGCCAAGGAAAAGAACTGCATGCTGCTCGGCACCGAGGACCCCGAGGTGAACAACCTGCAGGTCATCCGCGGCGTTGTCAGCCCGGAATAAAAGGAGCGTTTCACTCATGCAACTTACCTTTACTGAAATGCATACGCCGACGGTTGGGCTGCAGATACAGGTAGACCGTCAGCTTTACACCGAACAGAGCGATTTTCAGCGCATCGACGTGTTTGAATGCGAGGAGTTCGGTCGGTTTCTCACGCTTGACGGCTACATGATGCTGACCGAGCGGGACGAGTTCATCTATCACGAAATGATGGTGCATGTGCCGATGGCCGTGCTCGGCGAGAAGATTAAAAAGGTGCTTGTCATCGGCGGCGGTGACGGCGGCTGCGTCCGCGAGCTGTGCCGCTATCAGCACATCGAGCATATCGACCTTGTGGAGATCGACGAGCGCGTTGTCGCGGTCTGCAAAGAGTACCTGCCCGGTGTGGCGTGCTCGCTCGACGACCCGCGCGTGCACATTCTCTATCAGGACGGATTAAAGTATATCCGCCGGATTGAGGACGAGTACGACCTTATCATCATCGACTCGACCGACCCGTTCGGCCCGGGCGAGGGCCTGTTCACGATGGAATTTTACGGCAACTGCTACAAGGCGCTCAAGGAGCACGGCGTGCTCGTCAACCAGCACGAAAGCCCGTTCTACAAGGGCGATGCGCTGGCGTGCCAGAGAGCGCACCGCAATATCGTGCACTCGTTTGAGCTGAGCCGTCTGTTTCAGGCGCATATCCCGACCTACCCGTCCGGACACTGGCTGTTCGGCTTTTCGTCGCGCGGCGTGCATCCGGTGCGCGATCTGAATCCGGACTGGTGGAACAGTCTGGGACTGGAAACCAGATACTACAATACCAATCTGCATAAGGGCGCGTTCTATCTGCCGAATTATGTGCAGAAGCTGCTGGAAAAGGTGGAAGAATAACGGAATCGTGAGAAAACCGCTCCGGTTTGGGTTTGGGTAGCCGCTTGGTAAGCGGGTTCGCCCCTTCCGGGCGGCAGCCTTTTTCTCTGCACCGGCTGAGCGGGGCGCGCGAACTGCGTGAGCGTGTTCGCCCCTAACGGGCGAGAGGTTTTCGCTGAACCTCAGCGGGGAGTGCGCTGACGCCGCGCGGGCGCACAAGAGGGTAGACACCTACGGTTTCCACCCTCTTGTGAATCACCCCTTTCCCTTGGAGGGTCTGGCGCAGATTGCCGACATGTGACCGCTGCGAAATGGGGGAACGGCAGAGGA
>OLRF01003722.1_pt1 | contig 11536 bp, 6 predicted proteins | sample 1672061 | NCBI WGS metagenome assembly OLRF01 (sample SAMEA3136641, study PRJEB25190) | human gut metagenome | reverse complement strand
AAAAGACGAACAATCTATTCACTTAAAAAAGTAAGTTTATGAAGAAATTAGCTTTAGCTATTTGTCTGCTGTTGGCATCAATAGCTGCACAGGCACAATTTGAGAAAGGAACTATGATTCTAAATCCTTCCGTTACAGGGTTGGACTTTTCTTACAGTAAAAATGATGATGCTAAATTTGGGACCGGCGCGCAAGCCGGTACATTTCTGGCAGACGGTTTTGCATTAATGGTAAATGCAGGAGCTGACTGGTCACAACCGGTAGATATATATACATTAGGTACGGGAGCACGTTGTTATTTTAATACTACAGGTGTTTATATCGGTGGTGGCCTCGATTGGGAACGCAGACGTTATAAAGGTGGCGGTCATAACAACGATTGGGGATTGGGTATCGAAGCCGGATATGCTTATTTCCTGTCGCGGACAGTAACTATCGAACCGGCTGTTTATTATAAATGGCGTTTTGATGACTCCGATAATTCACGTTTCGGCATTAAAGTAGGATTCGGATTCTACTTTTAAATAATTTGAGAATGGAGAGTGGAGAGTTATTGCGCTATATTTGCTGCAAAACATCTCTCAACTCTCCATTTCTGACTCTTGACTTATTTCAGCTTTTCTTTCAGGAACTGACCCGTATAGCTTGCTCCGCAAGCGGCTACTTCTTCCGGAGTACCTACCGCTACAATGTTCCCACCTTTATCTCCACCTTCCGGGCCGAGGTCAATCACATAATCGGCACATTTGATAACATCCATATTATGCTCGATGATTACGATGCTATGTCCACGGCGGATCAAGGCGTCAAAAGCATCCAGAAGTTTACGGATGTCGTGGAAATGCAAACCTGTTGTCGGTTCGTCAAAGATAAACAGAGTCGGATCGGCTTTCTCCTGACTCAGATAGAATGCTAGTTTCACACGCTGGTTCTCACCACCGGAAAGAGTGGAAGAAGATTGGCCTAGTTTGATATACCCGAGTCCTACATCCTGCAACGGGAGTAGCTTTTTTACAATTTTCTTCTGTCCGTGTTCATTGAAGAATTCAATCGCCTGGTTCACGGTCATTTCCAGTACATCAAAGATGTTCTTGTCGTGGAATTTCACTTCCAGTGTGTCGGATTTGAAACGTTTCCCGTGGCAGGATTCACATTCCAGAACGAGGTCTGCCATGAACTGCATTTCTACGGTAATGGTGCCTTCACCCTTACATTCTTCGCAACGTCCGCCTTCACTGTTGAAACTGAAGAAACCGGCGGTATATCCCATTTGTTTGGCGAGTGGCTGCTCCGACCATAGCTTGCGGATTTCGTCATAGGCCTTGATATATGTCACGGGATTGGAACGGGATGATTTGCCGATCGGATTCTGGTCTACAAATTCTACATTCCGTAAGTCGCGCAGACTGCCTCCGATAGATGAAAATTCTCCCGGACGGTCACTGCATTCGTCCAACTCACGCTTCAATGCCCGGAAGAAAATATCACGTACCAGCGTACTTTTCCCGGAACCGGAAACGCCGGTAACCACTGTCATTACATTCAGCGGGAAGCGGACGTCTACTCCTTTCAGGTTATTCTCGCGTGCACCTTTCAGTTCAATATAATTATTCCACGGACGGCGATGTTGGGGGACGGGAATTTCTTCTTCTCCCAAAAGATAGCGGACGGTATAACTGTTACTTCCTTTTTTGAGGTCTTTCATGTCACCCTGATAGACGACTTCTCCTCCCAGACGTCCGGCGTTGGGACCGATGTCAATAATATAATCTGCCGCACGAATGATTTCCTCGTCATGTTCTACAACTACTACCGTGTTACCGAGTTGTTGCAGTTGGCGCAGCACATTAATCAGGCGGTCGGTGTCACGGCTGTGCAGACCGATACTGGGTTCGTCGAGGATATAGAGGCTACCTACAAGACTGCTTCCCAGTGATGTCGCCAGATTGATACGCTGGCTTTCTCCACCCGACAGGGAGTTACTGAGCCGGTTCAGTGTCAGATACCCCAGACCTACATCAATCAGGAAACGGATACGGCTGTTTATTTCCATCAGAATCCGGCGGGCTACATTACTGTCGTGCTCGTTCAGTTCCAAGTGATCGAAGAACTGCTTTAATTCGGAAATAGGCAGGTCTACCAGTTCGGAAATATTCTTTCCTCCTACGCGTACATAGCCGGCTTCCGGTTTCAGACGGGTACCGTGGCATTTCGGGCAAAGTGTTTTTCCGCGATACCGGGCAAGCATCACACGATATTGTATCTTATATTGATTTTCTTCAAGCATCTTGAAGAAGTCATTAATACCGTGGAAATATTGGTTTCCTTCCCAAAGCAACCGGCGCTGTTTGTCCGTCAGTTCATAATAAGGAGTGAAAATCGGGAAGTCGAATTTCTCCGCATTGTGGATCAGCTCTTCTTTCCATTCTCCCATTTTTTCACCGCGCCAACATACGATCGCTCCTTCATAAACAGATAAAGAACGGTCGGGAACCACCAAATGCTCATCTATACCGATAACTTTGCCGAAGCCCTCACAGGTGGGGCAGGCACCGATCGGGGAGTTGAATGAAAACATCTGGTCATTGGGTTCTTCAAAAGTGATACCGTCTGCTTCGAACTTTGTGCTGAAGGAGAACAGTTGTGTTGTTCCGTCCGGCAGGTAAAAGCGTAGCATACAGGTTCCGTCGCCTTCGTACATGGCTGTTTCGGCAGAGTCGGTGAGGCGGCTGATAGCATCTTTGGTGTCGGCTACTGCCATACGGTCTACCAGCAGATAAACTTCGTCGCCTGCTACGGGCTTGTATTCATCAATACGTTTCATCTCACCGTTCACTTCGATACGGTTGAATCCCTGTTTGAGGTCTATTTCCAGTTGCTGTTGCAGGCTGCGGTCTTCACGCAGGTGGATAGGGGTCAGTACGGTGTATCTTGTCCCTTCCGGGTGTGATAGCATACAGTTGATGATGTCTTCCGTCGAATGTTTCTTCACTTCCTGTCCGCTTACAGGGCTGTATGTCCTCCCTACACGGGAGTACAGCAAACGGAGATATTCATAAATTTCTGTGGAAGTTCCTACGGTGGAACGGGGATTGCGGCTGTTTACTTTCTGTTCTATGGCAATCGCAGGCGGGATGCCTTTGATAAAATCGCATTCCGGTTTGCTCATTCGTCCGAGAAACTGGCGTGCGTAGCTACTTAGGCTTTCTACGTAGCGGCGTTGTCCTTCTGCATAGAGGGTGTCAAAAGCGAGAGATGATTTTCCTGAACCTGATAATCCGGTGATGACAACAAGTTTGTTGCGTGGAATATCTACATCGATGTTTTTTAGGTTGTTTACTCGTGCGCCTTTGATCGAAATATAGTTATTTTCTGACATAAAATGCTCCTTGTTTTATGGTAGTCGGCAAAGTTAGCGAATTTATCGGGAGTTTGTATTATCTTTGCGTCACATTATTACGATTTAAGAATATTATGAAGCTGAAAAACTATCTTTTACTTTTGGCTCTTCTTCTGGCTGTGGGAGTGAGGGCACAGGTGCCGACGGGCGACAAATATCCCAAACGTGAGTTTCGTGCTGCATGGATACAGGCTGTCAACGGACAGTTTCGCGGTGTTCCCACAGAACGACTGAAACAAACACTGATTAGCCAGTTGAACTCGCTTCAAGGGGCAGGTATTAATGCGATTATCTTTCAAGTGCGTCCCGAAGCGGATGCGTTGTATGCTTCGCAACATGAACCGTGGAGCCGTTTTCTGACAGGGACACAAGGACAAATGCCTTCGCCTATGTGGGACCCGATGCAGTTCATGATTGAGGAATGCCGGAAACGGAATATGGAGTTTCATGCCTGGATTAATCCTTATCGGGTGAAAACCTCCCTGAAGAACCAGTTGGCGCCGGAACATATATATAATCAGCATCCGGAATGGTTTGTTACTTATGGAGACCAATTGTACTTCGACCCGGCACTTCCCGAGAGTCGTGAATATATCTGTAAGATCGTGACGGATATTGTGTCCCGCTATGATGTGGACGCTATCCACATGGATGACTATTTCTATCCTTATCCTATTAAGGGAGTCGATTTTCCCGATAACGCAAGTTTTGCCCGTTATGGCGGAGGCTTTACTAACAAGGCGGACTGGAGACGTAGTAATGTGAATGTGTTGATTAAGAAATTGCACGAAACCATTCGGGGGGTGAAGCCGTGGGTAAAGTTCGGAATCAGTCCGTTCGGAATCTATCGTAATCAGAAAAGTGACCCGTTGGGAAGTAATACCAATGGCTTGCAGAATTATGACGATCTGTATGCTGATGTTCTGCTCTGGGCGCGTGAAGGCTGGATTGATTATAATATTCCGCAGATTTACTGGGAAATCGGTCATAAGGCGGCCGACTATGAGACATTGGTGAAGTGGTGGGCTACGCATTCGGAGAACCGTCCGTTATTTATCGGCCAGTCAGTGACAAATACGATTCAGCACGCTGACCCGCAGAATCCTTCTATGAATCAGCTTCCCCGGAAAATGGCTTTACAGCGTGCTTACCAGACGATTGGCGGTAGTTGTCAATGGTATGCGGCAGCTGTTGTTGAAAATCAGGGAAGATATCGCGATGCGCTGGTTTCGGAATATCACAAATATCCGGCATTAATCCCCGTATTCGACTTTATGGATGATAAGGCTCCGGACAAGGTGCGCAAGATGAAGAAAATATGGACTGAAGACGGCTATGTGCTTTTCTGGACTGCTCCGAAAGCTGAAACGGAAATGGATAAGGCTGTGCAATATGTGGTCTATCGTTTTGGCAGAAAAGAAAAGGTGAATCTTGACGACCCTTCACATATTGTTGCTATCACCCGTAATCCTTTCTACAAACTTCCATACGAAACAGGAAAAACAAAGTACCGCTATGTGGTGACTGCGTTAGACCGTCTTCATAATGAATCGAAGTCGGTTAGCAAGAAAGTAAAACTGTGATAAAAGTAAAACTGTAATAAGTGAAGAATAGAAAAAGAGGCTGACTAACAATTCAGTAGTATCTTCAATTCTCCTCCTTCGGGAAGGAGGAGTCCCCGTAGGGGGGAGGTGGTAGGAAAATACATAAGTCGTTTATTTTCAATATTGTGTATCCGCCTACCACCCCAGCAATTAATAAAGCAATAGTCCTGCAATGCCGCAGGCTATAATCATTAATATAGGATTAGCTTTATATTTTCTGGTTCCGATGAAAGCGACTAGAAAGATGATAATACTGATAACGAATGAGTAAGTGTCAGTTGTCGGTGAACCGAAATTTTCTACATTCATCAATACCAGTGCGGCGGAAGCCAACAGGCCGACAACTGCGGGACGCAGTCCGCTAAATATGGATTCTACTACCGGATGTTTCTGATATTTCAGGAAGAATTTGCTAATGGTCAGCATCAAGATGAAGGAGGGGAGGACTACAGCAAAGGTAGCAATGACCGATCCCACGACACTCCCCGTAGAGGTGAATCCGACGTACGTAGCCGCATTAATCCCGATAGGTCCCGGTGTCATTTGGCTGATTGCAACAATATCCGTGAACTCCTGCGAGCTCACCCAACCATAACGGGTTACTACTTCCCCTTGAATCATGGAGAGCATCGCATAACCTCCTCCAAATCCAAAGAGCCCGATCTTAAAAAACGTATAGAATAACTGAAGATAGATCATCTCTTTTTAATTTTTTACCATGAATCTTGAATAATGAACAGGGAATGATAACTCTCGACTCTCCATTCTCAACTTTCTACTTTTCTAAATTTTCCCCAAAGGAAGCCTCCCACTCCCGCAGCAATAATAATCCAGATAGGCGAGAACCCCAATAGCCAGATCAGCAGTGCCGAAACAACAGGAATCCACAGGTTGTGGCGGTTGATTTTAGCGGACCGGCCCATTGTGAAAGTCGGGGCGGCAATAAGTGCCACTACCGCTGGTCGGATTCCTTTGAAGATGCGTTCCACAATCGGGTTGTCTTTAAAACTATGGAAAAATAGAGCAATCGCCAATATAATGATGAAGGAAGGCAAAATTGTTCCTAATGCTGTGATAATACTTCCTCGGATACCACGCAACTTGTATCCTATAAAGATAGAAATATTGACTGCCAAAATGCCCGGAGCAGATTGGGAGATAGCCAGCAGGTCGATAAAATCTTCCTGCGCAATCCATTTCCGCTTCGTAACAATTTCATTCTCAATAAGCGGCACCATTGCGTACCCTCCTCCGATAGTAAAGGCGCCTATTTTAAAAAAAATTCCAAATGATTCGAGATAGATGTTCATTCTTTCTTTTCTCCTCCTTTCTTGTTTGTTCTCTTTTCTTTGCCGTATTGGCTGGGACTTACGTTAAAATGCTTCTTGAATACTTCACGGAAGTATTTCGCATCACTGAATCCTGTCATTTCTGCTATTTCTGTTATGCTATGTGTGTTCTCTTTCAATAATTGCACGGCATACTTCAACCGGATCAGACGGATATAATCTCCCGGAGCCTGGTCGGTCAATGCCCTGAGTTTGTTGTAGAAACTTGTACGGCTCATGCCTACCAGGTTGCAAAGTACATCTACGGTAAGGGCCGGGTTATCTATATTGTCTTTTATATGCTTTTTGACGTTGGCAATAAACTTCCAGTCAATGTCCTGTGAGCAGTTGATGCATTCGTCATCTTCTTCCTCATCATCCAGCTCCAGATTGGCATACTTACTGCGCAAAAGAGCACGGTTAGTCAGCAGATTGTCGACAGTCGCTTTTAATATACCTATATTAAACGGTTTCAAGATGTATTCGTCGGCACCGATTTTAAGTCCGGACAAGATATCTTTCTCATTATTCAGAGCTGTCAGCAGGATAACCGGAATGTGCGATGTCTCTATGTTGTTTTTGAGTTCCTTGCATAATTCGTCTCCCCGCATTTCCGGCATCATAATATCAGAGATAACCAACTCCGGTTTGTATTCGGGGATGATCGTCAACGCTTCTTTTCCGTTGGAACACGTTTGTACAGTATATTCTTCTGATAATGTCTGCAACAGATAGTTGCGTAATTCATCGTTATCCTCCACAATCAGAATCCGCCGGTGTTCGCCGTTCAACTTCTTATGTGCGTTTTCGTATATTTCGGGTGAGGGAGCAGGTACATTGCTTAGGGTTCTGTTTTCCTGACGTTGTTTGCTCAGTGTTGCCAGATGTGCCTTACGGAAACGCTTGCTGTCTTTCGGGAAAGATACCTTGATAACCGAACCTTGATTTTCCACACTCGACAAATTAATCTTACCTTTATGCAGCCGCACTAATTTCCAAACAAGCATCAGTCCGATCCCGCTACCCGTCACTTTGGAGTTGATTGCATTGCTGCCACGGAAATGCAGCTTGAACAGTTTTTTCTGTTCGCTGGCCGGAATTCCGATTCCTGTATCCCTGACTTCGACGCTCCACGAGTCTGTATTGTCGGACACGAAAATCTGTACATTACCGTTTTCCGGAGTGTACTTCAAGGCGTTCGAGATTATGTTTTTCAGGATTGATTCCATTTTTTCCTTATCAAACCATACATTCATATACCTGAAATTACTTTCGTGGGTGAAGTTGATATGTTTGATATTGGCGTACTGCTGGAAAGCATTGTATATTTCGGTTGTAAATGTGTTCAGTTCATGTTCCGAAATATATAGTTCGGAGGAATATACGTCCGCCCTCTCGAAGTTTATTAGATTGGTGGTGAGACGTAGCAGGGCATTTACATTCCGTAATGCGGTATTCATATTGGATATTCCTTCCTTGCTTAGTTCTTCTTTTTCACGAAGATCTTCCAGTGGCGCTTTGATAAGCGTCAACGGAGTACGGATGTCGTGTGCAGTGTTGATAAAGAAATGAATCTTTTCGTCGGACACTTTACGTTGTTTCCTTAGGATCAGAATACGTAATGAGACAGCAGCGATAAAGACAAGGATAACGATATAGAGCAACATTGCCCAAACGGTCAGCCAAAAAGGCTGGGCGATGATAATATCTATACTCCTTTCTTCGAGCATAATACGCTGGTCCTCATTGGAGATAGCGCGTACCCTTAACGTATATTTTCCCGGTGCGAGGTTAGTATAACGGATTGTGTTTTCTGTCCCCGGTTTGCTCCATTCTTCGTAAAAGCCTTCCAGTTTCCAGGAATAAAGGACATTAGAAGGATAGTCATAGTTGATAGAAGAAACCTGTAACGAGAAAATATTCTGGTTATATTTTAATTTCAGCTCTTTCGTATTGTTGATACTTGCCTTTAGCGGGGAATTTTTGTCTCCCGGGTAGATCGTTTGATAAAACAGTTTGAAATCGCTGAATATCATTTTGGAAGAATAGGTTCTGGGCAGTTTCATGTCTTTATTGAACTCTACTGCCCCGTTCGAACTTCCGAAAATAAAGTTATTGTTCTTTCGCAGGGTACCGGACAATGCATTGAAATGTGTGGTCATAAGTCCCATTTCTTTTGTCCAGTTGTGAAATGTTTTTTGGTTAGGATAAAAGCTAGTCAGACCGTTTTCCGTGCTAAGCAAAATATCTTCGTCAGCGTCTGAAAGCAAGGTATAGATATTGTTGGAAATCAATGCGCAATTTCCCGTATGATAATGAGTGAACAGTTTGGTGTGAGGATCGTAAATTAATAATCCGGAGCCACTGGTTCCTATATATAGCGATCCTTTCTTGGTCTGGTATAAAGAATATATATAGTTTGATTCTACGGGAAGTTTGATACGTTCATATTTACCCGATTCTTTATCCAATAAAAACAATCCGGTCGCACTGCCTATCCACATACTTTTGGCATCGCGTTCGAGAATTGCAGTAATGGAGTTCAGTCCGTGGTACAGTTGTATATTTTTAGTGTGTACATTGATACGTTTCAGATTATAAAATCCTCCGCTCCAGATATTTCCTTGTGAGTCTTTACGGATATCACGTATATACTTATCCGGGCGTATGTTCTCATATGCATACGAAGCCGGAGTAAAATAGCTGACATTGGAAGATCTCTTGTCTATCTGATAAATGCCGGAGAAGTATCCGCCGGCCCAGACAACTCCGGGAAGCACTTCGCACAGGGTAGTGAAAATATGACTTCTGCTATCCTGGTTCTTCTCAAAAGAACTGAGGAAGGAACGCCATTGTCCGGTCTTGGAATTTAAGAGACTGATTCCATTATTGGTTCCGAACCATAAGTCACCGTCACTGTCTTCGATAATCGAATTAACCTGGTCGTTTATCAAAGACTGTCTGTTGCCGATAGAATGCTTGATCCATTTATAGCTGGAATAGCGATTATTCTGTACGGTGATTCCGATAGGGTAGTTCGCCAACCATATCCGTTCTTCTTCATCTATATAAAGATCATTGATACTGTTGCCGTTCATGCCGTTATTACTGTTGTAATCAGCAATAATGTAAGGCTCCATCTGATAGGTTTCAACATTCATTTTATGTACACCGCCGCCATCTGACGCTATCAACAATTCTTTGGCGTTTAAGGGCTTGATTCGTGTAATGCTGATATCTTTCAGACTATGTGGAGGTTGTGTGACGGACTTGGTCGACATATCATAGATGAGCACTCCCCGTTGGAAAGTTCCGATAAACAATTTACGAATCTTTGTGTCGAAATGTAGATCGAGTATTTGTGCTTTCACATTCTCTAGCTTGTCGCAGTGAATAAGTTCCAGTGTGTTGTTTTCCAACTTGGCATAGTGGATTCCCATTTCCGTGCCAATGAAGTAATGTGTGTCGTCAATCTGTTCGATGTCATTGATTTCTTCACTGATGTCATTCTTTATGTGAGTGACTTCTCCTGTATCCGTGTTATAAATAAAGATAGTTTCCTCATTACACAACCAGATATGCTTGCTCTGATCGAGCCATGCGAAACTTACCGGAGCCGGCAAATCACGGAAGTTCTCTATGGGCAGTTTATATACGAGTGTGAAGCAGTCATGGATCTGGTCATACCGGAATATCTTTCCTTTTTTCCCGATTTCCCATAATACGTCTTCCTTATCAATATATAGCCAATTGAGGTTCAGTAGCGAATTAACCTCTACGTCACCGTCCATTAGTTTGTATCGTTTGAAATCTTTTCCATTGTATCTGTCAATACCTTCATGGGTGAGGAACCACATATATCCGGTTCTGTCTTTCTGGATATAGTAAACTCGCCGGTTGCTTAGCCCATCTTCCACTCCAATATATTGGTACGTCTGAGCGATACAGGTTAGAGGAAACAATAAGATTAGAAAAATCCATTTTTTCATATAAATAGGACTTTTAAGGGTTATTGAATCTTGTTCTGAGGGGGAAAGTTTGACAAAATTAAGAAGATTTTTCGACACTACAAAATTTTGGAGTAAGGATTACGTCGTACTTGAATTGAAGCGGATGAGGAGCTTTTTCAGCTATTTGTATTTAGTGCTTATTTGTGGAACTTTAGTTGTATATAAACGAATTTAGGTAGTAGGAATATTGGGATAAACTAAAAGGCTGGTACTTTTTGGGAAGTACCAGCCTTAAAAAATATAAAGCAATTATTTATCTCACCTTTTCTTCAATCCACTTGCGGGCATTGACAAATGCTTCAATCCACGGAGTTACCTGATCGCTGTTTTTGCGGTCTGCCGGATAACAACCGTTCTGCCATGGGAAGATAGCGCGTTCCAAGTGAGGCATCATAGCCAGATGACGGCCGTCGGCGCTGGCAAGTCCGGCGATAGAATAGTCGGAACCGTTCGGGTTTCCGGGATATTCGTCATAGCTGTATTTTGCCACTAGATTATATTTGTCTTCATCGTAAGGCAGAGAGAATTTTCCTTCTCCGTGAGCTACCCAGATACCTAGTTTGCTACCGCTCAATGAACCGAACATAACACTGCGGTTGGTAGGGATAGTCAGGCCGACAAAGGTAGACTCGAATTTATGGGAATCATTGTGAAGCATCTTACCTTTCTTTTTGTGTTCAGGATTGATAAGTCCAAGCTCCATCATCAACTGGCAACCGTTACAGATACCCAGTGACAATGTATCTTCACGAGCATAGAATTTATCGAGTGCTTCTTTTGCCTTTTCGTTGAACAAGAAACCGCCTGCCCAGCCTTTGGCTGAACCAAGTACGTCGGAGTTGGAGAAACCGCCGCAATAAACGATCATGTTTACGTCTTCCAGTGTTTCACGTCCGCTGATAAGGTCGGTCATTGTCACATCTTTCACGTCAAAACCTGCCAAATAGAGTGAATAAGCCATTTCGCGTTCGCCGTTCGTTCCTTTTTCGCGGATGATAGCTGCGCGGACACCGCTCGGAGTACGACGGTCCGGAGTAATACCGTATTGAGAAAGTTTGCCTTTGAATTCTGGCATGAAAGCAAATTCAACCGGCTGCATCTTGTAGTTTTCAAAACGTTTTTTGGCGCAACCGTTCATGGACTGTTTGCGGTCGAGCAGGTAAGAAGAAGAATACCATACATCACGCATATAGT
>OLRF01003711.1_pt1 | contig 11569 bp, 12 predicted proteins | sample 1672061 | NCBI WGS metagenome assembly OLRF01 (sample SAMEA3136641, study PRJEB25190) | human gut metagenome | reverse complement strand
ACTTCCTGCGTACAGGGTGGTCATAATGCCCTACGGGGTCCATGAATGCCTGAGGTCACACTTACGGTGTGAACCTCACCGGAAAGCCGCGAGATTTGGCTTTCGCCTGTTACCAATATAAAGTGAACGCGGGGGATTGTCAAGTTCACGCCTATATGCGGCTATTTTAAATTTGGCGTGGATAGGGAGTTAAAAACATATCCCAACTGTTGTAAGATTTGGTGTGGATGGCATTTGTGACAGGGTAACGAGAAGAGCGATACCCCTTTAGACGGTCTTGATAACGATATGGATTTTCAGACTTTACGGTGGGAATGGGTTGCGTCAGCAGGCGGTTTCCGCTGCAAAGTCCGCTGGGATAGCTGCTGTGGCAGCGCAAGGGAGGCGCTCCCTTGTACGGAACGGAGTGACGCAAAACAGCCCGGACATTTGGCTGTCCGGGCTGTCTGCCTCGCGGAGCGCACATACTCCTGTCAGGAGAGTATAGAAGTGCGCCCTTCTGTTAGAATGGATTTTTACATTCCTTCGGGGTTACGCCAACGTTCGCCAAAGGAAGGTCACGATCTGCGCTCTTGTGCAGTCAGCATCCGGACTGAACGTGGTCGCGCCCGTGCCCTTGGTGATGTCATTCTTGACCGCCCACAGCACCGTGCCTGCGTAAGGAAGTGGTCCGTGACAGCGTGGAAGAGATGCTGAAAGAACTGCTGGAGAACGAGGCGGAGTCACTGATGCAGGCCGCCTGTTACGAGCGCAGTGAGACCCGTCAGGGCTACCACTGTAGCGACGATATGACCGGAATCTCACCACCACCTCCGGCGACACCACACTCCAATGCTCCGCCTTAGGGAATGCTTCTTTGATTGGTACATCGTTCAGGTATGGTTCCCCCATCATGTTGCTTTGTTCTTTATATTTAATTGATGAAGTCTTAGCAATTATCCTTTTTTATAGGTCGGAAATGACTGATGGCATAGGGAATCCCTGAAAAGCAATTGTCAAGCAGCCGCAAGAATTGGGATAAGTTACGAAGCAAAAAGATCTCGCTCTATTTGATGAATGGAGCGAGATCTTTTTTGGACAAAGGCGCTGCAAAAACAAGGATCAAAAATAAAATATTTTTGTTGCCGAACGATTTTGATCATGAGGGATGTGATCCCGCACTTGTTTCTTTACCGAATCTACACCGGAGAAATGCTATGGTATGACAACTTTTGCAGAAAAGCACTGTGCGCTTGCCAGTAGTCTTCACTTCTCGATGAAGGGGTATCGGCTCTCTAAACATCTGCGCCTGTCTTGGGACGCAAGTGTTGCCTCAGAGTTCTATAATTGCATTTTTGCATGAGAAAACGCACAAGGAGAGCAAGCACGAAATAGGCTTGCTCTCCTTACTTTAGTTAGGAAGCTGCTGCAGCACTGCTTTTAACAGCTGGTATACCCTGTCGATCGAGGAAAGATTTACGTTTTCTTGAACTGTATGCGCGCAGCGAATGGTTGGGCCGATAGAAATCATTTCCTGAATGAAGGGGCAACGTTCCTGGAGAATGCTGCATTCAACACCGGCATGAACATTTTCCATAATGCAGGGCTGCTGAAATAATGATTGGTAAGTTTGTGCAAACAGTGCGTGCAGCGGAACATCTTTTGCAGATTCCCAGGGCGGATAGTAATCCTGCTGAGAAGATTGAAACGATGCGCGGTCAGCGGTGTGAACGACGAGGTCTCTTCCTTCGCTGAGCAACGCCTGAGAAGAAGCACGCAGGCTTTCCACAATTTCAACATTATCGCCAAGCTGACGGACAGTGGCTAAATTGCTGGAAAGCTGGACTATTTCTGGGGTGCGCTGCAATACACCGTGAGGCAAGGTGGCAAGCGTAGAGAGCAGCTGATCGCGGAAGGAATCCGTATACGCTTGCTTGCAAATCGGTGCCTCAAATGAAGTCTGAAGAAGAATTCCGTGATCCACAGATTCTGCCTGAGCGGTGATTGCACTGGCGGCAAGCTTCCATTCTTCTTCTGAAGATGTATCTCCGACCTGAATGAGGGCTTCTGCGCAAACCGGAATCGCGTTGGAACGTGTACCGCCACGCAGTTCGAGCAATTCCCAGTTTGAAGCGGGGCAGCTGCGAAGCCAGCGAACCAAAATCTGAATGGCATTGAGATGTGGGGTTCCAATATCAAGACCGGAATGGCCACCCTTTAGGCCGGATACCGAGAGCTTGAGAACCTTGGGGTTATGAAACCGTGACTGCTTATGACATTCAACGGAGGCATTCAAAATGATGTTGAGACCGCCTGCGGCGCTGATGGTGAATGTCCCTTCTGTTTCACTGTCCAAATTGATCAGCCGGGTACCGGAAACGAGGGATGCGTCCAATTCTTTGGCACCGGTCATACCGGTTTCTTCGTCTACTGTAAAAAGACCCTCGATATTCTGTACCGTGTCGTCTTCCATCAGTGCGAGAATCAGAGCCATTCCGATTCCGTTATCTGCGCCTAAGGTCGAACCGACTGCGTGGAGACATTCATCGGTTTCGCGCAATGATACGCCCTTTTGATAAGGAGTTCCCGTCGATTCCCATACCATATCCATATGAGCCTGGAGAATTGTAGACGGCGTTGCTTGGGAAATCGTCTTACGAAGAACCACGTTTCCGCAGCTGTCCTGATCAACTCCCAAACCGAGGCGCTTTCCTGTTTCGATTAAATACTGCGCTACATTTGATTCATCGCCGGAGCGCCGGGGAATGCTGCAGATTTCGCGGAAGTAAGAAAGAACGCGCTGCATGCTGTCCATTAAACTGCACCAGCCTTATTCTGGAGCTTCCGGTTCTGGAGCTTCTGGCTTACAACGTACAGCACCATAGCGACTGCAATGCAGATCAGGGGAACGGGGATCACATCACCCACCGCGACAAACCAACCAAGACCCACGGGGCGAGCCGTCATGGTAACGCCGACAAACGAAGCCACAGCCCACGACACAATGGCGTCCCACTTGATGCCCTGAGGAACATCGCCGCCGTCATAGTTTTTCCGGTTGCAGATATAGAAGTCAGCGATCAGGATACCGCCGATCGGGGTAATGAACACGCCTAACAACGAGAGGAAAGTCACAAAGTATTTATACAAGCCAACTGCAGCAATTGCAGTGCTGATCAAACCGACAATGAGGGTCAGGCGCATGCGGGGGACTTTGCTGATACCGTCCAGAGTATTCATAAGGCCCAGTACGCTGGTGTACAGATTGTTGTCGTTCGTGGTCCACTGACCGATGATCAACACAAGAGCGCCGAACAGGCCCAAGCCGAGGGACAGAATCATAATCTCCACGATATTCCAGTTGTGGAAAGCGTAGTTGAAGAATGCACCGCACATCAAGATGGGAATGTATCCCCAGCAATGACCGATGCTTACGCCGATCATGCAGTCCCGCTTGGACTTGGAGAAGCGGCTGAAGTCACCTACCATTGTAACACCTACGGCAAAGGAACCGACGACGGCGGCGACGCCCATGGGAATGGTGATCGGCGTGCTGACCGGCCCGGCGTTCCAGATGTCGCTGAAAGAAATCATGGAGCTTGTTTTCCAAACGGCAATGACGCAGAGAACCGCAAGCAGCGGCAAGCCCACTTCGCTGAGAAGCTTGATCGCCTTAAATCCGAAAATGGCGGTCAGCGACATGGTGATACCGCCGATAATTGTAAAAATCACAGAATTGACAGAGCTTCCGTTAACGTGCTTGATGACAGAAGCAATCGTTGTACCGAACAGGTCTGCCTGAAATGCGTACCAACCAAAGTTGGAGATGCAGAGAATAATGCCGATGATCTTGGCACCCTTTATACCAAAGGAGCGGCGGCAGGTAAAAGAAGTAGAAAGATGGGTATGCTCGCTAACAAGAGCATTGAGAGTGCCGATGATGGTGATGATAATAGATCCGATTATGCTGACTAAAAGCATATCCCGGAAAGAGAGACCGTCGGCAAGCACACCGCCGGTAGCTAATCCGCTCAGGCCAAATCCCGCGCCAAGCCATACCATGCCCTGCTGATACCAAGTTTGTCTGGCGGTTTCGGGGACTGGAGTTTTTTCGTAGTCGTTGTACTTTTCTTCCAACGGAGCCTTGGTTGCAGTGTTATTACTCATATTATTGCCTCCCGTAATACGTCATTTGGCTATTTCTGCCTCATATGATGATTCTTCCCTACTGTGATCGAATCTACTGCTTGGGTTTGAATTGTACCGAAATAGGCCGCCCTTTGCAAGATGTTGGCGTAAAAAGAGTGCTTGTCTATTTCGGTACAAATTCATTCCCTAAATCATAAGAGTTCGTTGCAGGTTTGTGCGATCAGTCCTGAAGGAAGACGCAGTCCATATCAAATCCAAAGAATCGGGGATTAAGAATCTCCAATGCGCGTTCGCGCGTCCAGAGCTCGTGGCAGTGGAAGCCGAGAACGGCAACCTCCATTCCCTCGACGCAGTTCGGATTGGTGATGGGGTAGCCGGTAGCTTTTTCCACCACGCAAATGAGATCCGGACAAGTGAGATTTACCTTGTCGTCGATCCACATTACCATGTTCTCGTTCTTGTACCAGATTTTTGAAGTCTGGTGTGCAAAAGCGCCTTCGCCGGCAATGTGAATTGTGCCAACGGTAAAGCCCTCCTTGATGCCCCATTCGGACTCGCCGGTGACGGTTCCCTGGAAAAGCAGCTTACCCTTTCCGGTGTCCAGGATCGCCTGAATGGGATCGGAACCGCGCTCAACAGCTTCTCTTTGGGCACGACCGACAGTAGCTGCATACGTTAATGCATTGGGAATGACCGCGTGACGCAGCTTGTCGCCCTTGATCGGGTGATCGGTCATACCAACCAACCCGCCGGATCCGATCGCCATATAGCGGGAGAGCGCTTCTGCGCGAGCATCATTTTCAACGTTTGTGACGATCGCCATGTCGCCGAATGAAGTACCGACAGAGAAAGGCGTGATGGGATTTTCCGTCACATAATAAGTGGAAAACTGAAGCTCCGGCACTGCGCGGCCGGCTGCATCTGCATCAACAATGTATTTACCTGTACGAGCTGCGGCGGCCATGACTGCTCCGGTGTTTCCGCCACCATACTCAATCGAAACAAGGCCTTCGAACTGAACGCCCATGTACTCTTCCAGAGCCTTCACCGAGGTGGCGATCTCATCTCCGCGTTTCTGGCTGGTATCGCCCTTGGGGACGATAGAACCGCAATAATAAGGATTGGCATAGTAGCTGTCGTCGTTGATTTCATCGAAGGAGAGCAGCTTGAACTCGTGCCCGGCGTTCCAGGCTTTTTCGACGGCCTCTAACCCGCTCTCTAAGGAGCCGCCGCCGCCTGTACCAAGAATGGTGCAGCCAACCAAAGTGTCCTTGATTTCCTGAAGAGTTAGTTTTTTCATAAAGAAGCACCTCCAAAAATTTGTCTATTTTGAACAATTCCATTGTGGATCGCTTGACAAAATTATAAGATATATGCAAAGGCGCTTCAATGTGCCATAGTACAAAATTTGATTTAAATTTCTGTAATTTTTATAATTTTCCATTTATTCTGCAAGTATAATTTGACATCTTAAGAAGGCTTGATTATACTGATGCATAATTAAAGGCAAGGAGGTGCTTGTTGTGAGCGTTACGGTAAGCGATGTTTTACAGCTGGATATTCTTAACTCTGCCAAGGTAATTGCAGGGAAGAATGGGCTTGACCGGGAGGTTTTGCGGATCAACTTTACAGATTGTCCGATCAATCCCCTTGTGGATGCAGACTTGATTTTAAGTGGAGATGCTTTTATCTGTAGCTTCTATATGAATAAAGATATGGAGGCAAAGATATATGATGCAATTTCGTTTTATATTCAGATGGGAAGCGCTTGTTGCATTGCGCTGAATGAGTTTCTGCCGCAGTTTCCGCAAAGTGTGATCGAACTTGCCGATTCGCGGGATTTTCCGATTATTCACATTGACGGGACAGTTCCTTATGGTGCGCTCATACGTGACATTTCCGAACTCATCATATCAGATCAATCAGAGTTATTACTGGAAAATAAAATTTTCCACCTGCTGAGCAAAGAACTTTCTGATGCTGAGCAGCGGAACATTTACAGGCACCTTGCACCGCATATTCAATCTGACTACACCGTTGTGCATGCGACCTTTCAGGGGCTGAGTCATCGGCGGCTTCAAATGCTGAAGAAAGATGTGGCGATACAATTTAAAGTGCCCCTATTTAAATATTTGGAAGGAGTCTTTTTTGTGCTGCCTTGTCAGGGGCAGAAAGAAATCAGCAGTATGCTGCAGCAGATGATGCCCATTTTTTCCTATTATGTGCCAGAGCATTCCATGGGCTACAGCTCGGCTGCGGTGGGCGTAAAGCAGTTTTCTTCTGCATTTCGCCAGGCCCTTTCGGCGGACGAAATAGGAGGAGTATTGGGAAAATCCCCAATGGGATATGATGCGCTGTCTGTCTATCAGTTGCTGCTACCGCTGAAGAATCATCAAATTCTGAGGAATTTTTGCAGCAGCATTCTTGACCCGCTAATAAAGCAGGATCTCTTGGAAACAGTTTCTGTATACCTTGAATGCAATGGAGATGTCAAAAGAGCGGCAGGCAAGGTGGGGAAACATGAAAATACAGTCCGATTTCGAATCGGTCAGGCAAAAAACCTGCTGAATTTAGATGACTATGAATTTATTGAAAAAGTATCCATCGCGCTTAAAGCGAGAGATATTTTCGGGCAGCAAATGGGGACCAACTAAGACTCTGCTAAGGAAAATATGAATCCGGCGACGTATTTGCAACAATTGGATTTTGAACCTGCTTTCTGGTCCGGGTAACCGGCAGAAAGCGCACGTATCGCTTGCGCCCGGGGCGGTTCCAGATGCTACCAACGGATCAGCGGTTTCCGGGCTGGGTGTCTTGATGCCCTCGCGCTTTTTGTAGGCGGTAGGGTTAAGTACCTTTTCCTCCTGCAAGAGCTTTGCGATCTGCATCTGGCCTCTCCCTTCCATGCACAGCTTGAAAATGTGCTTGACTACCAATGCCGCCGCTTCATCCACGACCCACTTTGTCTTGTCCTCCGGGTCTTTACGGTAGCGTTCTATGGTGTTGCAGACACTGCCTACAATCCCACAGACAGATGTCAGAATATAAATAATCAAAACCCGGTATCCTGTTTTATGCGACTGCAGTTAGCAGGATACCGAGTTTTATTTTGATTTGTGCTGTAAATTGAGATTTTGTCAATTCAGCAAAGTTAAGATGATTGTTACAGTCTACTGATTTGTTGTATGGAGAGGATAGGGCGGTAGTCGTACTCTTTGTTTGCAGCGGTGCGTTTTTGGAATGAAAAGCCTGACTGCGTCAGATTCAATTTGCCACTTCATTTTTTGCAGAAACTGTGGTATGCTACTTAAGAGGTGAGGACTGTGCAGTTTCGACCGTCTGTTTATGATGCCGCCGATCAGCAGGTGCCTGTAGTTATTGAACCGGTGACACCGCAGGATGCCGTGACAACGACAACGGAGCGCGGTGGCAGACGGATTGGACCAGCGAATATATCTCAAAAGGTAAATTCGATGTCTATGGGCTGAAAACGCGGGTTGGCGAATTGGTGACCTTGGGAGCTTATGAGATCAGCGAAGATGTGGTTACCGTCCACATTGTCTATATGGAGAGTCAGGCGCGGCACCGCGGTATTTGATTTGTGACGAGGCTGCCAGAGGCATTTTTGTATCTTATTTAGAGGTGACTATGGAAGATGCGAAATGGTACTTCACGCACGAAACGGAAGAAGACAGATTATGGTATCGTATCTTTTTTGCGATGTGCCCGAAATTCGGCGTGTCGTGGTCGAAAGCTAGCGAGGAGCAGAAGGCTTTTATTGAAGAGATTACCCGAATCAATTATGAGAGAGAAATGGCAAAACGAAATATGACGGCGAAGCCTGTCCGTGGCTTCTTTGACGCAGAGACGTCTGCTTGACCCACACCGTGACCCACACGGGGAAATGAGCGGACAAAAACAATGGAGAGGATAGGACGTACCTCCCGCAATATACCGAGCGGAAAGGCTCCAAAAGCCCTGAAAACGGCCAGACGGAGCGCCCCGATACACTTCGTAATCAGCAGGTCATGTGTTCGAGTCACACCACCAGCTCCAAAAGGCATCGAAAACTTCGGTTTTCGATGCTTTTTTGTTGCAAAAACGCTGAAAAAGGTGTGGGTCAAAATGTGGGTCAACTGCCTGACCCACACCGTGACCCACACAACGAATTAAACTGTACCCAAGAAAATGGACACGAGATTTTGACCCATGGCCCCGTTCGGCGGACACGCATTTGACCCATAGGGTCAGTCAGCGGCTTTGCCGCCTACTGCCAGCTCATGCCCCATGGGTACAACGAAATGCGCGGAAAGAACCAAAGAGCACCGGAGAGGAAATTGCTTCCTTTCCGGTGCTCTGCTTGCCTGTGGGACTTATCGGATCTGTGCCATGAAGCTGCCCATTTTCTCTGCGGCCTTTTGCTGCATCTGCCGTGTGACGTGGGTGTAGGTTCGCAGGGTGAATCCCGCGTCGTAGTGACCCAGCATGCTGCTGACGGTTTTCACATCCACACCGTTTTGGAGTGCCAAGGTCGCGAACGTATGTCTCAGGTCGTGAAATCTGATGTGCGGCAGCCCAGCGTCCTTCAGGATACGCTTGTGGAGTGTTACGACCGAGTCGGGGTGATACATTTCTCCTGTTCTGCCGGATGGGAACATCCACGGATTGTCGGGGTGTTTGGCGTGTTCCTGCTTCAGCAGCTCCACGGCATCCTGCGGGATGGACACCTCGCGGATAGAGTTGCCGGTTTTGGGGCGGCTTAGAATGAGCTGGTGCTCTGTGTCCCAGCTGGCCTGCTTACTGACGGAGATGGTGCAGTTGGCTTCGTCGAGGTCGCTCCATTGGAGCGCGACCAGCTCGCCCTTTCTCAGTCCGCTGACCAGTTCCAGATAGAACATCGGCAGGGCATTACGCCGCTCGGCTGCATTTAGATACGCGCTGATGTGGTCTGGATGAAGAATCTTCATCTCTTGTTTTTCAATTTTGGGGATGATGCAATTCTCCGTGGGATTGCTGAGAATGAGTTTTTCTTTCACCGCCCGGTCAAGGGCATTGTGCAGCATCATATGGATGCCGCGCACAGTGGAATTGCTCAGTCCGGGTTTTTCCTTTTTCTGTACCTTTCGCAACCTGCCATTGCTTTGCAGATCGTTGTAGAACTTTTGCAGGTCACGGGTGGTGAGCTTATTCAGCGGGATATCCCCGATAGCAGGGATGATATGCTGTTCGATGTTTCGGTGGTAGTAGTTCATGGTAGACGGACGGATGTGTAGCTTGGAATAGAGCTCGAACCATGTTCTCAGCCAAGCGGCAACCGTGTATTCATCGGCGCGGCCGATGTCCAATGACTGGCTCTCCTCAATGGCTTTCTTTAGCTTCGCCTTGCATTCCGCCTGCGTCTTGCCGAGGACGTTTTTGATGATCCGCTTGCCTGTCTCGGGATGATAACCTGCGGTGTAGCGCCCCTCCCAACGCCCGTCTGCACGTTTGCGAATGTTGCCCTCGCCGTTGGCGCGCTTTTTAGCCATTCGTAATCATCTCCTTTGCTTTTTGCTCTTCGTCGGCGTCGAAGGAGTAGGGCGTTCCCAGCTCTCCGGCGATACCGGCCGCCAGCTTGAAGCCTGCCGTGAAGCTCATCAGCGTGGCTTCAACCAGCAATGCGTTCTGTGCGTCCAACAGCCGCAGCAGCTTTCTGCGCCCCGCGGCGTCCATGTCCCGCCGCAGTTCCGCTTGGGCGTATTCGACCTGCTTGTCCAATTCACTGTGTTCCTGACGGTCGAAACGCCTTTGCAGGGCTTTCATGTAGTCATACATTGCGGCACCTCCTTTTTGGCAACCACAACACATACCACAACCCGGCGCACAAAGCTACTGTTTTCCAAAATGTTTCTTTGACTATTGCGGCGCAAAAAATACGTTTCCAAACCTGTTCACATGTGCATCTGCATCGAGTAGCCCTTTTTTGTGGCGGGGAGTGTACTGCGCTCATCCGCCAGCAGCTCCACGCCAGGACGGGTGGCGACGTAGCGGGTGCGATGCGCGAGCTTTGCCGCGTTCTGCCCGCCCTTGAGGTAGGGGGAGATCAGTACGATCCGGGCCATTCATCCTCCGGCTCAATGCGCCGCTGGCTCCGCACCGCACTTTCAAAACTCACCCGACCGTTGGTGCGTTTCACCTCATCCACGGCGTAGGCTCGCAGCTCCCGTGTGTGGATCGGGTCGGCGCGGAAGTGGGCGGCGATGGTGTGGCACAGCATGTTCAGCTCCACCGCGCACTTGAAGAGGATCGTCTGGAGCCGCAAGTTGTTAAGCTCCAGCGTGCCCTGAATGGCGGTGAGGATGGCCTGAGAGATGTAGGTCGTGTTGTTCTCCGTACCGAGATAACCCATGTAAAACCGCAGGGCCTTATCCACAAATTCACTGCGGCTTTGACAGTTATCTGCTTCCAGCCAGCCATCCATGCGGCTGATCACGCTGGGGCGCAGCCAGATCGTAGTGCTTTTCTTGTTGTCATCCATAGTTCTTCTTTCCTTTCTGTGGCATCGGTCAAAATCGCCGCAAAGCCCTGCAAACACGGGACTTTGCCGGATGACCGACTGCGATTATTTTGCAAAACCGCCAAACCGACTGCGGTTTGCGTTTCCCTGAAAAGCCCCGCACTGCGGGGCTTTGTGGGCGGGCTGCGGGCGCCTGCGACTGCGGCCTTTTATCTTGTGCTTTTATCGAACGGGTAAATAAGGGGCGAAAGCCTCCGAAACGGGGCATGGCCGGGAGGGAAACACGCATCCCAAAAGGCTTAGTTCCTCATCGTCGGAGCGGTATTCACCGGGGCTTTTCATACATCGCCCACAACCGCCGCAACGTTCGTTTCAAAGGGCTTTGGTGGGACACACACCACCCCATCCCCGAACCGCGCACACAGCGCCTCACACGGCGAAACACGGGGCGTTTTGGATGGGAGCGCTATCACTACCCTCGGACCGTTTTGTGTGGGTCGGGGACCCTACGCGGCCGGATGGCAGAACGGTGTACTTTGCCGCTTTTGGGCCTTGGTCGGGTGTGCTCCCGAAGAGTGCAGAGAGCCTGCGGGACAGCGATGTGCTTATGCGCGTCGCTGTTCCGCAGGCGGCGCGGCCCCGCTGGGCTGCGCTGTCCCTGCCGGTTATTGTGCACCGGCGAGCCTTAGGGGTTTGTCATCGCTGCGATAAAGGACAGAGAACTTTGTTGGCGGGGTTGCTTAGCTTTTGCTTGCGATGCAGGGGATTCTTCTTTAGTTGGTACAAAATAAGCATAGCACCCGAAGCGGATATGAAGCCTCGGAAGCTATGCTTATTTTTGTTATAATGGGAGGGCAATGGATGGACGGTTTCTTTGGTGAGCCAAGCGTTCGAGCTGTAAACAGTCCTCCGCCCTCTTGTTATAAAGATTCGATTGAGCAGGTT
>OLRF01003710.1_pt1 | contig 11570 bp, 12 predicted proteins | sample 1672061 | NCBI WGS metagenome assembly OLRF01 (sample SAMEA3136641, study PRJEB25190) | human gut metagenome | reverse complement strand
TTTTTGACGCGGTGAGCGCTCTGCTCGGGATTTGCGCCTACAATCACTATGAAGGGGAATGCCCCACCGCCTTAGAGGCCGCGGCCAGAAGATATCGGGGCGAGGGGTATGATCTGGGCGGTATGGAGATAGATCCGGACGGAAGGGTCGATGTAAGAAACTATATCAGGAGACTGACGGAGGCGGCAGAGGCGGGGGTTTCGGCGGCCTGTCTGGCTTGGCAGTTTCATCAGGATCTGGCGGATATGACGGCGGAGAGTTGTGAGCGGATCCGCCGGGACAAAGGAGAGAACGCGGTTTGCCTGAGCGGCGGCGTTTTTGTTAACCGGGTTCTTCTGGAAACCTGTGTTCAAAAGCTGAAAGAACGTCGATTTGACGTTTATTGGAATCGGCAGGTACCTTGCGGCGACGGCGGCATATGCCAAAGAAGGCACCAAGTCGCGTACTCCAGCGGGATGTGAAACATCCACGCAAATAGGAAATATCGACTGCTTGTGAATAACCGGAACAGCAGAAATATCAAGAGTGAAGCGCGTAGCGGTTTCGAAGGTGCGCAAGCCGCGCTCGCACAGCACAATGTTGTCGTTGCCGCCCATGGTCAGATATTCCGTAGCAGAAAGCCACTCGGAAATACTGCCCGCAAGGCCGCGCTTCAGCAACACCATCTTGTGAGACTGCGCGGTAACCTTGCCAACATTCTTCAGTAAGCTGAAGTTCTGCATGTTGCGAGCACCGATCTGAAGACCGTCAACATAGGAATGCACCATTTCGCAATGGGCAGAGTCCATTACCTCGGTGAGGGTTTTCAGGCCGTACTTTTCAGCTCCAGCCTTCATGATCTGCAAGCCTTCTTCGCCCAGACCCTGGAACGAATGGGGGTTCGTGCGGGGTTTGAAGGCGCCACCGCGAATCCAGGTAAGGCCAAGGCCGGCAATGCATTCGGCAACTTCATTGAACTGTTCTTCAGATTCAACAGAGCAGGGACCAGCGTAAAGGGTGATCTCGTTGGTACGAGTGCCGTAATTGGGGAGTGAGGAAAGTGGATTAATCACGGGAGGGTACCTCTTTCATAACCTTAAGGATTCCACGATAGATCTCAGTAAGGTTTTCGTTATACAGAGGGCCCTCGTTGTACGTTGCAACGCGCGCAAAGATCTCTTCCTCGCGTTTCGGGTCATACAAACCCATGTGGGCATCGGGCTTAAGGGCTCGGATGTCCAAGGAATGACCGGCTCGCTCATTCAGAAGAGCGACGAGCTTTTGATCGATTGCGTCGATCTCGGCACGATGCTTCTCGATTTCCTCGAATGCCTCGTTCTTTTCCGACATCTCATACTCCTTTCACGAAAAGACGGTAAGCGCACCCTATAGGCGCTGTTAGCCTATGATAACAAAACGCCAGGCCAATAAGCCTCCTTGCGCCGCTATTACCCGAGTTGGGCATTATTGAAACAAGCTGGAAATATTAGAACCCGTTCATACGAAAAACGGCCCCGAGGGGCCGTTAGAGCAGTTCTATTTTCGTGCTGGATCGTTAATGGCCGCTATAGCCAATAACGCGATGGAAACCATGATGCCGAACTGGCCGAAGAATACATCGCCCTTCCCCACCACATAGGAAGCGAGCGCCACCAAAATGATGACAAGCGCAGCATAATTGCAGTAACGGGAAATGCACTTATTGGACCGTTCCCGCAGCTGCTCCTTTTCCTCTTCGGAAAGAGCTTTGCGTCGAGTATGTTTTCTTCCTTCGCTCATGGTTTAAGGATACCATTCAACGCCTTAGAAAATACCAAGGGCCTTAGTGCCAAAGTAACCCAACACAACCAAGCCAACAAATATACGGTACACACCGAAAACGGTGAAGTCGTTCTGCTTGATGTAGCCCATCAAGAAGCGGATGGCGATCATACCCATGGCGAAAGCTGAAACAATACCAACCACCAGGACCGCAATTTCAACCTGCGTCATGGCAATGCCCGCCAAGAAGAACTTGACAGCTTTAACCATACCCCAGCCAAACATTACAGGGATGGCCAAGAAGAACGTGAATTCTGCCGCAGCAGTACGAGAGCAGCCGCACAACATACCGCCGATGATGGTGGCGCCCGAACGGCTGGTGCCAGGAACGATTGCCAAAACCTCAAAGAAGCCGATCTTCAGAGCGGTTTTCCAATCCATGTCATACGGATCAGTGATGCGGAACAGGGCGCTTTCAACCGACTCGGGGTCGGAAGCGTCGATTTTACGGGCGTGCTTGCCGCGCGGCTGCTCCGCCGATTCGATAACCTCGCGAGCGCGCTTGCGGTTGTGCGCTTCCAGGACAATGAAGATGATGCCATACAAGATAAGCATGGCGGCAACGGTATAGGCGTTATAGAAATGGTCGTGAACCCAGTCGTCCAGGGCAAGACCCAAAGCTGCAGCAGGAATACTGCCGATAACAACCATGCCCCACATGTGCCATGTGTTGCGGCGCTCGATTTCGTCCTTTGTACGCGAAACGGGATTCAGCTTATGCCAGAAGGTAACCACAACCGCCATGATGGAACCAATCTGGATGACCACCAAAAACAGCTCCAGGAACTTATCGCTTACATTGAGCTTCACGAATTCGTCGACCAAAATCATATGACCTGTCGAGGAAATAGGGAGCCATTCGGTGATGCCCTCGGTGATACCGAGCAGCAACGCCTTTAAGGCTTCAACAAGAATGTCAGGCGACATGCGCTTCCCTTCTGTAGAGTGCTTGATGCAATTTGCCTAGCAATGAACGACAAACAGCAAACTACCCACGCAACGGTGGGTAGATGGCTTTCATCGTACGCGAACGCACGGTGCTGCGGTAGTTTTTCATAAAAGACCCACCTACACCACGCTCACCTGGGGTTTTATATATTACCTGCAGAATCAGCAAATTTTTTTCAAAAAAGGGGGTTGACGGAGAGTGCCCCGATCCGTAATATACTGATTCGCGCCTTGGCAAAGGGTAACACCACCGAGGAAGCGATGCGAAAGCAACGCACAACTCATTGGGGTGTCGTCTAATGGTAGGACAGCGGTTTCTGGTACCGTATGTGAGGGTTCGACTCCTTCCACCCCAGCCAATATGCGCTCATGGCCTCGTCGTCTAGCGGTTTAGGACGCCGCCCTCTCAAGGCGGAGATCGTCGGTTCGAATCCGATCGAGGCTACCAAGTGTTCAGCCTGCAACTTCGGTTGCAGGCTTTTTGTTTTCTAACCAGCAAATTTGGGTTATAGGAAAAGCGCACTCGAGCCGTTTTGGTTCTTAGGGCCATTCCGGGCCCTAGCCATTCCAAGCCCTACCCTGAACTGCCCACATGGGTACGCGACGAACTTACCAAGCACGCTTTTTGCCCTATAACCCCTTTTTGTCCTATGGCCCACTTTTCCCATAGCCCCACTTCGCTGGACTTCCCGACGATGCACACGCCGTGGCCGATTCTCCCCGCCCATGGCACCGCTAAGAAGCCGTCTACGGGAGACTGAAAACAAAAATTCGACTCAAACTGCAACTTTTTTGCGATTGGCAATTGTTGCGAGCCTTCCGATCGCAGATCGAGATACAAAGTCGCAGGTAATCCGCCGCTTAGCGGCCGTTTTCACTTTGCGAGATTGAAAAATGAGCCCCTAATCGCAAAAAAGTTGCAAAAAGAGCGAGATTTTTGTTTTCACAACGGGCAGATCGCTACGACAGGAACGAGACCAAACGAAAAACGCGTGAAATCCCCCAGCAAGGGCAAAGGGCATCCCCCCCCCAAAAAAGCAAGAAAGCAAAACCACACGAGCCAGCTAGATTAACTGGGCAGACTCTGCGAAAGCGCAGGGTCCTAGCAACGGCGGCAGGGCAGAACCCGAGAAACTCACACGAGTCCCAGCGAGGGCAAGAGGGACCCCGCAAAAACCACACGACCCCTAGCAACGGCGGCGGGGCAAATCTCACGAAGGAGGGCTACAAAACAAGGGGGCTCGCAAGACAAAAAAAGGGAGCTGCAATACAGATATGGGGCGCAAGAAAAAAGGCCCGCCGAGGCTTCGGCGGGCCTTTTCAGGAACGAATTCGCTATGCGAGCGAGGGATCCCACTCCACGATGCAGCTGTTCAAGAACGGCTTGGAGTCAGGGGCATCGGCGTTAACCATACGGAACCTTGCCTCACCCTCGGCGGTCCTCCAAACCTCAATGCGCAAACGAACGCCAGGAAGAACCGGTGAAGTGAACCGACACTTGAAGCGAGTCATTGCCTCGGGATGACCAGGGAACAGCAGGGAGATTACATGGCGCATTGCCACGCCAGCACTGCTTACACCATGAGCGATAGGGCGCTCAAGACCAGTCTGCTCGGTGTAGGACCAGTCGATGTGCTGCTGATGCCAGTCTCCCATCAAACGATACACGAGAGGCCAATTCAAGCCATAGGTTTCCTCGTAAACGAAGTCTGGCTCACGGTCGGGATACTCGACAACATCCTTCGGAGGCTGCTCGCCACCCCAGCCGCCATCATAGATGCAGCAGTCGTACGTATCCACCGTGCACAGATGCGTACCGTCAGAAGAGTAGGACTTGCCTACCTGCTTGGAAAGAGATCCGCGTCCCTCACCACGATCCCAAATGGCTTCCTGGGTTACATAGGTCTCAATGTGGTCGGCCATCTTGAACGGCGCATGAAAATGAACGTCAATGCCGTAATGCAGCGATCCGGAATAATCGAAACCGTAATCGAGCGTGGTGGTCATTTCCTCGTTAACCGTAAGCGGCACTGCGAAGATGGGCAGAACCTTAAGCTCAGGGTTTTTCGCATCGCCTTCGTTAACATAGTCCAGATCGACGCGGCCGTCCCAGCCAGCACCGCACCCCAACGCGCAAATCTCCAAATCCTTGAAGGTGTAGTCGCGCACAAACGGTCCGAAGGTCTTGCCTACGATCTCGGTCGAAATAGCCATTATTACTCTCCTCTCAGATCCTCAACTGCCTTTACGCGGCAGCATTAGCGCGAATTATGCCTACCTATCGGGGAAAACGCATCGCTAGATATTGGTTAGTAGTGGTCAAGGCAACGAAATCGAGGGGTATCGGCGTGCTTTTCCCACATAACGTCGGCTAACTTTGCCCAGCCGCGTTTCACTAGTGTTGCCGGCGCCAATCCGGCGCAGACATACACGGCAGGGGCTGCACCAGCTTGGTGGCGGCAAGGGCTTTGCCAGCTTGGTACCCGGCTTGCGCGGCAAGGGTTGTGCCAACCTGGTACCCAGCTTGCGAGCAAGGGATGCCCCAGCCCGGGCCCAGCTTGCGCAGCAAGAGTGGAGCCACTCAAACAGACAATCAATGCCGCAACAGACGGCGCCAATCGACCATACAAGCAACCAGCAACGCAATTATTCTCAAATCAGATAATCAACCGACAGCCGTGAACTTCTCCCACTCGCTCCAAACTCCCCTCCGTTCCCTATGGCTGAATGGAAGAATGGAAAGGTACCTATTCCACTCCAAGGAGAATGACATGGAATTGCTCAAGGGAAAAACCGCAATCGTTACTGGCGGTACGCGCGGTATCGGATTCGCTATTGTTAAGGCATTTCTGGACAACGGGGCAAAAGTTGCCCTGTGCGGCTCACGCGAAGGAACAGCAAGCGCAGCCGTTGAAAAGCTGAAGGCGATCAACCCCGACTATGAGGTAATGGGCATCTGGCCCGACATGACGGATCCCGACTCCATTGCCGCAGAATTCGCGAAGGTAAACGAAGCCTTCGGCCGCATCGATATCCTTGGCAACAACGCTGGTGTTTCCGCCCGCGAGTCCCTCTACGACTACGACCCCGCCGCATTCGATAAAACCATGGCGCTCAACGTCAATGCCGTGTTCTACTGCTGCAAGGCAGTTGCACCTTTCATGCGCGCCCAGGGCGGCGGTGTCATTATCAACACAAGCTCTATGGTCAGCATCTACGGTCAGCCTTCAGGCTGTGCCTACCCTGCATCCAAATTTGCGGTAAACGGCCTGACGAAGTCACTCGCGCGAGAGCTTGCCGCTGACCAGATTCGCGTCAACGCAGTGGCACCGGGCGTTACGCACACCGACATGGTAGATGCCCTGCCCAAAGAAGTAATTGATCCTCTTATTGCCACTATTCCGCTTGGCCGTATGGGCGAACCGGAAGACATTGCCAACGCATACGTATTCCTCGCCTCGGACATGGCAAGCTACATCTCCGGTGTGGTTCTTTCTGTAGACGGCTTGGCGCGCTCTTAACGGCAAAACCTTAACCTCAAAGCTGCTAGCTATTAAAGGAACGGCATCCGCAGTCAACGCGGATGCCGTTCCTTTTTAATCCGAAGAGATACCATCCTCCCCAATCGCAGCAACACCCATCGGGGCATCCCCAACACTATTCATCAACGGAAACAGAAACAGGATTTTGCGAAACGGGGTGCTTGGAAAGGTCGAGGCAGATGCTGATGTACTCCCACACCAGCAATACCATCAAGATAGTCATAACAATAAGATAGCCAATCACCGCACCAGGCAAGCCCGTGAAATCTATGAGCAAAATGGGCACGAACAGCGAAAAGCCGAAGGTGATAACGTACAGTTTCATGACCGATTTCTGGCGACGCAGCACCGTGATTACCTGATACAGGAAGTCGATAATAGCCGTTACGCCGCCTGCGGCAATCATGATGAAACTCAAGCCTCTGAATTGCTCAAAATCGACACCGTACATGAAGCTCATGATGGGGATACCGATCCAGCTCATAAGGAAGATAACCACTAGCGTTAGCGCAATAACCATAGCGACAATGGCCAAGATAACCAGATGGAATCGATTGCGCTTTTCGGCATCGGCCCACATCTGAGCCATGCGCACCAACAGTGGCTTGTATACAAAGCCAACCGTAAGCAGGATAGCCTGTGCGGGGAAATACAACGCGTTGAAATACAGCTGGTTGTCATAGCTGAGCGCCGTTTCCATAACGAACTTCGGCATGTTGTCGATAAGGGCATACATGAACAGCGCGATGAACACCGGGAAACACTGCTTGAAGAGAGCGATGATGCTCTGGACGCTCTGCCTGCGCGATTTCGGTGTTTCCAACAACGCCAAGGGGAACGTAAGCACCAAGAACGTAGCAATGGCTGCCACTGCCATTGCAATACTGGAAACCCCCAGGTCACGCGTTACCAGAAGGAATAGAGAGAACACCACGAACACAACTACCGAGCGAAATGCCTGAGAGATTCCCGCAAGGTACAGCTTGTCTTTCTGCTGAAGGCGCCCTTCATACACATCAGCCAAGCCGTCGATCATCTTGTACACGCACACGCCCATGCAGATGGTGAACATCTGCTCGCTGTAACCGCGAATTCCGCAGTACACATATGCCACTGCCATCATCGCGATACACGTGATTACGCGACTGATCTGGTAGTCCGAAAACGAATGCGTTTCCTTGATGTCGGAAACTTGATAGGTACGCATACCATAATTGCCGATGATCATCAGCAGAGTGCCGATGATGAACGCCATGGAAAACATGCCCGCCTGCTCGACACCGCACAACTGCGTTACCACAATAGTAAGGATGGGGAATACCATGCCCCACGCACCCGTGCCGATGGTGTTGCAAATATAATCACGCGTTGTTTTATGAGAAGCAAATTCTTCTTCCTGGTCGAACGACCCTTCAGAAACAACACCAAGGAGACGGTTGCACCAATTGTTAACCGCCTTTTTGACTGGATTCATCTTGCGGGGTTTGCGGGGTTTGCGGGGTTTGCTATCGGGCCTCTGCCGACGCCTGCCGTTGCCGCGCGTTTCGCGGAAGGTGTCGGCAAAAGAAACCGTCGACCCCTTTTTGCTCGCCTGCTGCGCAGCAGTGCGTGCGCGTTCCCTGAAGGATTGACCGCCTTGCGTATTCTTCGCGTGTCTTCCCTGCATGCTGATAGAAGCTAGCCTTTCTTTGTGCGGCGCCGAAAGCGCAAATATCACAAACGCAGGATAACCTGCGTCCCAATAAGTATAGGTCCCTCAACTCCGCGCCGCGCTGCCCAAAGGAATGCAACAGGAAACGCGCACGGGGAATGCACGAGATTACCAGATCCTTTGCCGATATGGGAAAACGATTCCCCATTAAGTCCTATCATGGGAAGTAACCTGCGAATAACAGCACCGACATAGAAAGGAGCAAATTCATGAAAATCGGATCGGTCATCCTTGGCTTTGCGATGATATGCATCGGAATCGTCGACCTTGCCGGGCAAGCTCCCGTGCTGGGCATCCACCCTGCCGTCTGGTTCATACTAGGTGTGCTTCTTGTTTGTTCCGACTCAGCCTGGGCAAGGCTAGCAAAAAAGAAAGCCGGCAAAAACATAGGAGACGATTTAGAAAACGATGAAGACCCAACGAACCAGGAGTAGCACCCGGTCTGGTCACGCGCCCAACGCCTTCATCGCATCACACGCTGCACAATCGCCTTCCATTAAAACGTGGGGCAAATCGCATAGAGGTTTCAGCGGCGACTGCCTGAAAGTAGTTCGCAATTTGCCTTAGCTCCACGGAAGCGCCAGGTAGACGTCTCACGCATATCCACTTGGCAACAACACGCTCTCACTTGAACATACCTGCATGTGTTATCGAAAGTTCTCAGAAATGAGAACTTTTCTCATTTCTATTGACTAACGTCGTTCCGCCAATAAAATGAGACTCGTTTTCATTTTATGCACCGCCCCTCTTGGGTGACGCATTCACGCACACGAACGGAAGACAAGGCATGGCGAGCACGGGCAATACCAAGCAATACCGCACCAAACAAAAGGAGCTTATCCTTTCATGCATCCAGGCACACCAGGGTGCTTTTTTCACCAGCAAAGATATCACAAGCGCCTTGGCCGACCAGGGCACCAAAGTGGGAACCGCCACGGTGTATCGCAACCTTGAGCGTCTTGAAGAAGAGGGCATCATCGCCCGCACCAGCATCGAAGGCACATCCAGCATTTGTTACCGTTTTCTTCCCGACGCCCCTGAAGACGTGTACTTCTTCCTGAAGTGCGAAGAGTGCGGGAATCTTTCCCCTATCGACTGCGGTGAGCTGCAGAAGCTCTACGAGCATGTTATCGAGCATCATCACATACGCATCAACCCCACAAAAACGGTGCTGTACGGCCTGTGCGAAGCATGCCTGGCAAAGCGCGGTGAGTAGCGGATGCTCGAACTTATCCCCCATCTTCTCGAACACGCCTTCGAAGACACCATTTATCTTGTTCCGTTTTTGCTGGTGACGTATTTTCTCCTTGAAGCCCTCGAGCACAAGGCCGGCAACCGAACCGAAGAATTGGTACAGAAAGCAGGCAAGCTCGGCCCCGCCGTGGCCGCCGTGCTGGGCGCCATCCCCCAATGCGGCTTTTCCGCCGCTGGTGCTGCGCTGTTTTCCAGCAGGGCCATCACTCTGGGCACCCTCTTTGCGGTACTGCTTTCCACGTCCGATGAAATGCTGCCGTTGTTCATCGCCGAACAGGTTGATTGGCACGTAATGGCAGGCATTGTTGGCGTAAAAGTCGCTATCGGCATGATCATGGGCTTTGCAATCGATGGAGTTTTGCGTTTCCGCCTCCATCTTGCCCAAACCAAAGCAACGCAAGAGCACAACCACGAACACGCCCGCTTCTGCAATTGCAAACACGAGCACGCCGAAGACCATGCTTTCGGACCCGACCATTGCCACAACCCCAGTTGCCATTGTGCCAGCGCGCATACTGGCTGGACCGAAATCGCAGTAAGCGCGGTTAAGCACACTCTTGAAGTCTCGATAATCGTGTTTCTTATCTCGCTCGCACTGGTTGCCGTCATGGAAGTTGCCGGAGAAGAGGCAGTTGCCACGTTCCTCGCTTCGAACCCCGGCCTTGCTATCTTCGGCTCGGCGCTGGTTGGCCTTATCCCCAACTGCGGAGCCAGCGTAGTGATAACCCAGCTGTACCTTGATGGCATGCTGGGCACGGGCGCCATGCTTTCTGGCCTGTTGGTGTCTGCAGGAGTGGGTATCCTGGTGCTCTTCGGCGAAAATCGTCGCATCAGGCAAAACGTGGCAATCCTCGCTGGACTGTATGCCACGGGCGTTGCATGGGGGCTCCTGTTCCAAGCGCTGGGCATCACCTTTATGTAGTTGCTATTCCCCCGCTTTAAGCCATTCCAGGATTTCTGGCAGCTGATCCTGATATTGGTTGTACCCGTCGAAGTAGCTAGCACGCAAACGTTCCAGATCGGTGGTGCTGTTGCTTACGGCCATCTTGTCGGCATATACAATGTATGCCTTCCCCTCTTCCGCCAGCGCTTCAAGCTTTTCAAGTTCAGCGTTATAGCGCTTATTGCGTGTAAGCAGGGCTTCTTTCACCTTCGGGTACCTGTGATAACTGTTAGCGATGGCCTTGGCGCTTGCGCCGATGTCGTCAACAGGCTTGCGGAAGCCCTTGGCTCTCGTGAGGACAGCCAGAATACGGGGACATCCCGAATCGAGTGCCAGCTGCAACGGAATGCCGGCGCCAACGCCCAAACCGCCATCGTAGTACACGTGATCGCCAATATGAACCGGCGGCATCACCACAGGGAGCGTACTGCTGGCGCGCACACGCACCATCAAGTCCTCCAACGTTGCCATATCTTCCTTATGCCAGACCACCGATTCGCCCGTATCGCGATCAAATGCTTGAATTGAGCAAGGAGTTGGGTTTTGGGCAAACGCCTCGAAATTAAACGGCAATACGCCTTCGGGCAAACCCGCTTCCTCATAGATCCAATGAGCTGAAAACATGCCCTTACCCTGAGCAAATGTTTTAGCGCCACCGAATTCGGGCTCCATTACCAAATCAGTAAAGCTGGCACGGGTGCGCCAGATATCTCCTGAAAGATAATTCACGGTATGGCTTGAACCAGCAGAAATACCGCACACGTGACCAAAGGTTATATTCTGTTCGAGCAGAAGCGATGCCATTGCGGCCGTATAGCTCGCACGCATCCCACCGCCCTCGAACATCAACACGGTATTAGCTGCATAGAAGTTTGCTCTCTTCATGGGTACCCCCTCGTTTTTTCCATCCACAAGAATACCCCTGTTCAAGCCCGTTAAAAACCAACGGTCACCATGCTGTTGATGGAATTTAGTCTGCTGCTGGCCCCAAAGCCTCCTGGGCAACTATGCACTCCAATTTCGTTAGCGGTGTTCGCCCACCGCCGCCTAGCGAAGGCACCTTGTTGGGCCAACCAGCTTCTTACCCGCCCTGTTTCACATTGCCCTCAGCTTGTGGCACCACTAGAGCTCAGCGCCAACTTCAGGTGCAGGAACGAGCCCTACCTGATTGCCAATGTATGAATCGCCGGGAAAATGCAATGAATCAGCACCGGGCACTCCACAAGCACCCGCAAGGAAAACGGTATACTTTTTGAAGATGAGCTGGGATTTTGCATCGATGCCCAGCTTCAGCATCAGGCTAGCAGCTGCACAGGGGAATCGCAGCGCCCACCTGAACACAAACCGTCTAACAACCAAAAGGCGACGGAAT
>OLRF01003701.1_pt1 | contig 11579 bp, 10 predicted proteins | sample 1672061 | NCBI WGS metagenome assembly OLRF01 (sample SAMEA3136641, study PRJEB25190) | human gut metagenome | reverse complement strand
CGCAACAGCGGGACTTTTCTTTGCTACTTTCTTTTGGTCACAAAAGAAAGTAGGACCTCCCGGGAGGCTGCCGCTAATCCTTTAGCCGATAACCTCTCCGTGCCGCACAACCTTCAAAATATCCAGCTTATCATCGACCAGCACGACGTTGCCGTAGCGGCCTGCGTCGAGACTGCCGTAATCGGCATCGATGCCGATGCTGCGGGCGGGGTTCAGGGTCGCGGCGCGGACGGCACTCTCAAGGGGCACGCCCATGTCGAGGACCGCACGCTTCATGCAGTCAAACAGACAGGTCGCGCTGCCCGCAATCGTGCCGGGCTGCTCGGTCAGCGTCGCGCGGGGTCCGCGCACCGTGACGGCCTGGCCGCCCAGGCTGTACTGGCCGTCAGGCAGACCGCAGGCCATCATGCTGTCCGCAATCAAAATCACACGATCCGCCCCGAAGGTGTTGAAGGTGAACCGCACCATCGCCGGGTGAATGTGGACGTTGTCGGTGATCAGCTCGACCTCGGCACCGTCCTCCAGCGCGGCAATGATCGGCCCCGGCTCACGGTGGGTGATGCCCGGCATCGCGTTGTACAGGTGGGTCATGTGGGATGCACCTGCGGCAAACGCGGCCTTGGCCGTGTCGTAGTCGGTGCAGGTGTGGGCAATCGAAATGCGCACCTCATCGCGGCATTCCTTGATGAAATCCAGATTGCCCGGCTCCTCGGGGGCGACGTCAACCAATTTGATCAGCCCGCCGCTGCGCGCCTGCAGACGGCGGAACATGCCCGCGTCGGCGGCCATGACGTACTTCGGGTTCTGCGCGCCAACCTTCTTGGGGCTGATGTACGGCCCCTCCATGTTGATGCCGACCAGATCCGCGCCGCGCTCGTTCTTGTGGGCCGCGGCCACGTCCATGATGCCGTTCAGGATCTCCTCGCTGAACGTCATGGTTGCGGGGCAGATGGCCAGCACGCCCTTGCTCGCCTCAAAATCAGCGATGGCCTGCAGGCCGGCCTCGTCGGCGTCGCAGAAATCGTGGCCGACTGCGCCGTGGAAATGGATGTCCACCAGACCCGGCAGCGCATAGGCACCGCCCGCGTCAATGACATCCTCGCCCTCCTGCGGGGCCGCGCCAAAGACGATGCGGCCATCGCGGATGATAAGGTCCTTTTCCACAAAGCGGCAGCCGTCGCTGTAGACTTTTGCATTTTTGATAATCATTGCAGTGTTCCTCCGCAAATCAGATCTCGCTCAGGGCTTCCTCGTCGCCGACCAGAATGAAGTCGGGGTGCATCTGCAGGATGCTGGCGGGGACCTCCGGCGTGACGGGGCCGAAGAACGCCTTCTTGACGATGTCGGCCTTGCCCTTGCCGTTGGCGACCATCAGGACCTTGCGGGCCTGCATGATCGTCTTGATGCCCATGGTGTAGGCCTGCTTGGGGACCAGGTCGGCGTTGCCGTCGAAGAAGCGCTTGTTGGCCTCGATGGTCTCCTCCTTCAGGTCAACGCAGTGGGTGCCCAGCTCGAATGCCTCGTTCGGCTCATTGAAGCCGATGTGGCCGTCGTTGCCGATGCCCAGCAGCTGCAGGTCAACGCCGCCCACATTGTGAATGACCGCGTCATAGCGGGCGCACTCGGCGTCGGCGTCCATGTTGGTGCCGTCCGGCAGGTTGATGGCCTCGGGACGGATGTTGACATGGTCAAACAGGTTGCGGTGCATGAAGCTCCAGTAGCTCTCGGGGTGCTCCTTGGGCAGGCCGCGGTACTCGTCCAGGTTGACCGTCGTGACCTCGGAGAAGTCGATGTCGCCCTTGTTGTACCACTCGACCAGCTGCTTGTAGGTGCCCACGGGCGTACCGCCGGTGGCCAGGCCCAGCACGCAGTTGGGCTTCATGATGACCTGGGCCGAGATGATGTTGGCGGCCTTGCGGGACATGTCGTAGTAATCTTTTGCACGGATGATCTTCATAAGAAAATACCTCCTGATCTTTTCGGGGTGCGTTGCCCCAGTTTTCCTATTCTTCATTATACCACGCCATGGGGCGGGATACCATGACCGGTTTATGTGATTTGTACCAAGATTTTGTACCGTTTTTGCAGCAAATCACAGAAAAAGCCGCGGACGGGCTGATCGCCCGCCCGCGGCGGAGTTGATAAAGGGAACCAGACCTTTATCCGGTGATGCCTGTTTTTACAGCATCTTCTTCAGCTCATCGTAGACGAACTGGACCTTGGGTCCGATGACGACCTGGCAGGCAGTCTTGCTGGGGCGGATGACACCGGCAGCACCGGCAGCCTTGACGGCCTTCTCGTTGACAGCAGTGCTGTCCTTGACCTCAAAGCGCAGACGAGTGGCGCAGTAGTCAACGTTGGCAACGTTGCCCTTGCCGCCGACAGCAGCCAGAACGCCGGAGGCGATGGCGGTGAAGTCGTTGTTGGCGAGGGTGATGTTGGCCTCAGCAGCCTCGGCATCCTCGTCCTCACGGCCGGGGGTCTTCAGGTCGAACTTGACGATAGCGAACTTGAAGACCAGGTAGAAGACAACGAAAGCGGCGATGCCCAGAGGGATGATCATCCAGGTGTTAGCATGTGCGGGCAGGCTGGCGGAGAAGATCAGGTCGGTAGCACCGGCGGAGAAGCAGAAGCCTGCGCGGAAGCCGGAGTAGTAGGTGATGATGGTGAAGATGCCGTACAGAGCAGCATAGACAACATACAGGGGGAAGCAGAGGAACATGAAGCCGAACTCGAACGGCTCGGTAACGCCGCAGACGAAAGCGCAGATAGCAGCGGAAACAACCAGACCGATAGCAGCCTTCTTGTTCTTGGCAGTCTGGACCATGGCCAGAGCAGCACCGGCAATACCGAACATCATGCAGGGGAAGAAGCCGGACATGTACATGCCGAGGTCCCAATTGACACCATTCTGACCGGTGACATCGCCAGCCCAGTAGTGGCTCAGGTCGCCCAGACCGATGGTGTCGAACCAGAACACGTTGTTCAGAGCGTGATGCAGGCCGGTGGGGATCAGCAGACGGTTCAGGAAAGCGTAGATGCCGGCGCCGATGCCGCTCATCTTGGCAATGCCGTTGCCGAGGGCAACCAGAGCGCCGAAGATGATGGGCCAGACGAACAGCAGAACAACGGAAACCACGATGGAAACAACGGCGGTCACGATAGCAACGCTGCGCTTGCCGCTGAAGAATGCCAGCCAGTCAGGCAGCTGGGTGTTCTTGAACTTGTTGTAGCAGGCAGCACCGATGATGGCGGCCAGGATGCCGATGAAGGAGTTGCCGGCGATCTTGCTGAAAGCAATGTAATCGACGGTGCCTTCCTCCAGCGTGCGGACAGCGCCGACAACGCCGGGGCTGAGCAGCTGCTGCATCATCAGGAAGCTGACCAGACCGGCCAGACCTGCGGTACCGTCATGGTCATCAGACAGACCGACGGCAGCGCCGATGGCGAACAGCCATGCCATGTTGTCGATCAGGGCGCCGCCGGCCTTGATCAGCAGGAAACCTACGGTGTAAGCAGCACCGGAGGTCGGGCCCTCGGCACCCATAACGGCGGGAGCCAGAGCGTAACCAATGCCCATCAGGATACCACAGACGGGCAGAGCAGCAACGGGAAGCATAAGAGCTTTGCCGAGCTTCTGCAGATACTTCATCATAAAAGCATTCCTCCAAAAATTGTGAGTGGGTCTTTCCCAACTCGGCGCCGGGCCGTCTGGTTCCGCAGCCGCGACACTTTGTTAATCTCATATTAACATATTCTTCACAAAAAAGAAAGTGATTTTAGCAAAATTGTCGAAAAGCCGAAAATCCAACGGTTTCTTTGTGCAATATTCAAACACACCATTGATTTTTGCCCAAATTTCTTTGAAAATTTAACTTTTTTGGAAAGTTATTTTCATAACGGGATGAATCTACACCTCGGCTACGTCCTTCGTCGCCACCACATCCACGCCGGTCCCGGCTGCATCGGGCAGCAGGACCTGACCGATGTGTACGGGGGCGGGCACCACGACGCTTTTCAGCGCGCGGACAACGTCAAAAATTTTCTCCTTCGGGATGTCGCTGCGGGTCTTGCAGCTCACGGCGGGCAGGGTGCCGCCGGTCACGCGCACCGTTGTGGTCACAATGCGCGTCGGGGCGGTGACCTCCCTGCGGGCGTAGGCGTCGCCGCGCGGGCAGGTGTTGCCCTGCACGGTGACCACCGCACCGCCGTCCAGCGTCACAGTCAGCGGGCAGCCCATCGGGCAGCCGATGCAGATCAGTTCACGTTTTTCCATCGTCAGCCCTCCTCCAACGTTACCGTCACGGCGTCGCCCGGGCCGCGCAGGAGCTCGGCCTTCAGCCGCACAGTCTCCATCTCGCCGGGGGCCAGCACGGGCCGCTTGCGGCTGTAGATGCAGTCCGTACCGCGGTACACCGCGATTTTTTTATTTTTGTACACGCCGCCCACGCGGAACCGCAGCGTCACGGTCTCCCCCGCGCAGTCGGGGCGGATGGTGGTCGGCACAGTGTAGCGCACGCCGTTTTCGCACCGCACGGGCAGGGTGCGGCCCGCCGCGGCCCCGCCGCCCGCAATGTATGCCGCCGCGTGCTCACCTGCCGCCGCGGCCTCCTCCGACACATAATCCACCAGGTCATGCACATGCAGCACGTTGCCCGCGGCAAAGACGCCGGGCAGGTTCGTTTCCAGGCTCTCATTGACCGCCGGGCCGCCGGTGACGGGGTTCAGCGCCACGCCCGCGGCGCGGCTCAGCTCATTTTCGGGCAGCAGCCCGCAGGAAAGCAGCAGCGTGTCGCAGTCGTAGTGTTCCTCGGTGCCGGGGACGGGTTTTCCGTTTTCGACCCGCGCCAGCGTGATGCCGGTCACGCGCTCCTTGCCCTGAATGTCCACTACCGTGTGGCTCAATTTCAGCGGAATGCCAAAATCATCGAGGCACTGCACAATATTGCGCTTTAAGCCGCCGGAGTACGGCATCAGCTCCGCCACGCAGAGCACCTTTGCCCCCTCCAGCGTCATGCGGCGTGCCATGATAAGGCCGATGTCGCCGCTGCCCAGAATCACGACCCGCCGCCCGGGCAGGCAGCCTTCCATGTTGACGAGCCGCTGCGCCGTGCCCGCGGTGAAGATGCCCGCGGGCCGGTAGCCCGGAATGTTCAGCGCGCCGCGCGGGCGCTCACGGCAGCCCATGGCCAGAATGACCGCCTTGGGGTGCAGCTGAAACAGTCCGTCGGTCTTGTTCATGGCGGTGACGGTCTTGTCCGCCGCCAGATCCAGCACCATCGTGTTGAGCTTGTATTCAATTCCCAATTCGCGTACCTGCGTCACAAACCGTGCCGCGTACTCGGGGCCGGTCAGCTCCTCTTTAAAGGTATGCAGGCCGAAGCCATTGTGGATGCACTGGTTCAGGATGCCGCCCAGCTCACTGTCACGCTCCAGGATCAGGATGTCCTGCACGCCGCTTTTGCGTGCGGCCACCGCCGCGGCCAGCCCCGCCGGGCCGCCGCCGATAATGACCAGATCAACGTTTTTCATGGCAGACGCCCCCTTTCACAGGCTATCCTTGTTCGTGCCGACGATGATTTTGGACGCACCGCCGGACTTGGTGATCTCGCTCTGCGGCACGCCCAGCTCCCGCGCCAGAATCTCCATGACGCGCGGGCTGCAGAAGCCCGCCTGGCAGCGGCCCATGCCCGCGCGGGTGCGCCGCTTGACGCCGTCCAGACTGCGCGCGCCGGGCGTGCGGCGGATGGCGTCGATGATCTCGCCCTCGGTCACGCTCTCGCACCGGCATATAATCTGCCCGTAGGCCGGATTTTGTCGGATAAGCTCCGCCCGCGCTGCAAGATCCAGCGCTTTGGGGTCCAGAATGCCCCTGCGCGTCGGGTCAAAATCGGGCTTATTGTGTAAGTGCAGACTGCCGCGCACGATGTCCGCGACCATCGCACCGATGGCCGGGGCGCTGGAAAGGCCGGGCGACTCGATGGCCGCGCAGTCCACAAAACCGGGCGCGATCTCGCCGATGAAGAAGTCGTGCCGCGCCTCGTGGGCGCGCAGACCCGCGAAGCTCGTGATGGTCTGGCGCAGCGGAATGTCCTTGACCGCGAGGCCGGATTTTTCCCGCACCTCGTCCAGGCCCGCCGCCGTCGTGGCCGTGGCCTCCTTGTCGTCCACGTCGATGGCCGTCGGCCCGACCAGCAGATTGCCGTGCACCGTGGGCGTTACCAGCACGCCCTTGCCGTATTTGCCCGGCAGCTGGAATACCGTGTGCCGCACATGCTGCCCCGCCGCGTGGTCAAGCAGGAAGTAATCTCCCCGCCGGGCCGTGATGGTCATGGGGTGCGCCGCGTCGGCCATATTGTGCAGCGTGTCGGCGTATACGCCCGCCGCATTGACGATGCAGCGTGTTTCCAGCGTGCCGTGGTCGGTCTCGACAGCCCACCCGGTTCCGCCGTCCAGCGGGTGCAGGCCCGTAACTTTGGTGTCAAACCGAAACTGCACGCCGTTTTTGGCGGCGTTCTCCGCCAACGCAAACGTCAGGCCGAACGGGCAGACGATGCCGCCCGTGGGCGCCCACAGTGCGGCGACGGCGGCGTCCGAGATGTTCGGCTCCATTCCCACCAGCTCGTCCCGTTCTATGATGCGCAGCCCCTCCACGCCGTTGGCGATGCCGTTTTCATAGAGCTTTTGCAGCGCGGGGCGGTCCTCGTCGCTCAGGCAGACGACAAGGCTGCCGCACCGTTCGTAGGCAAAATCCAGCTCCTTCGCAAGGGCCGGCATCCGGCGGCTGCCCTCGACGTTGAGCTTGGCCATCAGGCTGCCGTGGGCCGCGTCGTACCCGGCGTGGACAATGGCGCTGTTGGCCTTGGACGTGCCGCAGCAGACGTCCTCCTCCTTCTCTACCACAAGAATTTTCGCGTCATACCGCGAAAGCTCCCGCGCACAGGCGCACCCGGACACGCCCGCGCCGATGATGATGATGTCGTACATATTGATACCTCGTGTTGTTTGTGCAATCGGAATGGCTTCCCCCTTGGGGCTGCGCCCGCAGGCGCGTGTCGGAGCTCAACCGCCGTAGGCGGCTCTTAGCGCGGAGACTGAAGCTGTCAGCGGCCCCGCCCGCTGACTGATGAGGGGCAGCCTTGCCACTATTACCCGTTTACGGCCTGTCGCGGCAAGCTCTCCCCTCATCCGGCCCTGCGGGGCCACCTTCCCCCCAAGGGGAAGGCTTTAGGGGCCTTACTCCTCCTTCGCCCAACCGTAGCTGCACCGCACCGCCTTATTCCAGCCCTTCAGCCGTCTGGTGCGCTCGTCGTCGGGGATGCCCGGCATAAACTCACGGTCCACCGACCAGTTTTGCAGCACGTCCTCGGTGCTGCTCCAATAGCCGACGGCCAGCCCGGCCAGATACGCCGCGCCCAGCGCCGTCGTTTCCACGCAGCAGGGACGCTTGACCGGCAGGTTGCTGATGTCCGCCATCGTCTGCAGTAAGTAATTGTTCGCGCACGCGCCGCCGTCCACCTTGAGCGCCGTCAGGTCAATGCCGGAATCCGCCTGCATGGCGGCCAGCACATCGTTGATCTGGTAGCACAGGCTGTCCAGCGTCGCGCGGATGATGTGGTTCTTGTTCACGCCGCGGGTCAGGCCCACGATGGTGCCGCGGGCGTACTGGTCCCAGTGCGGCGCACCCAGACCGGTGAACGCAGGCACGACGTAGCAGCCGTTCGTGTCCCTGACCTTCTGCGCCATGTACTCGCTGTCGCGGGCGTCCTCCAGCAGATGCAGCTCGTCCCGCAGCCACTGGATAGCTGCGCCCGCCACAAAAATCGAACCTTCCAGCGCGTAATTCACCCTTCCGTCCAGCCCCCACGCCACGGTGGTGACCAGCCCGTTTTGGGAGAATACCGGCTTCTCGCCGGTGTTCATCAGCAGAAAGCCGCCCGTGCCGAAGGTGCTTTTGGCCTCGCCCCTGGTAAAGCAGGTCTGGCCGAACAGCGCGGCCTGCTGGTCGCCCGCCGCCCCCGCGATCTTGATCTCGCCGCCGAAGTGCATCGGGTCGGCGTACTCGTAGAACTCGCTGTTGGGCACGGGACGTGGCAGCATACAGCGCGGTATATCGAGAATTTTCAGTATCTCGTCGTCCCAGTCCAGCGTGTGGATGTTGAACATCATCGTCCGGCTGGCGTTGGAGTAGTCGGTCACGTGGATCTTGCCGCAGGTCAGCTTCCAGATGAGCCACGTCTCCACCGTGCCGAACAGCAGGTCGCCGCGCTCGGCACGCGCGCGCACGCCGGGCACGTTGTCCAGGATCCACTTGAGCTTTGTGCCCGAGAAGTAGGCGTCGATGACCAGCCCGGTCTTTTGCCGGATCAGGTCGGTCAGGCCGCGGGCCTTCAGCTCGTCGCAGTACTCGCTTGTGCGGCGGCACTGCCAGACAATGGCGTGGTAGACTGGCTCGCCGGTGTCACGGTCCCAGACGATGGTCGTCTCGCGCTGGTTCGTGATACCGATGGCGGCGATGTCCTCCGCCGACGCGCCGACCTCGTTCATGGCCGACAGCGCCACGCCGAGCTGGGTCGTCCAGATCTCGTTGGCGTCATGCTCGACCCAGCCGGGCTTGGGGAAATACTGGGTGAATTCCTTTTGCGCGACGCTGCACATCTCGCCCCGGGCGTTAAAAAGGATGCAGCGGTTGGACGTGGTGCCCGCGTCCAGCGCCATGATATATTTTTGCTTTGTCATCGCGGTTTCTCCTTTTTACAGCAGAAAATCGATCCGTGTCTTTATTATACAGGATGTTCAGATTTTATGCGCGTGGCAAAACCGCCAAATTTTTCACCCTATTTTTGGCAGGGCTGGCGTTGGGCGGGGCGGGCACGGCATACCGGATGGTGCGGAGATGCCCCCGTATAAGCTCGTATAAGCTATGAAAAGACCGAAGCGGTACGCCCATGATTTCCGGGCACGCCGCTTCGGTCTTTTTATGGTTTTGTCTCAGGGGGCTTTTTCCGGCTCTTGGGCAGCTCCTCCGCCGCGGCAATCGCCACAGCGGTCACCTCCACCGCACCGGCCTCCAAAAGTGCCAGCGCACACGCCGACGCCGTCGCACCGGTTGTGATAATGTCATCGATCAGCAGCACCCGCCTGCCGGTCAGGTCTGTGCCGGGGCGGCAGCCAAACGCGCCCCTGGCGTTTTGCAGGCGCTGCTCGCGGGTAAGCTCCTTCTGCGGGCGGCCCCGGCGCTTGATGTACAGCGGTGTCTCCACCGGGACCCCCAGCACCGCGCCCAACCGGCGCGCCAGCAGCAGCGGCAGCCCCGGCATACCGGGCAGCGACTGGCGGGGCGGCACCGGCACAATGCAGCTGTACAGCGGCAGCGCGGTCACACCCGCATACTGCGGCATTTTTCCGGGCTGTTTGGCCGGCAGTGCGCCAAACACCAGCACGGCCACACGGTCCGCCAGCTCCCGGGCATACCAAAAGCAGCCGCCCCGCTTGCAGCGCAAAACGGCTGTACGTACAATATCCTCGTAATAATACGCCGCGGCAGCCTCCCGCACGGCGTAAAAATCGTGTTCGCCCTCCGGCAGACGCGCCGGAATGTGCTGTAAGCGCATTTCCTCGGGCACGCAGGCCGGGCAAACCGTGCCCTGCAGTGCGTCCGGCCCCAGCAATGACCCGCAAAACGGACAGCGCCGCGGGAAAAGCAGGTCCGGCAGACGGCGCAGCTGCGCAAAATCCGTGCGCACTTAATAGAAGCCGCAGCCGTGCTTGCCGTTCTGCTTGACACGGTACAGCGCCTTGTCAGCATCCTTGAAGATGCTCTCGCCGGGGTTTGCGCGATCCGTATAGCTCAAATTTTGCGACGTTGTCATGGCGGATTTCAGCAGCGTGAAAGCATCGTTGTCGCCGTAATGCTCTGCAAAATACTCTAATGCGGTCTCGCGGCGGCGGGTCGTGTTCAGCTCCTCAAAGTAGTTGTCCATGTACTCCCGCTGCCCGGTGGCGGTGTACATCCGCACCTGCTCGATCAGGTAGTCCGACCCGCTTTGCAGCTGCCGGGCCAGTGTCTCGCACTGGATGTAATCGTCCGTGGCGGTCTGCATTTGAGCCAACTCCCCCGTGCCCTGCACCGCGAACGCGACGAGCGCCACCGCCAACACCAGCGTGGCGACAATATCAAAGATGCTCACCCGCTGTATCCTAATCTTTTTCAACACCCGGCCCGCTTTCCAACCAGAATTTTTATAATATTTCCGATTATTTTGTATAGTATATATAGATATAGTATACAAAAAGTCAAATCTGATTGCAACTTTATTCGTTTGGCACAATCGACAAATTTGGGGCAGGATTTTTGGCAGTACCCCTTACCGCCGCCGTCGTCTGCGTTTTTCAAATCGAATTATAATATCACATTATTCACAAATAATGTCAGTGTGTCAGAGAATCACATTCCTGTCCTATTGAATGTGTAGGGGCGACCATTGGTCGCCCGCCAGCTTGACGCAGCAATGCGTTGTCCCGGAAGGTTTTTTCACAGACAAACGGGTACGGGCGAGCAATGCTCGTCCCTACAAGAGTTTTTCGACAGTCTTACATTATTCACAAATAATGTATAAAGAATTTGGCATCCCCCACAATTGACGCAGCATCGTTATGTGCATATACTTTATTTGTACGGTTTTATACTGATGCGGGAGGCGTGCGCTATGGCCCGGTTCTGTGATTCCAACCAAAAAAGAGGGGTTACCCTCGTTGAACTGATCGTTGTCCTGGTCATCCTGGCCGTATTGGCAGCGCTTTTGGTCCCATCCCTGACCGGCTATATCGACAAAGCCGTTGAAAAGCGCGTCATGCTCCAGGCTCGCTCCCTCATGACCGCCGCCCAGGCGACAATTGATGAGGCGTATGCGAAAGGCGAATTGCCCATCGACGACAATGGCGGGTTTAAACGGCCCCATGTGGATACAGCCCATAAGCTTGCCAAACAAATCATAGAGTTATCTGAACTGGACACACAATGTCAGTGGCAGTTTTCGCTGGCAGAGGCAGACGCTGATTTTCCTACCGGCAAAATTGCTATCCTGCAATTTTGCAACGGCGAGCATTACATTGTTTATCGCATCACAGCTGGAAGTCCCGCCAAGAGAAATCCCGCCGGCTGGAGCCGTGTACAAAAAGCCACCCGTCTGCCGAAATGGTCCCACCGCGACGGCTTGCTTTTCCTTAAATCCTCTGACTATGATCCTGATAGATATCATCCATAGTCGGACGGCCTGTAGAGGTTTTAGGCTGCGAGACGGGTAAGAACTTATCCCTGCGCATGCCCGTCCCGTCCCAGAGTCTCTCTCACGGTCTGGCTCCGGGTTTGGTTCCCTAATGAACTCCGGGTTTTATCCGCTTCGTTACTGCTCCCACGCCTGCGGATGTTAATACTCCAAGGATTTGTTGAATATTTGGCACTCTTTGCCGTTGTCCCCCACCTGATGACCTGTTTATATAAAAATAAGACCTCCTACAAAACAAAAAGAGCCGCTGACTTGGGTTGAAGTCAGCGGCAAAACGAAAGCACTCACACA
>OLRF01003696.1_pt1 | contig 11591 bp, 10 predicted proteins | sample 1672061 | NCBI WGS metagenome assembly OLRF01 (sample SAMEA3136641, study PRJEB25190) | human gut metagenome | reverse complement strand
GGTGATACTCCCTGTGCTAAGGCGTATTGCCCCCCAAAGAAATGCTGTAAGATAGCCGCCGGAAAACGCAAATGCCACCAGCATACGTGCAGAGAGCGAAAAGCGGGTACGACCGAATATCTGACTACGGAGTGCATCTTGCAGATCATCCAGTTTTCCGATATGCCGGCCGCTTTGTTCCAGGGTTTTGATGACAGTTCGGTGTTGCAGGCTTTCTTGTATAACGGATTGGATACGGCTGTCGCTCTGCCGGATTTCACGGGTGTAGCGGCGCATTCGTTTCATATAGAAGCGGCTACCCAATAGGAAAATAGGTAGAATGCCTACCACTACCCAAGGCAGGGACGGATCGAGAAAGTAGAAGAATACGAATGCGGCTACCAACTGAACGATGGTAACTATGAAAGCCGGAATTGTACTGGTCAGTACCCCCACGATAGCGGCGGTATCTTGTTCCACCCGGTTTACGATATCGCCGGTGTGGAAGCGTTCCAATTCGTTCCAACGGCTTTGCAATAGACGGGAGAATAGGCGGTGGCGCAGTGCGTTTCCAGTTTCCACTTGCATACGGGCACTGAGCCAGGTGTCGATGGCTCCGCACAGAAGTTGGGCGATTAACAAAGCGATAGTAAGGATAGCGGCATTGGTCAGGCTTCCGATGACGGCACCTGTGGCAATGTCGATGACGACCTTGGAAGCATAAATAAAAGCAAGAGAAACCGCTACCCCAATGATACCTGTGAGGCAGGAGAGGAGAATACGTCCCCGTTGTCCGTGAGATACTTCCCAGATGTACTTTATTTGTTCTGTTTTCATAATGAGTTAGTTACGAGCTGCAAGCTTATTGATTTGTATTGTTACTGTTCCCTTTATCAGCGTCACCGGATACCATAACGCCTCATTGGGAGCAAACTTTCGCAGCTTCATGCAGCGTTTGGTTGCCCGGCAGAAAGTGTGCCATTTCCCGGCCCAATAACCTTTGGGACGTGGCTTGATGCGTGCGTCATGCTGACCGAAGTTTCCGGTAGCAAAGATATCATCCAGTAAGATTTCTCCTGCCCGTTCCATACCTTTGACGGAGAAGGGCAGGTTGTCTTCCGGCAAACCCAGATAATGCACGGCGATATATCCGAAAGCTTTTGCGGCACGTAGCAATCCTACTTTGCGGAAATACTTTTCCAGCAAAAGTTTGTCAATATCTTCATGACGTGTTGCCAACAGACGGGTCCAGTCGCAAACTTGGCGAAGGCCGATGCCGCTGTTTAGGAAATGGACGAATGCATGCATGAAGATATACAGCGCATTGAATGTTACAGGCGGGAGGCTGACGGGATATTCGTGTATCTCTCTTGTTTCAGCATGCTGTGGGTACCATTCCTGTATCAGACGCTGGAAGTACCGGTTACCTGCCGGATTGTTAATCCGCAGGATGATACGATGGTTTTCTATATGAACGCCATGAAATGAATAGCTGGCGTGTTTGTCCGATGCTTCTCCTTCTGCCTCTGCACCGTGACGGAGCAAAATATTGTTGGCTATGGGCTGTCCTTCCTTTCCGATATAGACGTCGATGTCGCCACATTGACGGTGCAATGGGTTTATGTAGTGAGTGGCGATGCCTTGTCCTTTCAGTAGAATAGGGTGTAGACCGGCTTCCCGGTATGGCATAAAAACTTCCGGGAGTTCTTCATTCAGGCGGAGGTTAGACTGCTCGATTTGTACTACTTTAGCTGCCCATTGCAGGTAGAGCGGTCGGGGTGGGCGCAGTTCTGCCGGCAGACTGAGCACTCCGTCGAAGGTAATGGCGAGAAGGGCTTGGGTACGTGCCAGCTGGTATATTTCTTCCCAGTCGGCACTGTTCATGCTACTGAATGGGGTTGGGTCGACGGGGGTGTTCCATAATCCGGAACGTACCAAGGTTAGGAAAGTACGACGCATATGCTATTCTATGATTCCGGCTTCCAACCAGTTCTTTATCAGTTGTTCTGCATCCCGCTTTGCGGTTTCAGCGTCTACTTCGTAGTTTTCCGTAAGGAAATCGGTAAGGGTGTCGGTGTTGAAATCTGTTCCTTCCACATGTTGCCAAAGGCGGGTTGCCGTAGGGTTCAGGCTGATGATATTGCTGAAATCTACGTTTCCTGTACCGTTGTGCATGATGATGTGTTCGTCACCAATCTGATGTAAAGTAAATCCGTTCTTAATTTTCATTGTTTGTATGTATTAGGGGTTGTTATTGTGATAATTTCTCATCTGCAAATGAAGCGAATGACACTGATTTTTTTGTTACGCAGTATTTAATCCTGCGTTATTCGCGTCATCTGCGGATGAAAAATCTTTCTTCTTCTGAATATTGCCAATAGCCATCGCCTTACAGGGGTCAGTTTCATCCACCAAAAAGAGTAGCGCTGCCAGACACGGTCATTACACGGATATTCTTTCTCTTTACGGATGGCGGCAATCATTACTCCCATGACGTTGGCTATGTTGGTCTGTTCGGTTATTCGTATATTACCGTCTCCCAGTAGTGTTAGCTCTTGGCCGTTGCGGTGGATGATGCGGTGGAAGATAATACGTCCGTTCGTATCTCTGGCAAGTACGGCAACGCCCGGTTGTAAATCATCATCGGTAAAAGGGCCTAAAATAATACGGTCGCGGCGGTCTACAAGAAACGGGTTCATACTATTTCCTCTGACTGTCAGGGTTACGGTATGTCCTTCGCTGATGAGGCGTGCTACTTCGGGTAACAGTACCTCGTTGGGGATGATTCTTTTTCGTCCGTTATCTATCATTCTTTTTCGGTTTTGAGGGAAAGTTGACGAGTTAACAAGTTGACAAGGGGACAAGGTTCCATGCGGCATAGGAGCATTGCGCAGCCCCTTGTTCCCTTGTCAACTCGTTTCCTTCCTTTCTATACCGTATTAAAACAAATCTCCGCCGCCTCCCTGTCCGGCAAGCATTTCAGAAAATACACCGGAGTATGGGCCGCAAGATATTTCACTGTATCGATGACACCATTATTCAATTCTCTCACTTCCTTCAGATTAGAGCACGATGGCAATAGTGATGCGAAGGCCCGTGCCGGACTCTCTCGTTGAATCTCATTCATCGGAGCCTGTTCCAATCGTACAAATGCCCCTACAGGAACAGAGTCATTCTTGTAGCAGGGTGTCTTTCCGCTCCAGGGCGAACCGTAGACTGTGGCTTCACCTGTTTCCCGGTTGAAATGCACGATGGGATTATCATCGTTCAGCAGTTCACAGCCGGGGATATGCTTCAGCCACAACCCGCTGTGCGTACTTTTTCCCGTTCCGCTTTTGCCTTGGAAGAGATATCCCTTTCCATCTTTCTTTATGACGGAAGCGTGCATTAATACAGTATCGGAACAAGCCGTATTGAAAGCATAAATCATCATCAGGATATTGTTGAGCACAAATGCATCCGCTTCTGTTTCGTGCAGGAACAGGACACCTTTGGTAAATCCGTAGAAGAAATAAGCTGTGTACTCTTTCGGATCGTTGGGAGCGAGGATGGTAATGAGATAAGAGTCCGTATCCGGAATCACACTGATCCTGCATGTGGCACCTTCCCATTCAAACTCGACGAGTGAGCGGTATTTAGCATGGTCTTCTTCTTGGATTTCACTCTCCGGCTGGACGGCAAGTGAGAATGCTATTTTGAGTTCTTTTTTTTTGTATGTATCTAAAGATAACAGGAAAGGTTTCAGGGAGGGAATCAGCTCTTCCGTTTTCCAGTGTGGAATGGTGGAGGAAGTACCGAATAGATAAGGCCCTACTTGATATACCTGTGCGTTACGCTCTCCTTTCATAATCTATAATATTTGATGTACCGGTGTAAAGGTAGAGGAATTCTTCTGATTGGACAACTGAATTTTACACAATATTACAGGTTTCGGTTCATTTCTCCAGTCTTTTCCGTTTCGGTATGTTCCGGAGATGCTATATCTTTGTAGGCAATGAAATCATTAATCTTGAATAAACCATGAAAACTGTACTTATCTGGTTGACTTTGTGTTTCGGCACCCTGATGACCACCTGTGCCAATGGAACGGCTTATCTTTTTTCCTATTTTATCAACGACAGCAAAGACGGACTGCATCTGGCTTATAGTTACGATGGTCTGAACTGGACCGCCCTGAACGGTGGCAAGTCATACCTGACCCCTGCCGTGGGTAAAGATAAACTGATGCGTGATCCGAGCATCTGCCAGGCACCCGATGGCACCTTTCACATGGTCTGGACTTCTAGTTGGACCGACCGGATTATCGGCTATGCCTCTTCCCGCGACCTGGTTCATTGGAGCGAGCAGCGAGCCATTCCCGTCATGATGCACGAACCGACTGCCCACAATTGCTGGGCGCCCGAACTTTTCTACGATGAACCATCGCAGACGTATTATATTTTCTGGGCAACCACCATCCCAGGCCGTCATAAAGAAGTGGCAACCAGTGAGAGTGAGAAAGGCTTGAACCATCGCATGTACTACGTAACCACGAAAGATTTCCAGACCTTCTCGAAGACCAAAATGTTTTTCAACCCCGATTTCAGCGTCATTGATGCTGCCATTGTGAAAGACCCGAAGAATGAGGACCTTATTATGGTGGTGAAGAATGAAAACTCTAATCCACCGGAGAAGAATCTCCGCATTACCCGTACCAGAAATCTGGCGAAAGGATTCCCTACTAAAGTTTCCCCTTCTATCACCGGAAACTACTGGGCGGAAGGACCTGCCCCCTTGTTTGTGAGTGATACGCTCTATGTTTATTTCGATAAATACCGTGACCACCGTTACGGTGCAGTCCGTTCACTGGATCATGGCGAGACTTGGGAAGATGTGTCTGATCTGGTTTCATTCCCTCGTGGCATCCGTCACGGGACGGCTTTTGCTGTGGATACTTCCGTTGTGGAAGCTTTGATTGCAAACTGCAATTTTCCTTTATTGGGCTCCCGGAAAGGTGATTGAGATGCTTCACGTTTTCAGTCACCATTACATTCGTCAAAGGATACTATTTTGCGAGTGCGGTTGCTCGTTCTTTCCTTGCGGATGTTTTCTTCCATATGGTCTGTTTCGGGATCATCGGCCCATACACCAAAAAGATCTTCCAACTTTCCGTTGCCGGTTCTGTTCTTAGCTTCTTTCTTTAATATGGAGTCGGTGAGCATCTTTATCAGATGTAGTTTGGCTTCATCGCTCAGTGACTTCAGCATATCGAAGTAGCTACTTGCCAGTTTAAGGCTCATGTCCATAACTCATCTCCTTTCTTGTTGATTTATAGTGGTAAAGATAAGGTTTGCCTGTGGCTTCTGCAACAAATTACGGGGAAAATATGTTTCCTCCGTCACCTTTCCGAAGTCTCTAATATTTATAAGTCAGCATCAGACGCCCTTCCGAAGTATTGGAAAACACATTGGCGTGATACCTGTATTTGGTATCGCGGGTGTAGTTCATAAATGTGCCGGTGAGGTACAGTTGTTTCCGCAATTTCAGGTCCAGCCGGAGGCCGACTGCATGGAGAATGGCCCTCGAACGGTCGCCCTGTGCATTGAGTGTCTTCGGTTCCACTTCGTCCCAGTTGATGTCTTGGGGATACCCTTTCCAAGTGAACATGTGGTAGACTTCGTAGATGGTGGATATAGCAAGGCGGTCCTTGTAGGTAAAGTTAAAGTTGAGCTTGCTACTGTAGCCGCTGGCCAGGTTGTAGATGCGTTCGTCCACTTGATAATAATCGCTGAGGGCACCTCCCAGAAGGATGGCGTTGAGGTAGGCGTAACCATCTATTCCCCAGTTTCGTTTGAGGTTTCTTTTGTAGATGAGGCCACCGCCCACGGAAGCGGGTGTACAGAATTTATAAGGTACTTTTGCCGATACTGCCGATATCGTGTCCGAATCGTAGTAGTCGAAGTGCTGGTACAGCCCAAGGCTGAGGTAGTGCTTTTCATTGTTCACCAACTCTTTGGCTACCAGTCGGCCAACAATGTTTATCTGTCCCAGAACCGGTTGATCTTTCTGCCAATTCAGATTCGCCTGGATGGAGAAATAGTCGTAAGGTTTGGTATCTTCCGCATCGAAGCGGTCGCCGTATTCGATGTTGATTTCGGAGGCCAGACCCACACCTTTGTCCAGAATCTCGTCTTTCAGTTCCAGGGTACGTATACCCAGAGATACATCCACACTTACATCGGGTACACCGAATTGCTTACCCGAAGTGGAACGCCGCTTCCAGGCATCTCCGTTGATAATACGGGTCAAGCCGCGCATAGGGGACACCAGGAATCCGGCAAACTCCAGTCCGAAGCGTGACCAACCGGTTTTCCGGTCGTCGAGGATGAGGTCGGAAACCCTGTAAGTCACTTCGCCCAGGGCCATACCACCGATAGGGGTGGCAATGATGTCGTTGGTAGAGGGATATTCGTTCTCCATAAACATCTCCCACATGAAACTGCCGCCGAAGGCAAAGAGTCCGGACTGCCAGAAATTGTATCCGTTGGACCGGGCTGAGTTGAAGTACAGGCTGCCATGGTAGGGGTGCATGAACATATTGGTGCCCATGGCGTCATTGTCCCACACGAAGCCATGCTTGAGGTTGTCCTTGATAGTACGTCCGTTGATGTAGGCAAAGTCAGCCTTACGGATATAGCGGTCGAAGGCCCAGACTCCCATATTGATACCGAAGACCATGGTGCCCGCCTGAAGCCCCCTTTTGTGGGAGTAATAGTCTATATCGAGCGAGTCGGCAGGTCGGGGAGTGGCTAAACGGTGGCGGATGGCGAGTTGTGGATAAGCCACATTAACGGCTATCAGGAAAGTGAGCAGAGTCAGCAGTAACTTTTTCATGATGCAAACTTAGGGATTTTTATTAAATGCACGTAGTTGTATTTTTCGTAAAAAGTCTCTAGTACTTCTTAATTAACTCGTTTGCAACATAAAAGGTTCACGAAAGGGGGGAGATTGGTACGCGTTCGTCCGCTCCATTCGCGTTGTCCGCATATCAATTATTCTCCGGATGAATCGAAAATTATGGCTTGTGCTGCATGGATTTGGGGGAGTTTCTTTATCTTTGTCGCAGTTGCTACGGTGAAAATGTCGGCAACTCTAAATTCTTACTAAGAATATGTTGAAGGTGGTCCTACTCTTCCGACACGGATGTATGAAGTAGAACTCTTTAAAACCATAGAAAGTTATGTCAAACGATGAGTGGAAGGAATTAAGCGAGAAATTGCACTATGGGTTGGCACTGGCCGAGCAACGTATGCTTGAGAAAAAAGCACAGCGGAACGAAACTGTGATAGTGGGTACACCTGATGGTGAGATAAAAGCCATTCCTGCCCGCCGTCTGCTTCGTAAGGCAAAGCAGCGCAAGATGAAATAAATATCTTCACTTGCTGAGAATGCAGAAACAATCGTTCTTCTTCTGTAATCCTATTATCTTACTGAATTCCGAAACATCTGCGGTGTCACCCCGGTATGCCTCTTAAAAAACTTATTGAAGAAGGCGGCATTATTGAACCCCAGACTCAGCGCAATATCCTTCACCGGCGTATGCTCCGTGCACAGTTGCGTCTTGGCATCCATGATAAGCGCCCTGTTGATAATCTCGATCACCGTATGCCCCGACTCCTTCTTTACAAGCCGGCAAAGGGCGGACGGGTGCATATTCATCTTCCCGGCATAATACGCCACCTGATGTTCCCGGGCATAGTTCTCATGCACTAATCGTACAAAAATCCGGTACTGATGGAAATGCCTGCTGCCCGGCGTCTCTTTCAGCTTCGCCTGTTCCGGACAAAGTTCGGATACCCCCTGCAACATCAGACTTAGGAACGACTGCAGCACAGCCTCACTCAACTTCTCCCCGACCTCTTTGTAAAGGTGCGACAGAAACGCGAACATCTCCGAGTAAAGTTGCGAAGCCACTTCCGATAACGAGAAAACATAATGCTTGCCGATAACGTGAAACTTATCCATCATCGTCTTGCCCATTCCCGCATTCTGGATCAGTTGCTGCGAGAACACGACAGCATGTATTTCCACATCATCCGATGCGGTCAGTAGCTGGACGAAAGTCTCGGGAGGGACAACTATCAGTTCATTCACTCCAATCCGATATTCGGTATGATTAATGATTGTCTTCAGCGAACCCTTGCGGCAAAGGGCAAAAATGCCTCCTTCTGTCTTGTAAGCCCGCCCCGACAGATGGCTCAGCCCGCCTGCCGTGATATGCTGATATGCAATGAAGTCGGCATTTATATTGAATTTAGTTATACTCATGTCTTATCTTTTAGACCTGCAAAATTGAATGATATTGATCTATAATCAGCAGGAATAACCGTTAAATTCGACTCTCCGTCCTTTTTTGTTCAGTTAAAAGATGTAAAGGTGTGAATGATGGAATATATCTGCGCTAAAATAGAATATTGATTTCTTCCGGTTTCCTTGCCAACTATCCGTTTAAGCCCGACCTTTGCCATCCTACACGATAAACATAATCCTTTATGAACCCCGAAATACCTCAGGAAGTACGGATAGTGAACGCCATTGCCGAACAATTGTTCGATGTATGGCCCGTCAGCATCGTTATGATCGATCTCGAAGACCGCATCTGGCGCGTGAACAGGCAGATGAGTGATGAACTTCAGTTGGATGCGGACGTCATCGGAAAGCGCGTTGCCGACATACTGGAAGTGGTGCAGGATAAAGAGAATGTCTTGCCCCGTTACCTGCAGGATTTGCATGAAGGTCGCCAGCGCATCATCCACCTGTCCTCCAACTGCTTCATACACGAACCCAAGCGGCACATCACTTTCCTGATACAAGGTGCCCTGATAGGCGTGTATGAAGAAAACCGGCTGGTGCGAATCGTACTCTACTACCGCAACGTACTGGAAGAAAGTACCCAGAAGCACCTGCTGAACATCGCCCTGAGCCGTACGCAGATATTCCAATGGTCGTATGATATGGAGAGTAACCTCATGATCATCGATCCCCGTTACTTCGAATACCTGGGCATCCCCACCCGCGACTACACCCTCACCTCCGAAGAGTTCGCCTATCTGATACATCCCGACGACCGCCAATCGGTAATCGACGCCCTGTCCATGCAACTGGACGGCAACCTGTACGAAGCCCCCGTCCAATACCGCCTCCGCCGTGACGACGGCAGTTGGGAGTGGTTCGAAGCCCAGTCCACCTACGTCGGGCAACTCAAAGAAACCCCTTTCCGCGTCGTCGGCATCTGCATGAGCACCCAGAAATATAAGGATACCGAAGATCGGCTGAACGAAGCCCTGCGTAAAGCCCGGCACAGTGATGAACTGAAAAGTATCTTCCTTGCCAATATGAGCCACGAAATACGCACCCCGCTCAACGCCATCGTAGGCTTCTCTTCCCTGCTGGCCTATGGAGAATCAGACTTGACCAAGGACGATATCATCGAATTCACCTCTCTGATTGAAAAGAACAGCCAACTGTTGATGGTCCTCATCTCCGACATCCTGGATCTCTCCAAGATAGAGTCGAACACCATGGAGTTCAACTTCTGCAACATCTCCCTCCATCAAGTACTGAATGAGATAGGCAGTGCGCAAAGAATGAATATGAAGAAAGGTGTGGAACTGCTGTTGGATCTCCCCGGACAGGAGGTCACCATCTATACCGATCCCACCCGCCTGAGCCAAGTTATAAACAATCTGGTGAACAATGCGATAAAGTTCACCTCCGAAGGAAATATCCGTATAGGTTACCGGCCTGCCTCCTCCGATCGTGTAAAGATATTTGTGGAAGATACCGGAACAGGCATGGCCAAAGAAGTAATTGAACATATCTTCGACCGTTTTTACAAAGGAGACGCCTTCAAGCAAGGCACAGGACTGGGACTGGCCATCTGCCGGACAATCGTCGAACGTTTCAAAGGGAAGATCGAAGTAGCGTCTACACCCGGAAAGGGTACACGCTTTACAATCACCCTGCCGCTGAAGGTAGAAGAATGAGTGGGTGCGTAACCATACAAAAATACACAAAACATAACTAATAGAAAATTAACTCATATTCTGAATATTAGCTATATACACCGGACGCGCAGCATCTATATATCGAACATGTCGCATCTATATATTGGACATGCAGTATCTATATATCCAATGCCACCGATATATAGATGCTAAAAGAGCAGGATGAAAGAAATGCGTTCAGCCTTTCCGATACAGATAATTGAACGCAGGCTCCGGAAGTTTCAGGTACTCCGCCATTCATCCTGTCAATCACGAGGCTCATGTAGTGTAAGGAAACCAGAAAATCGGTTATTTCTCCTTTTACAGGAAGTTAGGAGTTTGCCAGCAAGAAGTTAACTTCCTGTCGACAAACTCCCAACTTCTTGTCGACAAGAAATTGGGAGTTTGTAACATATTGATAATCAGAGATGATTTCCTCTTATATAAAAAGGATATTCGTACACATATATTACTTACTTTTTACATGCTTCTTACATATTCTGTCACGCCTCTTATATATTCCGCCAAAGAATCGATCATTACCTGAAATAACATTGCTTGTTATGGATGAGAACAAGCAATGTAATCACCTACAACATTACTTGTCCCGGATCACATCATTACTTGTTTCAGGTCAAATATTCTTCAAAATGAACTTGATCATTCTTCATAAAACAACTTGGTACATAAATGATCGTTTATTCCCCTATTTTATTTTTTCCCAATTGGGAAAATAGAACGTCCATTTATATCAAGTTATTTTTAAGCATTACTAAGTCATAAAAAATTCTTTTTCTTCTTTCAGTCCTTCAGTTTTTCCCGAATTCCCTGTTCATCGGCATTCCAGCTGAAAGATGCCTGAAACGACAAGCAGGCTGAAGTTTCAGTCGGAATGCCGATGAACAGGGAATTCGGGAGGGCTGAAAGACTGAAAGAACGGAAAGAGCATTTCTCTCACGATTCTGCTCATCCTGATCTTCGTGACGTGCCTCAACTTCTTCGTGGATTCGGGATCGGGTAAAGCGGTAATGATGATGCCGATCATGAGTCCTCTGGGCAAAATCTTAGGAATCAATCAGCAGGTTATGGTACTCACCTATCAGTTCGGCGACGGTTTCACCGACTACCTCTGGCCAGCCGGCGCACTGGTCTCCTGCAGTCTGTGTAAAATCGACTACGGCGTATGGGTCAGATTCGCCTGGAAAGCGCTGGGCGCTGAACTTATTGTCGCCTACTTTATGATTTTGATCGCCAACGCCATCAATTTGGGACCATTCTAAACCCTGCATACAGAAAACGAATCGGCTCTGCTCTCCAGAACCGATTCGTTTCTCTTACGGATTCAATCTGTAATTCCGTTTCCGTTCACATTTCTGCTTTTCTATTGAATCAGCATCGCATCTCCATAGCTGAAGAAGCGATACCTCTCTTTCACCGCTTCCTCATAAGCTTTCAGAACGTGCTCCCGATCGTAAAACGCAGAGATCAGCATCATCAACGTGGACTTTGGCAGATGAAAATTAGTAATCAGCGCGTCAACGATTTTAAAGCTATAGCCGGGATAGATGAATATATCCGTGCTTCCGC
>OLRF01003691.1_pt1 | contig 11602 bp, 8 predicted proteins | sample 1672061 | NCBI WGS metagenome assembly OLRF01 (sample SAMEA3136641, study PRJEB25190) | human gut metagenome | reverse complement strand
CGGGCGGTGCTTCGCGCCGTCCTCGCCCACGTACTCGAGCTCGAAGCGCTCGGGCAGCTGCATGTCGAGCTGGATGGTGCCGCACTGCCAGGTCCTGCCTATGGAGTCGGCGAGGTGGAAGTCCAGCTTCGGGCCGTAGAAGGCGCCGTCGCCCTCATTGATGTCGTAGGCCAGGCCGCGACGCGCGCAAGCCTCCTTCAGCGAGTCGGTGGCGTGCTCCCACATGTCGTCGGTGCCGATGGACTTGTCCGGGCGCGTGGAGATCTCGGCCTCGTAGGTGAAGCCGAAGGTGCCCATGATGTAGTCGACCAGCTCCAGGATGGCGACTACCTCGTCGACCACCTGGTCTTTGGTGCAGAAGATGTGGGCGTCGTCCTGGGTGAAGCCGCGGGCGCGCAAGAGGCCGTGGACCACGCCGGACATCTCGTGGCGGTACACGGTGCCGAACTCGAAGTAGCGCAGCGGCAGATCGCGGTAGGAGTGCAGCTCGTTCTTGTAGATGATCACGTGCCCCGGGCAGTTCATGGGCTTCACGCCGTACTCGGAGTAGCGAGGCTCCTCATCGGTGCCCTCGTTGATCTGGAAGAAGTACATGTTCTCGTGGTAGAAGCCGTAATGGCCGGAGGTCTTCCACACATCCGCGTTGTAGATGTGCGGAGTGATGACCTCCTCGTAGCCGCGCTCGTACAGATCGCGGCGCAGCCACTCCTGCAAGGTGCGGATGACGCGCGCGCCCTTGGGAAGGTACAGCGGCAATCCCACGCCGGCCATGGGCTCCATCATGTAGATGCCCAGCTCGCGCCCGAGCTTGCGGTGGTCGCGCTTCTCGGCCTCCTCCAGGTTGTGCAGGTACTCCTCCAGCTCCTTTTTGCCGAAGAACGCCGTGCCGTAGATGCGGGTGAGCATCTCGTTGTCCGAGTCGCCCTTCCAGTAGGCGCCGGCCACCTTGGTGAGCTTGTAGGCGCCGAGCTTGCCGGTGTCGGGCACGTGCGGCCCGCGGCACAGGTCGGTGAAGTCGCCGAGCTGGTAGATGGAGATGGTCTCGTCCTCGGGCAGCTCGTCGATGAGCTCGAGCTTGAGCGGCTGGTCGGCGAAGATCTCCCGCGCCTCGTCGCGGCTGACCTCGCGACGGACGATGGCGGCGCCGGACTTGGCGATCTCGGCCATGCGGGCCTCAATGGCGGCGAAGTCGTCCGGCGAGACGGTCACGCCCTCGGGCAGCTCGATGTCGTAGTAGAAGCCGTTCTCGATGGCCGGGCCGACGCCGAACTTCACACCGGGGTACATATCGGTGAGGGCGGCGGCCAGAAGATGGGCCGTGGAATGGCGCATGAGCTCGAGGCCCTCGTCGCTCTTGGCGGTGACGATGGCCACGGAATCGCCGTCGGAGACGACGGTGTCCAAGTCGACGGGGGTGTCGTTGACGATGCCGGCCAGCGCCGCGCGGGCGAGCCCCGCGCCGATGGAGGCGGCCACGTCGGCGACGGTGGCGCCCTCTTCCAGCTCCTTGACGGATCCGTCGGGCAGTACGATGTTCATGGAACTCCTTTCCTCGCGCCGGGCGCGCACAGAGCGCCTGCGCGGTTTCCGCCGGGGCGTTGACTACCCCGACTCCGTTTCGAAGCACCGGGATTCCGATGCTCCCCTATTAAAACAGAGCCGCACGGGGGCGGCTCTGCCTTTAGGCTAACTTGTTGAAAAAAGCCTAGCCCTGGCTGGCCGGGCGGCTCTGACGCGCCTGGCCAGAGGGGCGACGCTGACGCGTGGCATGCGGAGCAGGGGCGCCCACGGGTGTGGCGCAGTAAGGGCAGACCGTCCAAGAGGGCTCAAGCGCGTGGTTGCAGCGCATGCAGAGGTTCTTCAGTTGCGTGTGGCAGTTCGGGCACAGGACAAAGTCCGCCTCTACGGGATAGCCGCAGTTGGCGCATTCGCCGTACTTCATGAGCTGGCGCTGTTTGAGCGCGATCTCCAGCTCCTGCTCGTCGCGATCGAGTTGGAGCAGCGGAGGGCGCAGCAAGCAGTAGGCCACCAAGCCCAGCACCGGCACGAGCGCCACCACGGCCCAGATGTACCAGGCGGTGCCGCGCAGATAGGCGTCGCGCACGACCCACACGATGGAAAGCACGTACAAAATGACCAGCAGAACCAAGACAACAGTAAAGGCCGCCTGCATCTCCGGCGTCCACAGCTGGGCAAGAAGCTCGCTCATATCAACCTCTTCTGATTCGAGTGCAATTGATGACGTGTCGGCCCATTATAGCAAACCTGCAAGCAAGTGAACCCCACCTGCACGAACGCACCGTATATTCCGCCGAGGGCGAGAGACGAAAGCACATTGGTTGCTGTTAGAGGATGAGCAACTTCAGACTCCCAGTTCCCGGAAGAGCTCGTCGCGACGAGCGGGATCGGACGCCGCTTGCGCAAGGTCGTCGACACGGCCGGCCTCTATGAGCCGGGATGCCAGGGCGGCGAATCGCGCGGAACCCTCCTCGCGACCTTCTTGGCGACCTTCCTCGCGCGCCTCCTCGCAGGCTATGCGGCCGTTTATGCGCTCGCGCCGCGCGGCGTTCTCCACGATCGTGCTCACCGACCACACCTTGTCCACCCACTCTCGATCCTCGTTGGCCCGCCCGACCGCTGCCTCTATCTTGCGCGAGAGCGATCCCAGGGCCTTGCCCGTCTGGGCATATCTTAACAGATCGAGCAGATCGCCGCCCGGCGCGTCCTCCCATGCCCGGGCGTTCAGCGCGAGCCAGTGCGAGGCATCCCCGAGCCGCAATTCGGGGACCTCGTCGCATCGGCGCTCGAGATGGTAGACGGGCAGGTCGTACCCGAAGGGATCCTGGCTGCACAGGAAGACGACGAAGCTCTCGGGCAACCGGTCGTAGTCGTCCCCAGCGGGAAGCTCCCTCACATCCAGGACAGCCTGGTAGTACCGGAAGCGCTTCCCGGCAGAGCCGAACCGCAGAAACGACGCGGGGATGTCCCGTTTCGTTCCCCGCGCTGACCGCAGTCGCGTCGCAGCGCATTCTCGCCGCGCGAAGTTGCAAAACTCCGTAGGGGCGGCGCTTGCGCCGCCCTCCCAAAAAAGGGAGATTCACGAAACTGAAAAGGGGCGACCAAGGTCGCCCCCTACGGATCAAATCACGAGTAATGCGGAATTGAAAAAGCTTACCCCAGCTCGGCGATCTGGGCGTCCAGACGGGCGAGCTTGTCGGTGAGGTCGGCGAGCTTGGCGCGGTCCTTCACGACGATCTCGGGGGCCGCCTTCGCCAGGAAGCCGGGGTTGGAGAGCTTCTTCTCGAACTTGGCGGCATCCTTGGCCACGCCCTCGCGCTCCTTCACGAGGCGGGCGCGCTCGGCGGCGAAGTCCACATGCCCCGCCAGCACGATGTACACCTCCAGGCCGCTTCCCAGCACCACAGCGGACTCGGCGGGCTTGGAAGCCTCCACGGCCACGTCGAACTCCTCCACGTTGGCGAGCTGGCGCACCAGATGTTCCTGGCCCAGAAGCAGCGCGGCATCGGTCTCGTCGGCCACCTTCACGGCCACGGGCAGCGCCGTCTTCGGGGAGATGCCGTAGCGCGCCCGGGTGGAACGCACGGCACCCACCACCTCGCACACCATGGCAATGGCCCGCTCGGCGTCCTCGTCCACATAGGCGGCGAGCTCGCCCGCATCGGGCCACGCGGCCACGATGAGCATCGGAGCCGCATCGGCATCCTTGGGCATCTCACCGTAGACCTGCTCGGTCACGAACGGCATGATGGGATGCAGAAGGCGCAGGATCTGCCCCAGCACGAACACGAGGTTGCGCTGGCACACGACGCGGTCGGCCGGATCGGCGTCGGCCCCCAGGCGCGCCTTCGAGAACTCGATGTACCAGTCGCAGAACTCGTTCCACACGAAGCTGTACAGCTCGCGGGTGATCTCGCCGAACTCGAAGTTATCGTAGGCCGCGTCCACCGCAGCGACGATCTTGGCCAGTCGCGAGAAGATCCAGCGGTCGGCCGGCGTGGTGGGCTCGGGCGCGCCGGGCTCATACCCTTCCAGGTTCATGAGCACGAAACGGCTCGCGTTCTTCACCTTGTTCGCGAAGTTGCGGGAGCTTTCCAGCTTCGCCTCGTTGAACTTCAAGTCCTGGGCGCCGGTCACCTGCATGAGCAGGCCGAAGCGCATGCCGTCGGCGCCGTAGTCCTCCATGAGGCGCAGCGGATCGACGCCGTTGCCGCGGCTCTTCGACATGGGCTTGCCGTCGGCGGCCATGACCGTCGGATGGATGATGACGTCGTCGAAGGGGATGGTCTCGTCGCAGCAGTACATGGAGGCCATGACCATGCGCGCCACCCACAGGCCCATGATGTCGCGGGCCGTGGAGAGCACCTGGGTCGGGTAGGCGTCGCGCATCTGCGGGGCGTCCATGCCCTCCTCGGTCCAGCCCATGGTGGCAAAGGGCCACAGCTGGCTGGAGAACCAGGTGTCCAGCACGTCCTCGTCCTGGCGCACCGGCGCGCCGCAGACCGGGCACACCTCGATTTCCTCCACCGAGGCGTCCTCCCAGCCGCAGGTGTCGCAGTAGAACATGGGAATGCGGTGGCCCCACCACAGCTGGCGGGAGATGCACCAGTCCTTCAGGTTGGCGAGCCAGTCCAGGTACACCTGCTTCCAGCGCGCGGGATGGAACTGGATGGAGCCGTCCTCCACCACGCGGGCCGCCGGCTCCTTCAGGGCGTCCACGGCCACGAACCACTGCTCGGACTCCCAGGGCTCCAGCTTGGTATGGCAGCGGTAGCAGGTCATTACGGAATGGTCGTGATCCTCCACGTGATCGAGCAGGCCCAGCTCGTCGAAGGCGGCCACGATGGCCTCGCGGGCCTCGTCGCGGTCCATGCCGGAGAACTTCCCGTAGCCTTCCACGACATGGGCCGTCTCGTCGAAGATGTTGATGCGCTCGAGGCCGTTGCGCTCGCCCATCGCCCAGTCGTTCGGGTCGTGCGCGGGCGTGGTCTTCACGCAGCCGGTGCCGAACTCCATATCAACATGCCAGTCGGCGAAGATGGGAATCTCGCGGTCCACGAGCGGCAGCTTCACCGTCTTGCCGACGAGGTGCCCGAAGCGCTCGTCCTTGGGATTGACGGCCACGCCGGTGTCGCCCAGCATCGTTTCGGGACGCGTGGTGGCGACGACCAGGTACTCCAGGCCGTCCACCGGCTCGGCGAGCGGGTAGCGCAGGTACCACAGATGCCCCGCCTCGTCCACGTACTCGGCCTCGTCGTCGGCGATGGCCGTGGTGCAGTGCGGGCACCAGTTCACGATGCGCTTGCCCTTGTAGATGAGGTCGTCGTGGTACCAGTCCACGAAGAGCTTCCGCACGGCCTTCACGTAGGCCGGCTCAAGCGTGAAGTGCTCGTCGTCGTAGTCGCACGAGCAGCCCATGCCCTTGATCTGGTTCACGATGGTGGTGCCGTACTCCTCGCGCCACTTGTAGCATTCCTCGATGAACGCCTCGCGGCCGATTTCCAAGCGCGAGATGCCCTGCTCGGCCAGACGCTTGTCCACCTTGGTCTGGGTGGAAATGCCGGCGTGATCGGTGCCGATGATCCAGCGGGTTTTAAAGCCCCGCATGCGGGCGCGGCGGATGCAGGCGTCCTGGATGGTGTCGTTCAGGGCATGCCCCATGTGCAGCACGCCGGTGATGTTCGGCGGCGGGATGACGATGGTGTAGGATTCGTCGGCATGCTCGCCGAAGCCCGGCGTGCGTTGGAAGTAGCCGGCGTCCTTCCACGCCTCGAAGATGGGCCGCTCCATGGCGGCGTAGTCGGTGGACTTCTTCTTGTCCTCGGACATAGGCCCTTGCCCTCGCTTTCCCTGATTGCTCGGTATAAAACAAGGCGGGCGGCACGCACGCGGCCGCCCGCCAGATTGCCTTGGGCGATTATCGCACAGAAGGCCCGCTGCCTTACGCAGAAAGAGCCACCTGAGCGCTTCCGTCGGCGATCTCGACGATCTCGGGGCGCGTCTCACCGGCGATATCGCTCGCGCGCACCGTGACGGAGGTGGCGCCCCTGTGCTCCGGCAAGTCGTACATGACGTCCATGAGCACGCGCTCGCAGATGGAGCGCAGGCCGCGGGCGCCGGTGCCGTGTTCCACCGCCTCATGGGCGATGGCGGAAAGCGCCGCCGGCTCGAAGGTGAGGCGCGAGTCCTCGAACTCGAACATGCGGGTGTACTGCTTGACGAGCGCGTTCTTCGGCTCGACGAGGATGCGGACGAGATCCTCCTCCGACAGCTCGTTCAGCGACGTGATGACCGGGATGCGGCCCACGAACTCGGGGATCATGCCGTACTTGTTCAAGTCCTCCGGCAGCACCTTCTTCAGAAGCTCGGCCTCGGACTCCTTCTTGGAGGCGGGCAGCTCGCTGGCGAAGCCGAGGGACGTGGTGCCCACGCGCTGGGCCACGATGTCGGCCAGGCCCACGAAGGCACCGCCCAGAATGAACAGGATGTTCGTCGTGTCGATGGGGATGAGCTCCTGCTGGGGGTGCTTGCGGCCGCCCTGGGGAGGCACGCTCGCCTCGCAGCCCTCGACGATCTTGAGGAGCGCCTGCTGGACGCCCTCGCCGGACACGTCGCGGGTGATGGAGAGGTTCTCGGCCTTGCGGGCGATCTTGTCGATCTCGTCGATGTAGATGATGCCGATCTCGGCCCGGGGCACCTCGAAGTCGGCGGCGGTGATGAGCTTGAGCAGGATGTTCTCCACGTCCTCGCCCACGTATCCCGCCTCGGTGAGCGTGGTGGCGTCAGCGATGGCGAAGGGCACCTTCAGCGTGCGGGCCAGCGTCTGGGCCAGAAGCGTCTTGCCCGAGCCGGTGGGGCCGATGAGCATGATGTTCGACTTGGCCAGCTCCACGTCGCCCTCCTGGGCGGCGGCGCCCATGGAGATTCGCTTGTAGTGGTTGTAGACGGCCACGGAAAGGGCGCGCTTGGCCTCCTCCTGGCCGACGACGTGCTCGGACAGGCGCGCGTACAGCTCGTGGGGCGTCGGCAAATCTCCCAGCACCTCGGCCGGCGAGGGGGCGTTGTCGACCACGGGACTGGCCTGGCGCTCGACCTGGGCGGCCGGCGGGTTCATCCAGCCCATGCGGCGGGGATCGTCCTCCAGCATCTCCACCTCCTGGGCCATGGCGTAGCCCATGTCCCGCATCATGGCATCGGCGCACACCGAGATGCACTCGTCGCAGATATAGATGCCGTTGGGGCCGGAGATCATGGCGTTGACCTGGTCTCCGGTCTTGCCGCAGAAGGCGCAGAAATAATTGGTGTCAGTGGGGCCGTAATTGTCGTGACGATGGTTCATGGGGTCTTATTCGCTCTTCTTCTCTCCGGGCATGGCGCCGTGATGGTAGATGATCTCGTCGACGAGGCCGTATTCCTTGGCCTCCTCCGCGGTCATGTAGTTGTCGCGCTCGGTATCGAGCTGAATCTTCTCGATGGACTGGCCGGTGTTCTCGGACAGGATCTTGTTCAGTCGCTTGCGCGTCTTCAGCATGAAGTCGGCCACGATGGCGATTTCCGTCTGCTGGCCCTGGGCGCCGCCCAAGGGCTGGTGGATGAGCACCATGGAGTTCGGCAGCACGAAGCGCTTGCCCTTGGTGCCCGAGGAGAGGAGCACCGCGGCCATGGAGGCGCACTCGCCGATGCAGATGGTGGACACGTCGCACTTGATGAAGTTCATGGTGTCCAAGATGCCGAGGCCGGCCGTGACCGAGCCGCCGGGCGAGTTGATGTACAGGGAGATGTCCTTGTCCGGATCGGTGGCCTCCAGGTGCAGAAGCTGGGCCACGACCGAGTTGGCCACGTGGTCGTCGATCTGCTCGCCGAGGAAGATGATGCGGTCGTTGAGCAGGCGGCTGTAGATGTCGTAGCTGCGCTCGCCACGCGGCGACTGCTCGATGACGTAGGGGATGAGGGCGTTGCTCGGGCGGACCAGGCCGCTCTGCATACGTTCGATGCCCATAGATACCTCGCTTTCGTAAATAGGGCCGCTCGCAGCGGCCTTCACATAGTTCAAGATCATATTGCTATACATCCGTTCGCAATGCAAGCCCGAATGCAAAACGCCCATACGGGAGCATGGAAGACAGGATGGAGACACGGGGTGTTCAGGTTAGGAACACTTCGAAGAATGTAAGAGCTTAAAGGGATACGGGGTGCTGCTCACCAAGCGAGTTCCGCAGCGAACAGAACAGGACTAAATGTCCTGTTCTGCCGAGCGAGGACTGTCTGAGCGACTGAGCTGTACCCCGTAGCCCGCTTTTGGGAGACCCCCAACAAGAAGGGCGGGATAAGCCCGCCCTTCCGAAAGCGCATCTTGTTCGAAGCTACTCGGCGGCCTCTTCGGCCTCGTCCTTCTTGGCAGCCTTCTTCTTCGCCGGCTTCTTGGCGGCCTTCTTCTCCTCGGCAGCCTTGGCGGCGAAGTCCACCTCGGTCACATTCGCGTTCTCCATGAGATCCTCGATGGCCTTCTGGCGCAAAAGACCGGTGCGGATGAGGTGCAGACGGCCGGCGTCGCGCCACTCCTGCTCCAGCGCCGCGGGATCCTCCACGCCGGTCTTGGCGAACTCGGCGGCGACGTCCGCATCGGTGATCTCCATGTTGTTGTGGCGAGCCCAGGCCTCGAGCGCGAGCTCTTCCTTCACCTGGTCGGCAGACTGGGCCTTCAGGTCGGCCTTGAACTGATCGGGCGTGATGTTCTGGCTGGCCAGATAGGCGTCGAAGGTCATGCCGGCCTGCTGCAGCTGGCCGAAGAAGTCCTGGAGCAGCGACGTCTCGGCCTGCTCAACCAGGGACTCGGGCACGTCGCCCTCGACGCGGTCGCGCAGCCCGACCATGATGTTGTTCTCCTTGATGCGCGGCATCAGCGAGCTCTTCTGCATATCCAGCGACTCCTTGATGCGCTCGCGCATGTCCTCGACGGACTCGAAGCCCATCTTCTCCTTGGCCCACTCGTCGGTGACCTCGGGCGTGACCTTCTTCTTCACCACGTTGCAGGTGACCTCGAAGGTAACGGGCTTGCCCGCCTGACCGGCCAGAAGCACGGCCGTCTCGTCCTCGGGAATCTCGAGCGTGAACTCTTTGGTCTGGCCCTTCTTCATACCGAGGATCTCCTCGTCGAAGGCCTCGGAGAACATGCCAGTGCCCGGGCCGTACAGACGGGACTCGCTCGTAAGCGCGGCGATCTCGTTGCCGTCGGCGTCGGTGGCCTTCATGGTGAGGTCGGCGTAGTTCTCCGGCTTCATCTTGGTGGCGGCAGAAGCGTCCTCATAGTCGGTGTAGTGCTCGGCCATGGCCTCGACCTGCTCGTCGATCTCGGCATCGGTGGCCTCGGCGAAAGGCATCTCGATGGCCACGGGCTCGTAGCTGGTAAGCTCTACCTCGGGGCGCAGCTCGATGGTGAAGGAGTACTCGTAGGGCTCGCCGGCCTTCACGATCTCGTTGGTCTCCATGACCGGGCCGCCCACCGGGGCGAGCTTGGCCTCGTCGATCGCGGCCGTCCACGTGCCGTTCAGCAGCTCCTCGGTGACGGTGCCGACGACCGCCTCGGCGCCGAGGGCGTTGTCGATAACCGGGCGCGGGGCCTTGCCCTTGCGGAATCCCGGGAAGTTGTACTTGCGAGCGAAGTCCTTGTAGGTTTTCTTGATGCGGCCGTCGATATCAGCGGCGTCCACCGTGACGGTGACCTTGACCTTGTTGCCCTCCAGGGACTCAACCTTAGTTTCCACGAATAGTTCCTCCATCGTTTCTTGACACGTTACGGGCTTATCGCCCGCGCGAACACTTCCTCGGCGATCCGCCACGGGAATCCGCCGCGGAAGCGCACGGTTCGCTATTATGCCACAACCCTCCCACAGTGGCTACACGTCACCGACACCATGACACAAAAAAGAGACGCGGGGCATCCCGCGTCTCCCAGGAGCGTCGATTCGACGTACTCTGGCGATCCCCGCCCGTCCCAAGCAGGGAACCGGGACTCTGCAGACCGCCGCTTAGGCCTCGCTTTTGCCGGAGCGCACGACGTAGCAGATCGTGATGTACCCGGCAACGGCCCCGGCGCAAGCGCACACAAGGCCCTTGAGCAGCATAAGGCCCGTCACGATAAGCGGCAGCGGCAGAAGCACGCAGGCGAAAGCGCCGACGCCCATCAGCGAGACGGTGGCGGCAACCGTTGCCACGAGCAATGCCGGAGCGTAGCTCGCCGGCACGAGAGACGCCGCGCCGCCGAGATTGGCGACATTCGGCCCGGAGAAAACGCCCTTGCGCAGATCCATGCGGGTGAGCGGCACCACGATGACGAACAGCAGAATGCCGAGCAGAACCCCCGTAAGCGCGAAGTCATGGAAGATGTCGGCCTCGCTGAAGAGGAGCTCGGGCTCGGACAGGTGCATAAGATAGAAAATGACCGCATTAATGATGCCGTTGATGATGCCGTAACCGACGATGCACTTATTCAGCAAGTATGAATTGAACGGCTTAGCGGACCGCGTCGGCGCCGCGGGCGCCGAGCCAGCCATTGACTTTGCCATGAGCATTCCTTTCATCGGGATCTTCGTCTGCTGGCACAACTTGCCGAAGTCGCCCGGCGCGCCTCATTATGGGCATCGCGCTGATGCCATCGGCGAAAACCCGGAATGCCGTTACGGAAGGGTGGGCACGGAGGAACCTTAGGGGCAACCTTGCCATAGGCGAGCCACCGATTCGTTCCCGACCTGTTTCGACAAGCAGCCCCCGCGCCTCGCTCGAAACAAAGCGCGCCCGCCGGGAACGGCCTCTCGCAAGACCGATCTCGACGGGCGCAAGCGCAGATCCAAGCAGATTGCCCTAGAGCGCTGCCTCGGCAGTCTTGGAGGCCATGGCGGCCGCCACCTCGTCGGCCTTCTGCTGGCCGCGCACCACAAAGCTGATGGTGAACCAGCCGGCGACCGCGCCGCCCAAAGCGCACACCAGGCCCTTGAGGAACATCATGCCGGTCACGGTAGCGCCGGCGGCCGGCAATGCCAAGGAAAGAAGGGCGCCGGCACCGGTCATGACCACCGCGGCGAGCGCGCCCACGCCGAGAATGGAGACCGCGTAGGACGAGGAGACGAGCGGAAAGGCACCGCCCGCCGCACCGGGCAGGGAGAAAACGCCCTTGCGCAGATCCATGCGGGTGAGCGGCACGACGCAGGCGAACAGCAGCATGCCGAGGAGAAGGCCGGTGAAGGCGAGGTCGTGCACGATGTCGTGCATGCCGAACATCGCATCGGGAGCACCGGCGTTGATGCCGGCGAAGATGGCCGCGTTGATGATGCCGTTCACCACGCCGTAGCCGATGAGGCACTTGTTCAGCGCGTAGGACTTGAAGGACTTGGGGGCTTTCGGGGTCTTGGAGGTCTTTGCCATGAAGTGATTCCTTTCTTCTTGCCATGCTCGTTCGCAAACCGCGCCCCCTCGCATCTTGTCGGGGTGCCGAGAAGGGCCGCGCGGAAATTGACCGTCGAGCAGTATAGGAACCGGTGTTTCCTTTTCGCACATGAAGCATTTCCGTTGCAACGGAAATGCTTCA
>OLRF01003661.1_pt1 | contig 11667 bp, 7 predicted proteins | sample 1672061 | NCBI WGS metagenome assembly OLRF01 (sample SAMEA3136641, study PRJEB25190) | human gut metagenome | reverse complement strand
GTAATTCCTAAATCTGTAAAAGATGAAAAATTGATTCAATACTTTAAAGACAAATATGATTTCTTTAATGATATAGTAGTAGTTAGTTGCGAGAAAAATATGAATATTGATCATTTATTAAATAGGATTAAGTTTTTTCAAGTAACTAAACAAGTCTATGTAGTAGGTCATACTAATGCAGGTAAGAGTAGTCTAATTAATAAACTTATAAAAAATTATTCAGATAGTAAACAAGAACTTACAATTTCACCACTTCCTTCTACAACACTTAATCTAATAAATATAGAGATTAATGATTATTTAACAATCATCGATACTCCTGGACTAATTGATGAAGGATCTATTACAAATTATGTTGATAATGAACTACTAAAAGTAATTACACCTAAAAAAGAAATAAAAACAAAGACTTATCAGTTAAGAAGAGGGCAATCTATTATCATAGGAGATTTAGTTAGAATTGATTATGTTGATGGGGAAAAAAATAGTTTTACCTTATATATATCTAATGATATCAAAACTAAAAGAATTATTTCATCGAGACATGATGACCTTAAAAATTTAGCAAAAAGAACATATCAACTTCCTTTTAATCAAGATATTGTTATCAAAGGACTTGGTTTTATAAAAGTAGTAAATAGAGGAGTAGTTGATATATATTTAAATCAGAGAGTAGAGACATTTTTAAGAGATAATCTTATTTAATAAGTAAAATGGCATGTAAAGTATATGCTGTTTTCTTTTTCTATTAGTTTATTATGTTATAATCTGTATAGGTAAGGTGATATTTATGACAAAGTTAGAAGAAGCTTTAGGAAGACTTGGCAATTTAGAATTAGATAAAAATACAGATGATATTATTAATTACTTAGAAAATAATAAAGAAAAAATAGTAATTGAAAAGCAGGAATTTTCTCTCACTGATATTATTTCTTTTGCTAAGAATCCTTCGCTAATCTTAGAAAAAAGGCAAATAGAGGTGGCTGATAATGGTATTAAGACATACCACTTTAATAAAAAATTTATAGATTTAGTTAGTAAGCATATGTCTTCTTCTATATCTTCATTAACTATTCCAGCTTCTTATTTTAATAAAAATAGTGTTTTTAAATATCCAAATTTAGAAGAGCTTAACCTGAATATAAATAAAGATGATTTATTTAAAATAGATTTGAAGACAATGAAACAATTATTAAATCAAACAAAAATAAGAAAGCTTGATGTAGATTGTTATCTTGATGATCAGGTATTATTAGAGAATTGTTGTGGAATTAAGTCCTTTATGGGAAGTAAACTTAATATGGATGGCTTAAATATAAATTCAAGAAACTATCAATTTAATCCTAAAGTAGAAGGCTTCGTAAAAAAGGATGGTACGGGAGTTAATGAAGTTTTGGATTTAGCTTTAAAAAATAAAACCTCAGATATAGAAGGTATAAAAATTTATAATAACTATAAATGTGGGTATGGAAATGATAAAATTGATTATCAGAAATATAAAAAAGGCTCAATTATTGAATTTGGTGATACCGAATGTCAAAAAGATGTTAAAGCTATAAAAATAAAAAATATAGAGCATATAATGGATGTTTTTGATATAGTTAACAGCTTTCAGGAAAGAGGATTTGAGGTAGAAGCAATTTATTTATTTTTAGAGAATAAAACTTATGATGATATGAATTTATTAAGACAACTAGACAAAAAATATGATTTAAAGATAAAATATGATGGGTCTTTACAGGTAATAGATAGTAATACTTTTGTGGGAATGAGAGATAGCATAGACTATTATAAAGATGTAATAAATAATAGTAACTCATCTAATTTAGAAAAAATAATGCTTGCTTATGATATTGTTAAGTCTTTTCCTTATAAGGAAAGAAAAGATAATTTAAGGATACCTCGAGAGGTAGCGACTATTATTAAAGATGGTAATATTGTTTGTGTAGGATATTCACAATTATTATCTCAAATTCTAAAAGAAACAGGAGTAGATAGTTATACAATAAGTACATCTGTTCCGGTAGGGGATGATGTTATAGGTCATGAAAGAAATGTGATAGTTGTTGATGATGATAAGTATGATATACATGGAAATTATGTCTTTGATGTAACATGGGACTCTGCTAAAAACATAACTAAATGTATTGATAGTGAAGGAAAAAATGTTTTAAGAAGTAAAAGTAGTCCTATATTAGATACTGATCAAGTAGTAAAACATTATGATAATTTAGTTCTTTATAGATACTTTTTAATTTCTGATAACAGATATAATAGTTGTTTTCCAGGGGAGCCTTATCCAGATTTTAAATATGCGGAAAAGATTTCTTCATCAGGAAAGACATTTGATGATGATACCTTAGGTAGTAAGGAGTTAGAACAATCTAAGTTTATAGAATTACTTTATAATGTAAAACTTAGGGAGGGTTATTCTGATACTAATGTAGAAGAGAAAATAGAAGATATATTTGATTTTTTAGGAAATTACTCTAAAGATGATATTAAAAAAGAGATAGAAAAGATTATTAACAATAATTCTAAACAAATATAAGAGAGTATAATATAATTGAAATTATACTAAATTTATGACATAATATAAATGTTTGGAGACGATACTATGAATGGACAGACTGTTAGTAATTTAATTAGAAGTAAAACTGATATAGAAGATATTATAGGAGAAAGAATACCTTTAGTAAAAAAAGGAAAGAACTTTTTTGGAATTTGTCCGTTTCATGATGATACTAATCCTTCAATGTCTGTTTCTAGAGAAAAACAAATATACACTTGTTTTACTTGTCACGCTACGGGAAATGTTTTTAAGTTTTTAATGGATTATGAAAAAATGAGTTTTCCTGAGGCTTTAAAGTATTTGGGGGATAGAGTAGGAGTAGATACAAATAGTGTAAGGCTAAAAAAAGTAAATAATAATAATGATAAATATTATGAAATGTATGACTTTGCAACTAAATATTATCAAAATAATATTTTATCTCCAGCTGGTAGTATGGCTAGAACTTATCTTTCGAAAAGAGGAATAGATAAAGATATCATTAAAAAATTTGAAATAGGTCTTTCTCTTCCTAATAATGCTGATTTAACAGAATTACTTTTGAAGAAGAAGTATGATATAGTTGATCTTAATAAAGCAGGGCTTACTAATAGTAATTACGATGTGTATAAAGATAGAATTATGTTTCCCCTTTTTGATATAAATGGAAAAGTAGTAGGATTTTCAGGAAGAATATATAAAGATAGCCAAGATAATAAGTATTTGAATACAAAAGAGACTCCTATATTTGTTAAGGGAGAACAACTATATAATTATCATATTGCTAAAGAGAAAGCTAGAATTTTAAAATATGTAATTATTATGGAAGGGTTTATGGATGTTATTAGAGCTAGTACTATTGGGTATGAAAATGTAATAGCTTTAATGGGAACAGCTCTTACTCATGAACAAATGAAATTAATAAAGAGACTTTCTAATAACATTATATTGTGCTTAGATGGAGATAATCCAGGAAAAGCTGCGGCCTATAAATTAGGAGAAGAATTTTTAAAAGAAAAAATAGAAGTAAAAGTCGTTACCTTACCTAATAATGATGATCCAGATAGTTTTATTTTAAAAGAGGGAAAAGAAAAGTTTGCAAGATATATAGAAGAAGCAGAAAATTATAATGATTATAAAATTAGAGTAATGCGTGATAATGTTAATTTTCAAAGTGATATAGAAAAAGCTAATTATATTAATAACGTTTTAAATGAATTAACAGAAGTAAATGATGAAATAAGAATAGAAATTATTTTAAAAAAGCTTGCAAAAGAGTTCAATTTGGGGTATAATACGTTGGAAAAAAAGTTTTCTAACATTAAAAATAACAAACCTCAAGAAGAGATTAAATTTGTGCCAAAAAATACATCGAAAAGAAAAGATAAATATAGACAAGCCATAGAACAAGTAATATATTATATGCTTACTAATGAATGGGTAATTAGTGAAGTCGATAAAGAAAGACTCTTATTACCAGATGATAAAATTAGAATACTAGTACAAGAAATAATATATTATTATAAAACATATGGGGCAGTTTCAATTGCTGATTTTTATACATATTTACAAGATAAACAAGAATTATTAGAGACTTTTAATAGTATCTTAAATAGCAATTATAATGATGAAGTTAGTAAGGAAGTTTTATATTTATATTTTGATGTTATTAGGGAAAATGTAAAGAATAAAGAGATTAAGAGGTTGGAAGAAAAATTAGTCAAAGAAATAGATCCACTAGAACAAGCTAAGTTGGCTGATATGATTAGAAAGTTACGAATAGGAGAAAGTAATAATGGTTGAAGAAATAAAAACAATGGATGAGAGAAAAAATAAGTTAATCAATTTAGGCAAGAATCAGGGATATATTACTTATGAACAACTTGCTGATGAGTTAAAAGGATTAGATATTGATAGTGATGTTTTAGATGACCTTTATAATTCCTTGGTTGAAGTGGGTATTGAAATAGTAGCAGAAGATGGTAGCAGTGATGGTGATGATGGTAGTGATATTACTCAAGATATATCAGTTGAAGAGTTAACTTTATCAAAAGATGTTAAAATCAATGACCCTGTTAGAATGTATTTAAAAGAAATTGGTCGTATTAACTTACTTACATCAGATGAGGAGTTTGAATATGCTAGAAGGGCTATTGATGGAGATGAAGAAGCAAAGAAAATGCTTGCTGAATCAAATTTAAGATTAGTTGTTTCTATTGCTAAACGTTATGTAGGACGTGGTATGTTATTTCTTGATCTTATTCAAGAGGGAAATATTGGACTTATGAAGGCAGTAGATAAGTTTGATCCAACTAAAGGATATAAGTTTTCAACTTACGCTACTTGGTGGATAAGACAAGCTATAACTCGTGCTATTGCAGATCAAGCAAGAACTATCAGAGTTCCTGTTCATATGGTTGAAACAATCAATAAATTATCTCGTGTTCAAAGACAATTAACACAAGAGTTAAATCGTGAACCTACAGATGAAGAAATCGCTAAAAAATTAGATATTCCAGTAGAAAAAGTAAGAGAAGTATATAAAATAAGTCAAGATCCTGTATCATTAGAAACACCAATTGGTGAGGAAGAAGATTCACATCTTGGAGATTTCTTACCAGATGAGAGAACAATGGGACCAGAAGAATTTACAACGCAAGAAATGTTAAAAGAAGAGTTAGATGGTGTCTTACTTACCTTGACTGATCGTGAAGAAAAAGTTCTTCGCCTTCGTTTTGGACTTGATGACGGTCAGTGTAGAACACTAGAAGAAGTAGGCCAAATCTTTGGAGTTACTAGAGAACGTATTCGTCAAATTGAAGCTAAGGCTTTAAGAAAATTAAGACATCCATCACGTTCAAGAAAATTAAAGGATTTCATGACTGACTAATGATAGTAAATAAAAGATTAAAAGAGGTTTCAAAACTTGTAGATGATGGAAGTAGTATTTTAGATGTAGGGTGTGACCATGCTTTTTTAGATATCTTTTTGGCACAAGATAAAACTAAAAAACTAAAAAAAATAGTAGCTAGTGATAATAAAGGAGGTCCACTAGAACAAGCTAAAAATAACATTTTACAACATAAGTTAAGTGAACTTATAGAACTTAGACTCGGAAATGGATTAGATGTTTACACTAGTGATATAGATACAGTAATTATTTCTGGAATGGGTGGCAGAAATATGATTGGAATTTTTAAGGCTCATCCTGAATACCTTAAAAATATAAATACTTTTATCTTATCACCAAATAATTTTCAAGTTGACTTAAAAAAATTTTTAGTAAAGTCTAATTTTAAAATTGAAAAAGAAGTTTTAGTGAAAGATGGAAAGTATATTTATCAAGTCATTAAGTTTGTGAGGGGTAAGGCCCACTATAGTAGTCGAGAATACTTTTTTGGACCTTTATTACTTAAAAATAAAAATAAATTATTTATAGAATATTATACTAGAGAACTAAAATCTAGACAGATAATCATAAAGTTATTGCCTGCTGGTTTTAGTTTCAGAAAAATAAAACTAAAAAAAGAGATAAAGATTATTAGTTTAGAACTTGCTAATACTAGATAGAGGACTTAGTCTTCTTTTTTTTTGCCACTTTTATTAGAATTGTTTAATCTTTTATATAGAATATTTTATTATTGTCTGATATAATTAATTAGAATAGAAAGGTGATTTGATGAAATACGTTTATTTATTTAGTGAAGGTAATAAAAATATGAGGGAAATTCTAGGTGGTAAGGGTGCAAACCTTGCCGAAATGACTTCTCTAGGATTGCCAGTGCCACAAGGTTTTACGGTATCAACTGATGCTTGCCTTAGCTACTATAATAATGGAGAAAAGATAATACCAGAAATTGAGACAGAAATTTTTTCTAAATTAGAAGAATTGGAAAAAATTACAGGTAAAAAGTTTGGAGATCTTTCTAATCCACTTTTAGTATCTGTTAGAAGTGGAGCAAGAGTTTCAATGCCTGGAATGATGGACACTGTTTTGAATTTAGGAATGAATGATGCTATATGTGAGAATTTAGAAAAAACTTTGGATAATCCAAGATTTGCTTTAGATAGTTATCGCAGATTAATTCAAATGTATAGTGATGTTGTTATGGGCTTTCCTAAGAGTAGTTTTGAAGGAGTTTTTGATAAATTTAAGGAAGATAAGGGCATAACCCTTGATACTGAACTTTCAAATGATGATTTAAAAGAAATTATTAGACTTTATAAGAATGAATATTTAAAATTAGCAGGAGATAATTTTCCTAGTGATCCAAGGGTTCAATTGTTAGAGGCAGTTAAGGCTGTTTTTAGAAGTTGGAATACAGAAAGGGCAATTACTTATCGTAGATTAAATGATATTCCTTCTGATTGGGGAACAGCAGTTAATGTTCAACAAATGGTTTATGGAAATAGAGACAAAAATTCTGGTACTGGTGTTTGTTTTACAAGGAATCCGGCAACAGGGGACAAAAAGTTGTTTGGCGAATATTTAATGAATGCTCAAGGAGAAGATGTAGTTGCAGGTATTAGAACACCACAGGATATAAGTACATTAAAAGATGTAATGCCAGCGTGCTATGAACAATTTCAAAATATTTGTAATGTGCTTGAAAATCACTATCATGATATGCAAGATATGGAATTTACTATTGAAGATGGTAAACTTTATATGTTACAAACTAGAAATGGTAAAAGAACTGCGAAAGCAGCAATTAAGATTGCAGTTGATTTAGTTCATGAAGGACAAATTAGTATAAATGAAGCTTTGATGATGGTTGATGCTAAAGACCTTGATCAGTTGTTACATCCTGTTTTTAATGAAGATGATTTAAAAAATAAAGAGGTTATTGCGACTGGTCTTGCGGCATCTCCTGGAGCAGCTACTGGAAAATTGTATTTTAGTGCGGAAGATGTGTTAAATGCTCATAAGGCAGGAGAAAAAGATATTATTTTAGCGCGTGAAGAAACTTCTCCTGAAGATATAGAAGGTATGAATGTAGCACATGGTATTTTAACTGTTAGAGGTGGTATGACATCTCATGCAGCTGTTGTTGCTCGTGGTATGGGAACTACTTGTGTAAGTGGATGTAGTAGTTTAATTGTTGATAGTAGTAATAAAACTTTACAAACGAGTGATGGTAGAGTTTATCATGAAGGAGACTATTTAAGTCTTGATGGTACTAGTGGTAGGGTTTATAGCGGAAAAGTAGAGTTACTTGATGCTAAAATTAGTGGTGAATTTGAAGAGTTTATGAACTGGGCTGATAGCGTTAGAAAGCTTGAAGTAAGAGCTAATGCAGATAATCCTAGAGATGCGAGAGTAGCTCATAATTTTGGAGCTCAAGGTATAGGACTTTGTCGTACTGAGCATATGTTCTTTAGTGAAGAGAGAATCTTTAATTTTAGACGTATGATAATTGCGACAACTGAAGAGCAAAGAAAAGAAGCTCTTAGTAAAATTTTGCCTTATCAAAGAGAAGACTTTGAAGGGTTATTTTCTGAGATGAATAATTTACCTGTTATCATTCGTTTCCTTGATCCACCACTTCATGAATTTTTACCACATACAGATAGTGAAATGGAAGAATTAGCTAATAGTATGGGAGTAGCGTTTGATGTAATTAAAAATAAAGTTGAGAGTTTAAAGGAATTTAATCCAATGATGGGACACAGAGGATGTAGACTTGATGTTACTTATCCTGAGATTGCTAGAATGCAAACAAGAGCTGTTATTGAGGCCGCTATTAATGTTACTTTACGAGGATTCAAAGTTATTCCTGAAATTATGATTCCACTTATTGGAGATATGAATGAGCTTAAATATGTCAAAAAATTAATTACTGATGAAGCTTCTAAGGTATTTGAAGAAAACAGGATGAGGATTGATTATAAAGTAGGAACAATGATAGAAATTCCTAGAGCAACACTTATTGCTGATGAGATTGCCAGTGAAGCTGAGTTCTTTAGTTTTGGTACTAATGACTTAACTCAACTTACTTATGGTTTCTCTAGAGATGATGCTTCTAAATTCTTGAAGGATTATTATGATAAAAAGATATTCCTATATGATCCTTTCCAATCTATAGATGAAGAGGGAGTTGGAAAGTTGGTTGATATTTCTGTTAGAAAATCAAGGATAGTTCGTAGAGACATTGAACTTGGTATTTGTGGAGAACATGGTGGAGATCCTAAATCTATCGATTTCTGTCATAGGGTAGGACTTAATTATGTTTCTTGTTCTCCTTATAGAGTTCCAGTTGCACGTTTAGCTGCTGCGCAAGCTGCGATTAGAAATAGTATTGATGTAATATAGAGTAAAAGTAGAAAAAAGAACAAAAATGTTTTTAGGTGGCATAATCATTATGAATGACGATATTATAAGGTATAGAATGATATACCTGAATGTAAAAATATAGTCATTAAAAATCACTTGTTCCTGATGTTTATATATAATTTTAAGACTGAGATGACTTTTATGTCGCAAAGCTCAGTCTTTTTATGTGAAAAATATATATGTGCGATAAGTTGTTGGAGAATTAAAAAATGGAATTAATATATACAAAATCTAAGTTAAGGAATTTATCATAATAATCAAGAATTGATTTGTAAGACGTTTTATATTTTTAATATAGGATGATGTATCAGATAAACTTGGTTTGTTTGGTTATTGTAAAAGAAGAACAATAACAAGATATGAAAAGAAAGATAGAAACAAAAAAGATGAAAGATTAGTTAATATTATAAATATTATTCTTGCTGTCACACCTTTTATTGCAATATTTAGTTTTTAGAATGATTTTAAAGACATTGAAGAACATTTTACATTTTATACCGTTTATAATAATTATATTAAATGATTTTGGTCATTTTGATAGTATTAAAAAAGTCTATATTTGTGTTATAATATATGCTATGAGCATGTTATGATTTAAGAATGCGTGAAAGCTGATAATAATATAGATACCTATATTAAAGCAAATAGCATTGATATATTAATTTATGTTTTTCTATTAATTGTTATTACCATGGTATTGCCATTTGTTTGTTATACGACACATTGATACTACATTTTATTGATAGATATTTTTATTTTAAATTCACTAATTTCTAGAGTGAAAGTTAAATATAATCTAAATAAAATTGATAAATATTTGAAAGATAATGATTTGGTTAATAAAATTGGGAAAATTGAATACTGGAACGAAAAAAATTATTTTTTAACTGAAAATTATGTAATAATTTTTGTTGATAAGAAGGTAAGAATCTTTAGTTATTCGGATATAGCCAGCATATCTAAGAAGAATGATGTAAAATTAAAGAGTTACAGTCGTCTAGATGAGTATTTAGCTATTATGTTATTAAATGATGAACAGTATAGAATTTTATTATATATCACTGTGTTGACTAATGGAAAATATAAAGATATAAGTGATTTCTTATTAAATAAGAATAACGAAATTTACTGTCTGGAAGCAAACACACTTCCCGGCATGACACCGACAAGCCTTCTTCCACAGGAAGCAGGCGTTCTGGGAATCAACTTTAATCAGTTATGTGAGAAGCTGATTGAGATTTCCTTAAAAAAATATGAGAAATAATGATGAATGACATATCGCCACCAGTTTTGCAGAACCGGTGGCAGTTTGTTCTATAATAACAGGAGCATGATATGAAAAATATGACCTTAGAGCATATCGCAGTAGTCTGCGGCGGTACTTACATAGGAAATGAAGCGGATAAAACGCGTGAGATCCAAGGAGCAGTGATCGACAGCCGCCTTGTGGAAAAAGATTACTTATTTATCCCGGTACGTGGAGAAAAGGTGGACGGACACAGTTTCATCCCATCAGTTTTTGAAAAAGGAGCACTGGCAGTGCTCTCTGAAGAGAAGTTGGAGGATCCGGCAGGTCCATGCATTCTCGTGGAAAACACCTTAGATGCGATGAAGAAGATCGCAGCAGATTACCGCAGAGGTCTGGATATTAAAGTAGTCGGAATCACAGGAAGCGTTGGAAAAACGAGCACTAAAGAGATGATCGCATCTGTTCTGGCACAGAAAAATAACGAGTTAAAAACAAAGGGAAACTTGAATAACGAGATCGGACTTCCACTCACGATTTTTAAAATCCGGGAGGAACATCAGGTGGCTGTGCTTGAGATGGGAATCTCCGAGTTTGGTGAGATGGACCGGTTATCCACAATGGCAAACCCGGACATCTGCGTGATCACGAACATCGGACTCTGCCATCTGGAAAATCTCATCACAAGAGATGGAATCTTAAAGGCAAAGACAGAGAGTTTTGCGCATCTGACACCGGATGGAATTGCGGTATTAAACGGAGATGACGACAAGCTCTGCGATAAGAAAGTTGTCAATGGAAAACCGGCAGTGTTCTATGGTATCGAAAAGGCTGCCAAAGTGGCTGAAACAGAGGAAGGAACTAAGACGCTTGCCGAGAAAACGGTTTACGCAACGAATGTAGAGGCAGTTGACCTGACCGGAACAAAAGCAGCGATCCATTATCCGTCGAAAGAGACAGGCGGGGAAGTGACGATGGAAGTCACGATTCCAATCGCCGGAGAACACAATGTATACAATGCGCTGGCAGCGGTGAGCGTGGCAAGAGAATTAGGGCTGACCTGTGACGAGATGAAGCGCGGGATTGAATCAGTGCAGACGATCGGCGGCAGAAGTAATCTGATCCACAAAAATGGCATTACGATCATCGACGACTGCTACAATGCAAATCCGGTTTCCATGAAAGCATCCATCGATGTATTGTCCAACGCACCGGGCAGAAAAATCGCGGTACTCGGAGATATGGGCGAGCTTGGCGCAGAGGAAAAACAGCTTCACTATATGGTTGGAGAACATTTTGCAGGAAAAGGAATTGACGCACTTTACTGTGTGGGAACACTCTCGCAGGAGATCGCTAAAGCAGTGCGTACATGCAGCAGCAAGACGGAAGTCCATCATTATGAGGACAAAGCAGACCTGATCAAAGACCTTGTGAAAGAGGTGAAGAGCGGAGATACAGTGCTTGTGAAAGCGTCACATTTTATGGGATTCCCGGAGATTGTGAAGGAATTGACGAAGTAAAAATAGGAATGTCCGA
>OLRF01003660.1_pt1 | contig 11670 bp, 10 predicted proteins | sample 1672061 | NCBI WGS metagenome assembly OLRF01 (sample SAMEA3136641, study PRJEB25190) | human gut metagenome | reverse complement strand
CTCCTGATAGCCGACCGGGTCGAGGTACTTCAGCGACAGATCCTCCAGCTCCCACTTCATCTTCTGCATGCCGAGCCGGTGGGCGATGGGGGCGTAGATCTCCATCGTTTCAAACGACTTCTGCTTCTGCTTCTCCGGGGTCTGATACTCCATCGTGCGCATGTTGTGCAGGCGGTCGGAGATCTTGATGAGGATGACGCGGATGTCCTTGCTCATGGCGAGGAGCATCTTGCGCAGGTTTTCCATCTGCTCCTCGGCCTTGGAGGTATAGTGCACGCGCGTCAGCTTGCTGACGCCCTCGACGAGGTTGGCGATGGTGGGGGAGAACAGCTCGGCGATCTGCTCATGCGTGGCCGCGGTGTCCTCGATGGTGTCGTGCAGCAGCGCCGCGGCGATGGACTCCGAGTCCAGATGCAGCTCCTCGGCCACGATCTGCGCCACGGCGAGCGGATGGGTGACAAACGGCGAGTTGTCCTTGCGGAGCTGGCCCTCGTGGGCCTTGTCGGCGAATTCAAAAGCCGACCGGATCAGGTCAAAGTTCGCGCTGGGGTTGTACCCGCGCACCGTTTCAACCAGATGGTCAAAGCTCTCCTGTACGGTCATTGCGTATCACCTCCTGAATGGGTTGCGTGGAGCGTCCGCTGCAGCGTCTGCAGATAGGCGGACTCCCCCAGTGATATTTTCCTGTCCCCGCGCGTAAGACGCAGCGTCAGATCGTCGCCGCTGCGCGCGAGGGAAACGAGCCCGCGCTCCCGGAAAATCTCCAGACAGAACGCCGCGCGCAGGAACGGCTCGGCTCCGGGCAGCTCCTCGGCCAGCGCGCGTATGTAGGGGAGGTACGGCGTCTGCACCCCTTCTTTCGGGACGGTCCGCTCTAGCATGCGCCACAGGCGCACGAACTGCTCGCGTGAGGGCAGCAGGCGCACCGCCTCCTTCGGCAGGAGCGTCTCCCCTGCCATGCACCGCTCCATCAGGTGGAGCGACTCGCCCTCCCGCGCGCTGCCGCAGAGGGAGGGGCGGATGTCCACAATCTGCATCTGGACGCTGCGATTGCCGCGGAACTCGTTTACCTGCAGGTAAAACGCCGCGTCTACGCGGCAGCCCGTGCGGCAGCCGCACTGCTCCGCCGTCGCGGAGAAGAAAATCCCGTCGAACTGGGCGCTGCCCTTGCTCAGGCGCACCTTGAGGTGCCGATTCTGGCCGACGTTCTGCGCCCGGTCGAGCGTTGCCCCCTGCAGGCAGAAGAGCGGGCGGCTGTTGCCCGCGCCGTACGGCTCGAGCGCGCGCAGCTCCTCCACCTCCTGCAGCGTGACGCGCCCCGGGTGCAGGATCGGGACGTCCACGTCCAGCACGGAAACGGGCGTCTGCCCGCCGCAGAACTTGCGCGCGTACTGGTTCATCCGCGCGCGGAAGGCAGGGATATTGCCCTCCTCGATCGTGAAGCCCGCGGCCAGCTCATGCCCGCCGAAGCCGAGCAGAAGATCCTGACACGACTCGAGCGCCGCGAACAGGTTGAAGCCGCCCCAGCTGCGGCACGAGCCCTTGCCCACCCCGTCGCTGAGGTGGATCATGAAGCTCGGACAGGCGTATTTTTCCGACAGGCGCGAGGCGACGATGCCCACCACGCCCTGGTGCCACGCATCGGACGAGAGCACGAGCGCGTAGCGCTCTTCCTCCGGCAGGTGCTCAATCATCTCGAGCGCCTGCGCGTAGATCTCCTGCTCGACGCTCTGGCGCTCGCGGTTGAGCGCGCACAGCTCCCGCGCGAGGCGCGCGGCCTCTGCCGGATCGGACGAGAGCAGGAGCTCGGCGGCCTTGTCCGCCTCACCCATGCGCCCGGCGGCGTTGATGCGCGGGGCGAGCACGAAGCCGATCTGCACGGACGTCACCGCCTTTTCGGACAGCCCCGCCTCCTGCAGCAGCGCGTGCAGGCCGATGAAGTCGGAGTGGTCAATCGAGGCCAGCCCGCGCGAGACGAGCGTGCGGTTCTCACCCGACATCTGCATGACGTCCGCGACCGTGCCGACGGCCGCGAGTGTGCAGTAGCGCGAGACGAGAGCTTCCTCCCGGTCCGGCCCGGACAGCGCGAGCACGAGCTTGAGCGCCACGCCGCACCCGGCGAGGTGCTTGAACGGATACGAACAGTCCGGCCTGTGCGGGTCAACGACGGCGACCGCGTCCGGCAGCGTCTCCTTGCACTCGTGGTGGTCGGTGATGACCACGTCCATGCCGAGGGACCTGGCGAAGGCGACCTCCTCCACGCCGGTGATGCCGCAGTCGACCGTGATGAGCAGGCTCACACCCTTCTTGCGCAGCGCGGCAATGGCGTCGCAGGACAGGCCGTACCCGTCCTCGATGCGCCGGGGGATATAGTGCAGACAGTCGGCCCCGCGGTTTTTCAGATAGTCCACGAGGATCACCGTCGCGGTGATGCCGTCCACATCGTAATCGCCGAACACGGCCATGCGCTCCCCGTCAGCGAGGGCGCGGCTGATGCGCCCGACCGCGCGGTCCATGTCGCGCATGAGCCGGGGATCGTAGATCAGGCTGTGCTCCTGGGCGAGGAAGGCAGCCGCGTCCGCGGCGGTCGTGATCCCGCGCGAGACGAGCACCGCCGAGACGAGGTAGGGGTATCCCGCCTCCGTCAGCCGGCGCACCGCCTCGGCTGAGACGGTCGGAATCTGCCACTTTTCAAACTTCACGCCCCGGACGCCTCCTTCCTTTTGCAAATTGCGGCCGACGGCCGCAGTGATTGGCAATACTATAATATTTTATTATAACAAACGTGCCGGAAAAGGTAAAGGGCAAAGTGGACGGATTTTTACGCCGCTGGGGGGGATATAGGGATCATAGCATAGCCGCCCCAACGTGTTTTTTAGCCGCCGGACGCCCCATCCGCCGCCGCGGACGGCTCCGCGCGGTCAAAAGCGCCGGAGAAGCGCCGCCCATGCGCCAATTCTGCCCGAAAATGCCCTCTTTTGTGCAGAAAAACGCTTGCGCACGCGCGGGGATTATATTATAATGCAGGCAAGAAATCAATTAACGATAAGGAGTGCTTATGAACCGAATCAGCAAGGAAAATTACTATCTCGACATCGCCCAGACCGTGCTTGAGCGGGCGACGTGCCTGCGCCGGGTCTATGGCGCCATCATCGTGAAGAACGACGAGATCATCTCCACCGGCTATAACGGCGCGCCGCGCGGGCGCAGGAACTGCGTGGACATGGGCTTTTGCACCCGCGAGGCGCTGAAGGTGCCGCGCGGCGAGCGGTACGAGCTCTGCCGCAGCGTCCACGCCGAGGCGAACGCCATCATCTCCGCCAGCCGCCGCGACATGGTCGGCGGGACGCTCTATCTCGTTGGCCGCAACGCCCAGACGGGCGAGATCCTCTCGGACGCGACCTCCTGTCCCATGTGCCGCCGCCACATCATCAACGCCGGGCTCGAGCGCGTCGTCATCCGCCAGACGCCGGAGAAGTTCGAGGTCGTCCGCGTACAGGACTGGGTCGACGGCGACGATCTGAGCCTGCCGGAAAAAATATAAAAAAGTCTCACAGAGTTCGCGGCGCCGCAGCGGCGCGAAAAAGATCCAATCCGTTTTTTGCGGCGGCGTGTACGCCGCAAAAAACACTTTGCGCGCAGCATAGTGTCGCAGGCCAGCAAAGCTGGCCGAGGCATGGAGCGGAGCGAAATCTATTTTTCCCAAAGGGCATAGCCCTTTGGGAAAATCAAAAACGGATGGATGCACAAAATGTGCATCCATCCGTTTTGTCCGTTTTTTGTGTTTATCCCGCCGTGGGGCGGAGGATGTCGCGTGCGACGGGGGTGTAGAACAGCCGCTCCGCTTCGGCAAAGCCGCGGGTCTGGCCGAGGATCCACATGAGCTTGGCAACGGCGGCCTCGGTCGTCATGTCATAGGCCTCGAGCAGGTTCATGCTGCTCTTGAGCCGCCCGCCGACGTGGTAGACGGTCAGGTCGCTGCCCTCGTTCGGCACCTGCGTCGTCATGACGACGATCTTGCCGCGCGCGACCGCGCCGCGCAGAATCGCGTCGAGCCGCCCGCCCTCGTAGTCCGGCAGGCCGCCGACGCCGAAACTCTCGATAATCAGACCGTCATAGCGCTCAAGCATGAACGCAGCAAGCTCGTCCTCCACGCCGGGGATGAGCTTGAGCAGGCCGACATGCGGGTCGAGCCGGTCGTAAAACACCGGGCGCTCGAGCGACTCGCAGCGGATATACTGCAGCAGGCGCTCGTCCTGCAGCACGGCGAGATCGGGGAAATTCACGCTCGAAAATGCCTGAAAGCTCTTGGAAAACGTCTTGCGGGCGCGGGTACCGAGGATGACCTTGCCATTGAAGACGATCTGCACGCCGCCGCAGCCGCGGCAGGCATAGAGAAACGCGTCGGTGAGGTTGCGCTTGGAGTCCGTCCCGTCGAACCAGATCGGCTTCTGCGCGCCGGTGAGGACGATGGGCTTGGGACTGCCCTGAATGAGATAGCTCAGCGCGGCGGCGGTATAGGCCATGGTGTCGGTGCCGTGGCTCACGACGAAGCCGTCGTAGTCGTCATAGCGCTCGCGGATGGCGCGGGCAAGTCCCTGCCAGTGCGCGGGGCGGAGGCTCGTGCTGTCGAGACTGTAGAGCTGCAGGCAGTCGACCTCGCACAGCTCACCGATGCGCGGGACGGCGGCGAGCAGCTGTTCGCTGCTGATCTCCGGGGTCAGTCCGTCGGGCGACATCTCGGAGGCAATCGTGCCGCCGGTGCCGATCATGAGAATATGCTTCATATGTCCTCCTTACAAGTCGTGGTGATCCATCGCCGCAAGGCCGAAGCGCACCGCCTGTTCAATGGCCGCGCGATCCTCCGGGGCGGTGGACTCGAGCTGGCGGTGCATCTCCTGCAGGAACAGACCACGCAGGGAGTCCTCTCCGCAGCGCGCCCAGAGATCCTCCGGCGCGCGTGTCTCGTCGCGCAGCTCCAGCTGGAAAAAGCGATCCCCAAGACGGCTCTGCAGCGCAGTGAGCGAGAAGTCCTCCGTGCGCTCGCCAGTGAGGATGATGCGGTAGATGTCCTCCTGCGTCCGCAGCGGGAGCAGGCGCTCAACGGCGTCGAGCGGTGCGGCATCCGTGACGTCGGCTCGGAGAATCTGGTAGTGCCGCCGGGCGAAGGGGACAAACGCCATGTCCGCCCCGTCGGGTCCGACCTCGCCGAAGAGGAAGCCCTTCTCCCCCAGCTCGTCGAAGCCGCGCCCCTCCGGACAGCCCGGATACGCAAACGTCGTCCGCCCCGCGTGCAGCACACCGGAGAAGGCGTGCGTGTGCCCGAGGGCGAGGTAGGAAAGTCCCGTCTCGCCGATCTGCGCGGGCGTGATGGGGCGGTAGCGGCTGTCGGGCGCGCTGAGGTCGGCATGCAGCACCATCAGGTGCGTGCGCCCGTCGTCGGGGCAGCGCACCGCCGTGAGCGCGCTGCCGTCCGCCTCCTCCGCCGCAGTGAAGGCCGCGCCCCAGACGGCGCAGCCCAGCTCTGGCTCGTCCACGCAGACGGGGCGGCCGGAGGTGAAGATGTGGACGTTTTCCGGCCACGCCGCCGCGCCCCACGGACCGTGCGCGGCGTAAAAATCGTGGTTGCCGGGTGCAATGAACACGCGCCCGCGGAAGCGCCCGAGCGCGTCCGCCAGCTCCTGCGCCGTCTGGCCGTAGAGATTGTCGGAGTCGAAGAGATCCCCGGCCAGCAGCATCAGCTGCGCGCCGTGGTCATTCGCCCACTCGACGAGCCGCGCGGGAATCCCGCGGCTCTCCCGGCGGCGCAGACGCGCCTTCTCCTCGGGGAGCGCGCCGAAGGCGCTGTCGAGGTGGAAATCCGCCGCGTGAAGAACCTTTACCATGTTACTGCTCACTCTGCCACGCCTTGCACACGTCGACCCACGCGGCGAAGTTTGCGCCGCAGCAGCGCTCGAGCTCGTCACACGTCAGCTCGATGGCGCTCGCGGCGCTGCCAACGGCGGGAAACACCGTCTCAAAGCGCCTGAGCGACACGTCGAGATACGTCTTGACGTCCGCGGGCAGGGCGAACGGGCACACGCCGCCGACGGCGTGGCCGATGCGCTCGATGGCCTCGTCGGGCGTGAGCATTTTGGCCTTCGTGCCGAAGAAGTGCTTATACTTGCTGTTGTCGATCTTCGCGTCGCCCGCGGCGACGATGAGGATCGGATCCTCGCCGATCTTGAAGCTGAGGGTCTTGGCGATGCGCGCCGGCTCGACGCCGACGGCGACGGCGGCCAGCTCCACGGTGGCGCTGGAGACCTCAAATTCGCGCATGCGGTCGGCCACGCCGAAGGGCTCGAGATAAGCCCGGACTTTTTCTACGGACATGTGTGTTTCTCCTTCTCTGTCTGTTTGTTATTATCGGATGTCGACGCGCTCGACACCGGTGCAGAGCCCGGTATCGCTTTCGAGCGTGAAAATCGCGCCCTGCGCCTTGCAGGGGCCGTCCGCCGCGCGGTAGCGGCCGGGCAGCCCACCCAGAAATGTCTCGACCGACTGCTCGGGGCGGATGCCGATGACGGACTCGATCGGCCCGGTCATGCCGAGGTCGGTGATATAGCCCGTCCCCTTCGGCATCACGCGCTCGTCGGCGGTGGGGACATGGGTGTGCGTTCCCCAGACGGCGGACACGCGCCCGTCGAGATAGTAGCCGAGGGCGAGCTTTTCGCTCGTGGCCTCGGCGTGGAAGTCCACGAGCGTGAACGTGGGCTTCTCGCCGCCGGAGAGAAGCCGGTCGGCGGTCGTAAACGGGTTCTCGGCGTGGAAGTCGAGGTCACAGCGGCCGATGAGGTTCATCACGCCGATCTGCACGCGGCCGCAGTCGTACACGCCCCAGCCGCGGCCGGGGACGCGGTTTGTGAAGTTCGCGGGGCGCAGGATATAGGGGCAGTCGTCGAGGTAGTCGGCGATCTGCATGCGCCCCCACGTGTGGTTGCCGAGGGTGATGACGTCGGCGCCGGCGGCGAAGAGATCCTCCGCCTGCTCGGGCGTTAATCCGACGCCGGAGATATTTTCCCCGTTGACGACGGTGAAGTCGATGCCGCAGAGCCGCTTCAGCTCCCGCAGCCGGCGCGCGAGGTGGCGCACGCCCGTCTCGCTCGTCACGTCGCCGAGGGCGAGAATGTGGTATTCCATCGCGCTCCTCCCCGGTCAGTCAAACGAGCGGTCGGAGCGCAGCTCGACATCGAGCCGCAGCGTCTGGCCGTCGCGCTCGACCGTCAGGTGCATCACATCACCGATGCTGAGCCCGCGGCGCGCGGCCATGAGGTCGCTCGTCGTGTGGATGGTCTGGCCGTTCGCGGCGGTGATGATGTCGCCCGCCTGCATCCCGGCCTCGTCCGCGCCGGAGCCGTCGATGACGGAATAGACCTCGAGCGCGGTGCCGCTGCCGACGGCGACGGTCGTGACGGTGATGCCGAGGGAAGGCGTCCCGCGGAACTCACCGTAGGCGATGATGTCGTTTACGACGAAGCAGGCGCTCCCCATCGGGATGGCGAAGCCGAGCCCCTCAACGGTGGCCTCGTTTTCGTCGCTGCCGGTGCCGGACATTTTCAGCGTGTTGATGCCGATCACCTGCCCGCAGGCATTGATGAGCGGGCCGCCGGAGTTGCCGTTGTTGAGCGCGGCGTTCGTCTGCAGGAGGGTCATGGTCTTGCCCTCGACCTCAACCTGGCGGTTGATGGCGGAGATGATGCCGTCCGTAAACGTCCCGCGCAGCTCCACGCCGAGGGGGTTGCCGATGGCATAGACCGTGTCGCCCACGCTGCACAGGTCTGAGTTGCCGAACTCCGCCGTGGGGAGGTCGGTCTGCGTCTCGGCATAGAGCACGGCAAGATCCTCCTCCTCGTCGTAGCCGACGAGCTTCGCCTCGAGCGTCACGCCGCTGCTGAGGGCGACGCGGCAGCTCTTGCCGCCGGAGATGACGTGCGCGTTCGTGACGATATAGCCGTCCGCCGTCATGATGACGCCGGTGCCGACGGAGGCGGTGCCCTTGCTCTCGTCCTCTATGGCGATGACCGTGACGACGGCGGGGTTGACCTTGGCGAAGACCTCCTGCGCCGTCAGCTCACCGCCCTGCGCATCGACGCAGTTCATGCGGACGGACGGGTCGCCGGCGATGCGGGGGATGCTCGTCTGCTTGTCCTGAAAAATGTCGATGATGCTGCTGGCCGAGCCGTCCTCGGGAAGGTCGCCGCCCGGCGCGTCAGACCCACCGGAGACGGCGAGCCCGATCCCCACGGCGACGGCAATCGCCGCAAGGCAGCCCAGGAAAATCCACAGGCCGAGCCGTTTTTTCTTCTTTTGCTGCTTCTGCGGGGGCGCGCTCTGCGGCCGGGCATGGCCGGGGAGGGGCTCGTCGTGCTGATAGCTGCACACGACCTCCTGCGGCTCGTCGTCGCACCGGTACCAGGAGACAATCTCCTGCGGCTCGTCCGGGCAGTTGCGGTTTTCGCGGTTGTCCTCATTCATGGGCATGCTTCCTCTCAATAATTACGCGGATTCTGCGCGAGGTGGACGGTGAAGCTGAAGGACGTGAGGCCGTTTTCGCTTGTCACCGTGATTTTTTCCTTGTGCTGGGCCAGAATCGTCTTGACGACGTAAAGCCCCAGCCCGTAGCCGTCCTTGTCGGCGCTGCGGGATTTGTCCGACTTGTGGAACCGCTCGAACAGGAGCGGGATCTCCTCCGGCGGGATGGTGCTGCCGTGGTTGCGGACGGTCACGACCGCCGTCTCCGCCCCGGTGGAAAGACCCAGATAGAGCTTTGAGCCGGGGGTGGCGAACTTCGTGGCGTTTTCGAGCAGGTTATAGATCACCTGCGTGATAAGGTCATTGTCGCCGAGCACCATGACGGAGTCCTCCGGGATGTCGGCGTCGACGTCAAGCCCGCGCTCGTTGATCTTCTGCTCCATGGACAGAAGCGCCAGGCGCATGCTTTCGCAGAGGTCGAACTCCTCCTTCTTCATCTCCTTCGACTGAATCTGGGAGATGTCGAGCATGCGGCGCACAAGGCGCGAGAGACGGCGGCTCTCGTCGGAGATGATCTGCAGATACTGCCGCTCGCGTTCGGGCGGGATCGTTCCGTCGAGGATGCCGTCGGTATAGCCGGCGATGGTGGTCATGGGCGTTTTCAGCTCGTGGGAGATGTTCGCGATGAAGTCGCGGCGCTGGCGCTCCGTTTCCTGCAGCGAATCCGCCATCGCGTTGAAGGACGCGGCCAGCTCGCCGATTTCGTCGGTTCGGTCGCTGTCCTGCATGCGCACGTCAAACTCGCCGCTGCCGTAGGCGCGCGTGGCCTGCACCATCTCGCGGATGGGCTGGATCTGGCGCATGGACGTCAGCGAGCTGACGACGAAGGCAATCAGCAGAATGATGGCCGAGGTCATGAAGAACAGCCCGATAAACGAGCGCCACATCTGCATGAGCGAGCGGTTTTCCATCACGGCGAGGATGATGCCGACAAGCTCACCGGACTGCGAGTCCACCGCCGGGACGCCGACGACGTACTGCTTGAGCTGGTACATGGACCCCAGACGCGTCCGCCCCTCGTAGCAGCCCTCGCTCACGATCTGCTGCGTGACGTCCGCGGGCAGGGTAATCGTTTTGTTCACGAACTGCTCGTCCGTGGTGAGCAGGATGTTGCCGTTTGCGTCGCCGATGAGGAAGTTGACGTTCGAGACCATGGATGCCACGCGCGCCATGCTCATCAGGTTCTCCTCCTGATCGTCCGACTGGCCGCTGTCCGCTGCCTCGAGAAACGAGACGGAGACGCTGGCCATGAGCTTCGCGCGGTCGTTCATCTCGTCGCGCTTTTCCGAGACGGTGTAGTTATAGCTCAGCGCAAAGAACGACACGCCGAGCAGCAGCATCGTCAGCAGCACCATCCCGGCTGTCAGGAAAAACTGCTGCCAGTAGAGACTGCCAAAGCGCTTTTTCAGGGATGCAGACATCGTTTTCATTTGACTTCAAACTTATAGCCCACGCCCCAGACCGTCTTGAGCTCCCACTGGTCGGAGACGTTTTCCACCTTCTCGCGCAGGCGCTTGATGTGGACGTCCACGGTGCGGCTGTCGCCGAAATAGTCAAAGCCCCACACCTCGTCGAGCAGCTGGTTGCGCGTGTAGACGCGGTTGGGCGTGGACGCGAGGTGGTACAGCAGCTCCAGCTCCTTCGGGGGCGTGTCGATCTTCTTGCCGTCGACGATCAGCTCGTAGCTGTCGAGGTCGATGACGAGCTTGTCGAAGGTCAGGCGCTTTTTTGTGTCGTCGGGGATCTCGCTGCGGCGCAGCACCGCGTTGATGCGCGCCATCAGCTCCTTCATCTCAAAGGGCTTGACGATGTAGTCGTCCGCGCCCATCTCCAGACCCGTGATGCGGTCGCCCACGTCGCCCTTGGCGGTGAGCATGATGATCGGGGTCTTGGCCTTCTCGCGGATCTTCGCGCACACGCCCCAGCCGTCGAGCACGGGGAGCATGATATCGAGCAGCACCAGATCCGGCTTCTGCTTTTCGAACTCCTCCACGGCCTTGCCGCCGTCATAGGCGATACGGACCTCGAAGCCCTCCTTGTCCAGATACATACGGATGAGATCGGAGATATTCCGGTCGTCCTCCACCACCAAAATATTGCGTGCCATAGGAAATCCTCCCACTGAATGTTTATTTTCTATCTATTATAGCCGGTTTGGCGCGCGTTTCCTGAATATTCTGTTAAACTTTCGCGCGCGGCGCACCGGCGGCGTCTGAACTGAAATATTATAACATATTCCCCATGGCTTGACAAATGGTGATTTGGCGGCAGACGCGCGCAAATGCGGAAAAGTTTAGAACAAACGTTGCAATTTGCGCAGGGGCGTGGTATACTCAGAGTATATTGGAAGGAATCCACCGATCACAGGCGGAAAAGGAGCAGAAACGATGGAAAAGCTGACCCGGATGCAGCAGCGCATCTATGACTATATCGCCGAGACGATCCGCGAGCAGGGGTATCCCCCCTCCGTGCGCGAGATCGGCGACGCCGTGGGGCTGAAGTCGCCCTCGACGGTGCATTTTCACCTCAAGCATCTGGCCGAGCTCGGCGTGATTGGCAAGGAGGCGGGCAAAGGCCGCGCCATCACGCTGACAAATCCCCTCCCGCGCGAGGATCAGGTGCCGGTGGTCGGCAGCGTCGCGGCCGGTTCGCCCATTCTGGCGCAGGAGTGCATCGAGGACTATCTGACCTTCGACACCGGCGGGCGGCCGGGCGAGTTCTTCGCGCTGCGCGTGCGGGGCGAGTCGATGATCAACGCGGGCATTCTGCCGGGTGACCTCGTTGTCGTCCACCAGCAGAAAACGGCCAACAACGGCGAGATTGTCGTCGCCCTCCTCGGCGAGGAGGCGACCGTCAAGCGCCTGCAGCGCCGCGGCGGCGAGGTGTGGCTCCTGCCGGAGAACGAGAATTACCAGCCCATCGACGGACGCGAGGCCGTCCTCATGGGCCGCGTGGCCGCGGTGATCCGGCGGTATTAAAAATTCTCAAAAGAGCTGGGCTCTTTTGGAGCAAACTGAGCAGGGAACAGCCTTGGGCTGTCCCCTGCGTTTTTTCTGGCGGGGATGGGAGGTGGAGTTGGCGTGTCCATGCCTCCGGCGG
>OLRF01003649.1_pt1 | contig 11688 bp, 8 predicted proteins | sample 1672061 | NCBI WGS metagenome assembly OLRF01 (sample SAMEA3136641, study PRJEB25190) | human gut metagenome | reverse complement strand
CCGCCCTGCCGCCACATCGAGAAAGAAAATCAAGACGGTTACTTCCCAGCGCGGCGGAGCGGGCGCAGCTTCCGCCGCATCCGCTGTCTCCCGTGATAAAATGCTGTATGATATCATTGATCGTACGCATCATGTCTTCGAAGCCTTTTTTGCCGTCGAAGTAATTCTTGGTAATTTCATATTCGTTCAGCTCTTTCTGCTTGTCCATCAGAGTATCGCGAATTTTCTCCAGCTCGTCCTTATCCATATTGTCTCGCGAGCCGTTTACGATCTTTCTCTGAAGATCTTTAAAATCATTGATCAGATCCTGCCCCTTTTCATCCTGCAGGAGTGCGAGCTCCGCATTCTGCCATGCGATAAATTCGGGGCTTTCCTTGATCGCCTCTCCCAGCGCCGAAGCGGCTTCTACATAATCCATTGAATTTCCCTGCCTTTCTGTGAAAATCCGTGTCTAATTCATCAAGCATAGTATGTCTTGGCACGCCTTTTATCATACCATATTCCGCATTTCCGCACAATCTTATTTTGACAGCACGCTGCGGTATCCGCCGGCTCCGTATCTGAGGCATCTGTTGACGCGGGAAATGGTTGCGGTGGAAGCGCCCGTTTTTTCGACAATGTTGTTAAACGTTTCTCCTTGTTTTAGGAGGACGGCGACCTCCAGGCGCTGCGCCATTGCGTTCAGTTCTTTGATCGTACACAAATCTTCAAAAAAGCAGCGGCACTCCTCTGCGCTTTCCAGCGAAAGGATTGCTGCAAATAGTCTTTCCTGTTCTTCCTCTCTGATTTTATCCTCTTGCATGCGGCATTCCCTCTGTCTGTCAGTATCTTTGGCTGTAATTTGCAAAAAAAGCTTTCGTTCGTTCGCTTTTCGGGTTTCCAAACACTTCCTCGGGCGTGCCCTCTTCTTCGATTCTGCCGTCGGCCATGAAAAGGACGCGGTCCGCTACGTTTCTGGCAAATTCCATTTCGTGCGTTACGACGATCATGGTGCTTTCGGAGGATTTCAGACTCCGGATGACCTTCAGCACCTCTCCGGTCAGCTCCGGATCAAGCGCGCTCGTAGGCTCGTCGAAGCACAGAATTTCCGGTTTCAAAGCCAGCGCGCGGGCAATTGCAACGCGCTGCTGCTGTCCGCCTGACAGCTCGCAGGGATACGCCTTCGCCTTTTCGGAAAGGCCTACCCGCTCCAAAAGGGCATACGCGTTTTCCTCCGTTTCCTTCAGGAGCTTTGCTTTGTTTTCCTTATAGTCCTTACGTTCCTTCAGCAAAAGCGACGGAGCCAGCATAATATTCCGCAGTACGTTATATTGCGGGAACAAATTGAAGGACTGAAAAACAAGCCCGAAATGCAGGCGTTTTCTGCGCACGTCTTTGTCCTCATAGGTCGCGGGATCCTCGCTGTCGAACAAAACCTCGGGGCCTACGGTAATTTTGCCGCCGGATGGCTTTTCCAGAAAATTAAGGCATCGAAGCAGCGTCGTCTTGCCGCTTCCGGAGGAGCCTATGACGGCAAGCACGTCTCCCTTCTCCAGGGTAAAGCCGATCCCGCGCAGCACCTCGTTTTTTCCGTAACTTTTCTGAAGTCCGGACACCTCAAGCAGCGCCATGTTACCACCTTATCCTTTATAATAATCGAGCTTTTTCTCGACATACGAAAGCAGCAGCGTAAGCAGGCCGCAAAACAGCAGGAAGTACGCGCCCGTGTAAAACAGCGGCCAGATGATTCCGACGCTTCCGTATCGTTCCGCGGTCATAATCACCTCGGCGACAGCAATCACTCTTGCCAGAGACGTGTCCTTCACCAGAGTAATCACTTCGTTGCCCAGCGGCGGTACGATGCGTTTGACCACCTGCATCAGTACCACGCGGAAGAAAATCTGCGTTTTGGTCATTCCCAGTACCTGGCCGGCCTCGTATTGTCCTTTTGGAATACTTTCAATCCCACCGCGGAAAATTTCCGAAAAATATGCGGCGTAATTAATAATGAATGCGATCAGCGCGCAGAACAGCCTCTGATCGATCCCAAGAATCTGGCTGGGCATTCTGACGTCGAATACGATGCCCGGCACATACATAACGATAAAAAGCTGGAGCATCAGAGGCGTGCCCCTGATGATCCAGACAAAAGCTCTTGCGAGGTATTTGATCGGTCTGAATTTTGCCATCGAGCCGAACGTAATAATCAGGCCCAGCGGCAGCGCGGCGATCAATGTGTACAGAAAAATCTGACAGTTCTGCGCGAAGCCCTTTAATAAACTTAACGTTACCTCTCCGAATTCAGCCATGTAAGCCGCTCCGTATCTTATTTGCTGGGCTGGATCAGGAGAAGATCCTCCAGCTTGTATTTTGCAGCAATCTCATACAGCTTGCCCTCGTCTGCCAGCTCCTGAATCGCCTGATTCACCTTGTCGCAAAGCTCCGTGTTGCCCTTTTTAAAAGCGATTCCGTATTCCTCCGGAGCGAAATCCTTTTCCAGCACGACAAGATCCTCGTAGTCCGTGCCCTCTCCGATGGAGCCAATCGTGAGAACGTAGTCCACCAGGCAGATTTCTGCCGTTTTGGACTTTACCTCAAGCAGAGCCTTAGACTGTGCATCGACCGGCGTATACGAAGCATCCTGGAATGTTTCATCCGTTGTCGCCACCGTTTCTCCCGCAGATTTCGCCTCTGCAACGACCGTAACGCCCTCAAGATTGGTAAGATCCTTATACTTTTCCGCATTTTCCTTCAAAACGACGGCCACCTGCTTATTCCGCATATACGGCACGGAAATCTGCATGGATTCCTTTCTGTCGTCGTCAATCGTCATGCCGTTCCAGATGCAGTCGATCGCGTTGCCGTTCAGCTCCGTTTCCTTCGATTCCCATTTGATTTCCTGGAATTTCGGCGTCATACCGAGCTTTTCGCACACGGCCGTGGCAAATTCCGTTTCGAACCCCGTCAACTCTCCGTCCTCCATGTAGTTCATGGGCGCGAAATATGTAATTCCGATAATCAGTTCGTTTTGATCTCCGCCGCCGCTGCAGCCCGCAAAGCAGCCCGTCAAGAGGACGGCAGCCAGCAGCAGACCTGTCATTTTTGCAATTTTCCGTTTCTTCATAACCATTTTCCTTTCCCGTTTCTTTGGACCTCTCATGTTCCGCAGTTTAATGCATTGCTATAGTAGTACTTTATTGTGCTAAAGTCAACAGAAAATTTTTCTTATGCTATAAAAATTTTTAACAGACGCCCGCATTCCGCTGCAGAAGGAAATCGACGCCGTACTCCCGGATCCCGTAGAAAAGATATTGCTGCGCGAAGCCTGCCAGCGTACCGAACCGCGCGGATACGAATGCTTCCGCCTCGCCGGGCAGCGGCCTTCTCCGAAAATAAAGCTCTTCCAGTACGCGGCGAACCCAAACGTCTACCGGAAAAACGTCCGTCCGCATTCCTGCAAACAGCATTACGCAGTCCGCCACCTTCGGGCCTACGCCGGAGTACATCTGCAAAAGGCCGCGTGCCGCGGGAAGCGGCGCGGTGCGGACGGCTTCCGGATCGATCGGTGTATCGAGATAGCGCCGAACCGTTTTTTCCAGATATGCACACCGGTAACCGGCTCTGCAGCAGGCGCTGAACGCTTCTGCGGAAACTCCTGCCAGTCGCTCCGGAGACGGAAAGGCGTAAAACGGGATCCGCTCTGAAGCGGATGAATTTTCACGCAGATATCGGTTGAGCGCAGCTTCCGTTTCAATCGGCGCGCCGTATCGCTCCGCCAGACGCTCGACGCAGCCCTTGATGCGCGGAATATTATTGTTGGAAGATAAAATAAAAGAAATCAGCGTTTCAAACGGTTCCTGCCGCAAAATACGCAGACCGCTTCCCAGCGCGGCCGCCTCCTTCAAATACGCGTCGCGTTCCGAAAGCGTTCGGCGGATGGCGGCGTAGTCGCGTTTCATATCGAAATAGTTTTCCCAAAATGCATAATAGTCCCGCAGTCCCGCGTTTGCAAGCGTGATGATTTTCCCTTCGGAGCCGTCTTCCGCGCGGACTGCCAGCACGCGTCCGCCCGCGGCGCCGAGATAAATCCGGGGGTTCCCAGGAAGCGGGTTCCACCGGAAGCACTGGCCGCATTCAAAAATATGTACGGGATCGAAGTCCTCGCATCCCCGGATCTCCACGTACGGGAGTCCGTAGGATGTAAAATGCTCCGTAACCTCCAAAGCGTTCACCGTTATTGCCCCAGTCCCGACAGCCCGGTCAATTTTTCAATGCTTCTGGGAACGGCGTCTCTGGAATTGCCCCAGTCGGCGTCCTGGTTGCGGTAGTCAAACTTCTGTGTAAACCATTCGACCTCCCCTTCGATGCGTTTGAGGTTCGAAAGCTGCATGCGGATCAGCGCGCCGAGGAATTCCTCCTGCCTTGCGCCGGACAGATTTTTCTTTCCGGCCCGCAGCAGCATTCCAAAATGCGGCATACAGAAGCCCAGCCCGCTGTCGAACCGGTTCCGGAAATCCTTTTCCGAAAAATATAAATGCGTGATGACCTCGCAGTAGCGCTCCATCGTTTTGACAAGATCACGGCAGATGCAGCAGCCGGACTCCAGCTCCTCAAGATACGTCAGTAAGCTCTCGGCGGTCTTTGCATTGTCCCCTCCGCTTTTCAGGGAAGCAAAGAACGATTTCTTGGCGGGCTCCGCGTTCTGCGCCGCGGCGCCGTGCGCCAGCCGGTCCAGCCTCTGATTCTGTTCGTGAAGATGCGTATGGAGGATCAGACCGAGACCGAGCCGGTTTGCCCGCGTATCGTACATCTGCTTAAAATGTTTTGCGCAAAAGCCCGTTTCGTTTGTTTCAATCCGGTTCTCTGGCTCCATGAGGGAGGGGCCGAGATAATAATTGACGCGGTCGTTCTCAAAACGATTCTCCAGATTGCACATCGGACATTCGCAGGGCTTTTCAAATGCTTCGTTTACGGGGATCGTATAAATCGTTTCTTTCATGCCATCACAAAATCCTTGTTTTTATTTTTATAATCCTCTTTGAGGACGAGGCTCTTCGCCGTCAGGGAAACGGAGGATACGTTCAGAGAGGTCATCGTTTCGATTTCGCGAATGACGGCGTCCCGGATTTTCCGGAAAACGTTTGGAATTTTATATCCGTAATACAGGATAAGATCCATTTCGATCCGGATTCCGTCCTCCGATTTTTCGGCGCGGAAGCGTGTGATATTCGACACGCCCTCGCATTTTTTGGTAATATGCTCCGCAAGCTGATAAATCGTATAGTCGGAAATGGTATACCGTCCCAGATAACTGAACGTAGGCCGGATCACGGATTTTTCTCCGACCATTTCGTAGTCTCCAAGCCCCTTGCGGCGCAGGAGGTTCAGGGGATCCAGCATATAGCCGGAAAAATCCTTTTTCAGCTCCAATGTCGGCACCGGTATGACGTGTTTGCCCTCGGTGCGCCGTGTGTTCAGCGCCTGCTGAATTTCATATTGGCTGGAAATATCTTGAATATAAATGGTTTCGTCGATTCCGTGCAGCCCCAGCCGTTTGGCGATCTTCGCCACCATTCCGTCCGAGGTCCCCAGAATCAGGAGGCGGTCTACCTTGTTCCGTTTCAGGGCAGAAGAAACCTCGAACGCATGCTCGTCATCCGTGAAAACCGCAGTTTTGACGGCGCCGACGCGCGTCTTTTCCCGTTTGGCGGACTTGCCCGCCACTACGCCGTTCCCGCGGATCAGAAGCCCGTCGTCGATGATATAGTCGATATTATGTTCCTTCGCCACCCAAAGCGCTCTGTGGCTTTTGCCCGTCCCGCTCGGGCCGACCAACGCGCAGATATACAAGCCGCCTGAAACTCCTTCCGAGCTGAATTCCGTCCTTATTTTATAATCGTTTTTCAAAAACGTCAAGCAAGGCGGGCGGTTCAGGCGAACAGGTCGAATAAAGAAATCTGATTCGTATCGGGGAGGCCCTCGAAGCAGCCCTCTGCGCGCAGCGTTTCGATTACGCTTTTATTGACGCCGGCGCTGAGCTGGAGATCCTCAACCGACAGGAAGGTTTCGCCGCGCGCCAGCCTGCGGTCGCGTTCCTTCACAATACTCATTGCCGCCGCTTCCCCCACGCCCTGGAAAGCGGCGATCGGCGGGCGGATCGCGCCGTTTTCCGGCTTGAAATGCTTTGCATCAGATTTGTAAAGATCCACCGGAAGAAATTCGATTCCCCTTGCGTACATTTCAACAAGAAGGCTGTAAAGCGCCGCCTGCGCTTTGTCCTTTGCGCTGACGTCTCCCTTCCGGCCAGAGGCTCCCGCATCGTCCTCCTCCGGATCGCGGTCTCCGTCCTCCTCCAAATCCATGTCTCCGCTATCGTTGATCAAATTTAAAAGCGCCATTTTCCCGTACATCCGATCCAGTCCGTGAATCATGGAGGCTCCGTCGAAATCCTCGATTTTTAAAGAAAAACGCGCGGCGTAATATGCGACGGGCTGATACAGCTTGTACCACGCGATCCGAAGGGAAAGCGTAACATACGCCACGGCGTGCGCCTTTGGGAACATATATTTAATTTTCTTGCACGAATCGATATACCACTGCGGCACGCCGTGCTCTTTCATGGCCTCTTCCCACTCCGGCTTCAGCCCCTTGCCCTTCCGTACGGATTCCATAATGTCAAAGGACATCTTCTTATCCAGCTGTTTATTGATCAGATACAGCATGATGTCGTCCCGGCAGCAGATCGCCTGCGACAGCGTGCAGGTGCCTTCCCGAATCAGCATCTGCGCGTTGCCGTTCCACACGTCCGTTCCATGGGAAAGGCCGGAGATGCGCACAAGCTCGGAAATAGAGGAGGGCTTCGTTTCCAGGAGCATTTTGGTTACAAAATTCGTTCCCATTTCCGGGATGCCCAGCGTGCCGAGGGGAATCGGCTTTTTCAGCAGCTCCTCCTTCAGGCCCAGGGCTTTCGAGGAATTGAACAGCGACAGCATTTCCGGATCGTTGATATCTACGGTCAGGCTGTCGATTCCGGTATATTCCTCCAGCAGCTTCAGCATGGCGGGTCCGTCGTGGCCGAGAATATCAAGCTTCAGGATATTGTCATGCAGAAAATGGTAATCGAAGTGCGTCGTAATCGTATCGGAATTCTCTTTTTCTGCCGGATGCTGCACCGGCGTAAAATCGTAAATTTCCTTATCTCTCGGAATTACGATGATCCCGCCCGGGTGCTGCCCCGTTGTTTTGCGGACGCCCTCGAAGCCGCTGGCAAGCCGGTTGATTTCGGCGTTGGAAACCTGCTTTCCCCGTTCCTGCAGATATTTCAGCACGTAGCCGCGCGCCGATTTATCCGCGAGCCCGGCGATCGTGCCGGCGCGGAACACGTGGCCTTTTCCAAACAAAACCTCCGTGTACTTATGTGCGTTCGGCTGATCCTCAGACGCAAAGTTCAGATCAATGTCCGGAACCTTGTCTCCCTTGAAGCCCAGAAACGTTTCAAACGGGATGTCATAGCCGTCCCGGATCAGAGGAATCCCGCAGTTCGGACAGAGTTTCTCCGGAAGATCGAAGCCGCAGTCGTATCCTTCGTTTTCATGGAATTCGTAATAATGGCATTGATCGCACCGGTAATGCGCAGGAAGGGAGTTGACCTCCGTGATCCCGGCCATAAATGCGGCGACGGACGATCCGACCGAACCGCGGGAGCCGACCTGATATCCGTTCCGCGCCGATTCAGCAACCAGTTCCTTTGCAGTGATATACATAATGGAATAGCCGTTGTTAATGATTGAGTTTAATTCTTTCTCTAAACGCGCCTCCAGAATTTCCGGCAGCGTTTCCCCGTAAATCAGATGGGCTTTTTCATAGCAGCTTGTGCGCAGGCGTTCGTCGGAGCCTTCTATGACCGGCGGATAAAATCCGTCAGGCACTGGGCGGATGACTTCGATCTGATCCGCGATTCTGCGCGTATTTTCCACGACAACCTCATAGGCGCGATCTCCGAGATAATCAAACTCCTTCAGCATTTCTTCCGTTGTTCTGAGATAAAGAGGGGGCTGATTGTCCGCGTCCCGGAAGCCCTGAGCCGCCATCATAACGCTTCTGTACACCGCATCCTCGGGATTCAGAAAGTGTACGTCGCAGGTCGCCGCCGTCATTTTTCCAAGCTTATCCCCGAGCGCTATAATATGGCGGTTGATGTTTTTTATGGAATCCAGACTTTCCACCATGCCGTCCCGCACAAGATACATATTATTCTCCAGCGGCTGGATTTCCAGATAATCGTAAAAGGAAGCGATTTCCTCCAGGCGCTCCTCCGGTTCCTCATGCAGCACTGCGTCGAACAGCTCTCCCTCCGAGCAGGCGCTCCCAACGATCAGACCCTCCCGGTGCGCCTCGATTTCGAAGCGCGGCATCCGCGGCCTTTTGTGATAATAGTTCAGGTTGGAATACGAAATCAGCTTGTATAAATTCTTGAGACCGACAAGATTGCGGACGAGGATAATACAATGCCAGGACGGCAGCTTTTTGGCCTCTTCGTCCGTCATCTCCGGCGTTCTGTCGCACAGATAGCACTCGCATCCGTAAATCAGCTTCAGCGCGTCGGGCTCGCCCTTCGCTGTTGCTTTTTTCATTGCGTTAAACATATCGGGATAGGCCTGTGCCGTTCCGTGATCCGTGATCGCAACGGCCTCATGTCCCCATTTTACCAGCTGTTTCACAAGCTCGGCAGGACGCGTCAGTCCATCCTGCGCGCTCATATTCGTATGCAGATGCAGCTCTACGCGTTTGACCGGCGCATTGTCCTGCCGGAATACCGGCTTGAATTCGGTAATGCTCCTCGCCATAATCGTAAGCTCTCTTGTATATTTATCCTGCGACGCTTGTCCGTATACCGTAATGTATCCGCCTTCTTTAAAGGTAGCGCGTACGAACTTCAAATCAAATTCGTCGAAGAAAAACTTCGTCACCACAGAATAGGTATTGTCCGTCATTTCGAGCATCGCGATATAGGCTCCGCTCGGAATCTGCCTGTCCTCATAGCGAAAAATTTTTCCGGATACGGCGACATAGCCGGAATCGGCGTCAATCTCGGACATTTTGCTGATTACGCTGTCGATTTCCGTACCGAGATAAATTTTGTTTCCGCGGGAGTCCCTGCGGAGCTCTTCTCCTTCCGCCGGGGTAAGCTTTTTCTTTTTAGAATATTTCCCATCGCCGCGGTTATTGTATTCGCCTCTGTTTTTCCTGGCGCGCGTTCCGCCGCCTCCGCCGTAGCCGCCTTCCGCGGCCGCGGAGCCGCTCATGTTTCTGGCTGCCTGCCGGATGCTTTCTTTTTGTGCCGCTTCATATTCCTCGATGCTGAATGGAACGGCCACTGTTTCCGCCGCCGGCTCCTGCTGGAAAACGGGCGGCTCCTCCGGCAGCGGGATTTCGTCCGGAGCGTTTGCCTCCGGAACGCGGAACCGTACTTCGATCTGTACCGCGTCTCCGGCTTTCAATTTATTCTTCCAATAATATTTCAGACGTTCGGTTTCTTCCGCGTCCGGCACGGTTTCATGCTCAAAGATCAAAGAAATTTTCTTTTGTTTGTTATAAATTTCCGCTGATAAAATTTTCACCGATCCACACCTTGCTTCCCGTTCTACCCAATCAATTATAGCCATGGCAAAGAAATTTGTAAAGGCGCGGGCTCAGGGCGCCTGTCAGAAAACGAAATGTTTTTGTGCTATAATAATTTAAAAAATTTTTAAGCGCCGCCAACCTTTCTCCGGATTCGCTCACTATATTATCAAACAGCATTGGAGTATCACCGTGGACAAACAAAAAGCGGACCAAATCATAACAGAATATCTGAAAAAAATATACGGGTTTGCTATAAAGAAATCCTACTCCTATGACGAAGCAGAAGAATTATGCGCTGAAATCGTCTGCGAAGTATATCTTTCTCTGCGAAGGGCCGATGAAATCATCAGTATGGAGAGATATATATGGCGTATCAGTAATTATGTATATTCCAAATATGTTTCATCCAGAAAGAAGCATGAAGGGATTTCTATCGACGGAATGCAAATTCCTTATTGGGAAAACGATGCTTTCGAGGAATCTGAAGAGGAGCTCAGTCGGCTCCGCAGAGAAATCGCTTTTTTGAAGGAAAAACGCCGTCAGATCGTTTACCGCTTTTATTATGAAGACAAATCCATTTCTGTTATTGCAAAAGAAATGGAGATTCCTGAGGGAACCGTAAAATGGCACTTAAACAAAGCGAGAATTGAATTAAAGGAGGGCTTATTAATGGAAAGAAAAATCGGGAAATTAGGCCTGTCCCCAATGAATGCGACAGGCTTCGGACACAGCGGATCGCCCGGGAGGAACGGCGGGCCGGAATTTTATTTGAGAGACAGGCAGAATCTCAATATTGTATACAGCGTTTATTATTCTCCAAAAACCAAAGAAGAAATCGCAGAGGAGCTGGCGATTACTCCCGTTTATCTTGAAGAAAAAATAAATTTTCTTGAGGAGAACGGATTCCTGGTCAAGACAGCCGGAAATCGGTATACTACTTACGTGAGGTTTGATTCAGGCCGATATTCCCTTGAGTTACAGGAAAACAGACTGAAGCTCCAGCTTCGGATCGCTGAAATTCTTGCAGAAGAATATGTACCTCTTGTCAGGGAGGCCGTCAAAGAGGTTAAAAATGTATATCTTCCGGACGGGAACCGCGAGCTTTTGGAGGCGGCCGCCGTCTTCTACGGCGTATCAAATCGATGCGGCCTCCCAATCAGCAAAGATCTCTCGAAGTATATCATCAAAACGACTGACGGAGGCGAATATATTGCATGGGTTAATCTTATTCAAAAGCAGTCGGACGCAGCGTATCGTCCTACGCTTCACTTACCTTCCTATTGGGCTTGCGGTGATATGACAAGAGGTTCCGAAAAATATCCGTCCGTATTTTCCTGGAGTGTAGATACAAGATACAGCTCTCGAGCGGGAGGCTGGGAGAATAACCTCACTTCCGATTATGAATACCTCTATGAGTTCGTGACAGGAGCAATCCAGGAGAATGCCGCAAACGACGAAAAGTTTAAGCGTCTGAAGGAAAGAGCATTTCTGACAGCGGACAACAGGGTAAATATAATGATGGTTTTGGGAAATGCGGATGATTTCTTTGCCAAAATCCCGGCCTGCTCCTCCAAGCTGAAAGACGCATTTGCAGAGCAGGCTTTGGAAATCGCCATGATCGAGGCCAAAGACTTTCCTCCGCAAATGCAGGATTTAATCATCAGCATAGGGGTGAGCAGCTTTATCGGTCGAACCGTCGCTTTAATGGTAATGGATTTTCTTTATGAGAAAGGAACGTTTCAGCCTCTTACAGAAAATGAAAAAATAACGTCAAACCTGATCATGTTCAGCGACGTATTGCCTTCAAAGGAGCAGACAGATCATTCCAATTCAGTATAACCTCTGTCTGAAGGATAAAATGTTCAAGGCGGCAGCGTTTTTTCCAAACTGCCGCCGCGTTTTTCTTCTCGCAGTCTTCAGGGCTCCCGAGTTTACGATTCGCGGATCGCGAAGAATCATTTTTTATATTTCATTCTATAATTTTCAGGACTGAGGCCCGTTTCCTTCTTAAAAGCTTCAATAAAATGGTTTGTCGACGGCATTCCTACGGAAATGGCGATTTGTTTTATCAGGTCGTTGCTTTCT
>OLRF01003637.1_pt1 | contig 11720 bp, 8 predicted proteins | sample 1672061 | NCBI WGS metagenome assembly OLRF01 (sample SAMEA3136641, study PRJEB25190) | human gut metagenome | reverse complement strand
TTTTCCCAAATTCCCGAAGGGAGGGCCCCGCCCTAAAGGGGATTTTATTGTCCACAGGAACGGACAACGGGCGGGGATCAAAGGTTACCCGTTATAACCCATGCCATAGGATTCGCATACCCAGCAGGCGGAGTTCCACTTATTATCCAAATAACATTGGAAACCCTTATTGTTCTGGTCTTTTTTCTTTTCACATGATCGATTCCAAGAACCGTTGTATCCGTCATACCAGTATTTCTGAGCACACCCGGTGGCATAGCCTTTATTCACCGAATAATTTCCGGTCCAATAAGGAACACAGGTATTATTACTTTGCCCATACAGAACTTTGTAAGATGAAAACTTCTCTGTACTGCCTTTGGTATTACCGCTAAACGTTCCGCCAGCACACAACTCCGTATTCTTGCTGTGAACCATAATCAAATGTTTTTTAGTTTCAAATGTACTTGAGTAATTAACATACAGCTTAGAGTAATCATTTCCTACACGTACGACGCCATCAACAAAAATATGAGAATTTCTCAAATAGATACCATGACAGTTACGTGAATAAACATTATCGTAGCTTCCGCCGAAAGTCGTATTCAGATTATTATTCCGCCACCCGTATACCCTCAGATTTCGAATTTGCAAATCTGAATTCATAAAACCGACGTTCATTCTATGCCAGATATGCCCCATCGTACCTTTAGAATTCACAAACAGTAAAGTTGCCCAATCTTCGCCGCTCCAACTGGAATAATCACTGTTCCAAGTGTTGCTGCCAACATTAGCGCCTTTGCTGACATTGATAAAGGCATCTTTAAATGTAACTACAGATTTCTCTTTCAAAACAAACTGAACGGACGGAATATGGGTTTTAGTGCCATTAAACTCATCATTTCCTTGTCCCTCATAATAAGTGCTGTGGATACCCGTTGTATCAAATTCTCCCGTAATTGTGGTATGAGAGTTATTGTCAAAGAAGACTCTGCTTGCTGCCCAACCACCTTTGCAATCATCACGGAGTATATAATGTATTTTCGATGAATCGTTAGATTTTTTAGTACAGGCCTTGGGCATACTGGTCGTATCGGAAAAGCTTACATTTTTCCATGTATGATCGCCAATATAATAGCTTTCGCCATAGCTGTTACTATTATTATAATCACTATAGTAAAATTCAACATTAACATCACTCAAATCAACATTAAGCAATTTGCTTGTTGCCTGAATCCTCATATGATCCAATTTTAACTTCGGTCTTTTGCTTTTTGTTCTTTCTTCTTCACAGGAAGAATAACGTTTACTGTCAAAATCATACAAAGCCCCCATTCCGTTCACGGATGCGTAATTCTTTTTATTTCCGATCGTATCCCACCCGTGTTTACTTTTTTCTGTCTTCAATGGCACAATAAGATCATTAATCAAATACAAATGATTTCTTCCGCTGGCATCTGTACGGTAAAAGACCTGCTGACCGGTCATGTCAACCAAAGAATCATCTTTCGACAAATACCCCTGAGAATATGCCGCTCTCAGCTGTTGTTCACAGGTCAGCTTGCAGCGGTAATAGCCAAGGTAATTACTGGTGCTGCCGCCGCCGTTGTAGCTGCCGCCGAGGTTGCAGGGAATAACCGTTCCCTGTACGCCGTCCTTGGTACAGGTCGACGGCAACTGTTTCGAATATTCCGTCATATCCCATTTCGCGCAGTAGCTTTCCGCACTCCAGCGGCATTTGTAGAAACCGTACGCATACGGACACGCCTCGTAGGAATCTTCGCAGCTGGTCGGATAGCGACCTTTGTCATAGATCGTACTGTTCGTATCGTAATAGCAGGTTTGCGTGTAACAGTCTTTGAAATAACCCGCGTTTTCACACTCGTCTTCCGCCGACTTGCACGAACTGTAAAGCGTCAGACCGCCCTGCTTGCAGCTTTTGGCGCCAGGCGCGCCGCCGTACGTACAGGTACGGTAGTTGCTCGGACACTGGCAGCTGACGCGCGTTTTGCCGTCGCTGTCACGGCAGCTCTCAATCTGCGTCATGTTGTCCGGACATGAGCCTTCATAAGGAAAATAGTTGACGTCACAAACGCATTTATTGTAATAAACCGTGTCGGTGGTGCTCATGATGCACACCCCGCCGCCCGGCTGACAGGCGCTTGATGCCTGTGAACTCCAGTCGGCCGGGGTTTTGTATTCGCTGTTGCATTTACATTTGAAAAGGCTGCCGCATTTGTCGGCTACCGTTTTGCCCTCCGAATTTTGAATTTTCACCGTTTCCAGAGGAAAAACGCAGGCCTGATAGGCATATTCCGAAGGGCAGCATTTGACATATCGGGCGTCATAGGGACAGGTTCCGCCGGGATTAAGACAAGTTGAAGCAAGGGAAGTATAGCCTTCCTGTCTGCAAAGGTCTTCGTTAGGCAATTCCTCTACCGGTTCAAAACTGCCGCCGGCACCGCAGTTTTCATCGCCGACAAAACAGACTTTGGCCGAAGCCGGCGCCGCACACAACAGACACAGGCACGCGGACAAAAGCCCCAATCCCATGGTTTTATACAATATTTTCATGACCTTTCCCCTTTATCCATATATTTCGTTCAGGTGATGTAAAATATTGTACGATAGATAGTTATATTATTTTTCTCCGCTAACCTTTGTTTTTTCGTCTTGATTTCTGCCGCTTTTTATCGTACCTTTTTCCGCTACAGGCAAAAAAATGCCGTTTCCGTTGAATCACAAAGAAAACGGCGTATTAAAACGGCAATTTTTCACATCTCTTTCAAACGGGAAATCTTATCATACATGTAACTGTGCATTTCCGCCCCGAATTGCAGATTTTCCGCTTTTTTAACCAGTATTTCCAGAATCTCCGGCCGGCAACGGCGGGAAACCGCGGCAATTTTATACAAATTGTAAACGGCGGCACGAAAAACCTGTTCGTTTTTGTCTTCAAGCTGCAGTGCAATCTCCCGATAAACCGGCGTGCAGCTTTCGTCCGGGCTGCAAAAACTGTTTTCATACGCCCTTTTCTGAATATTTTTGGCCGCCTTAACGCTGATCAGCCTGCCGGCGCTCCGGTGAAACCATTTGTTTCCGGCCTCTGTCATTAAAGATGCAATTTTGTTCACCAGTTTCATTTCTTTACTCCGCACGTTGTACTGTAGCTAATATAGCGCACCGCCGGCAAAAAGCCAGACTTTTATTTTTCTCTGCCGCCGGGCGTTTCTTTTTTTTCATCCTCTTTCCCGTCGGCAAACCGTTTCCACAACTCCTCCAGTTTTTCCGTCCAGCCGGTTTTGTCCCCGCAAACGCCTTTTTCCCCGTCCCAGACTCCGCCCTGCTCCCTGCAGGCAATCTCATTGCGGTTTTCGTAACGGTAATAACCGTAAAAGACGGCAGCGGCCACGGCGGCCAGCAGCAAAAATTTGATCAGGTTCTTAAACACCAGCCACAGCACCCACAACACGGCAAGCCCGATCATAATTGCCTTGCTGCGCCAGGGATCCGCCTCCAGAACGTAAGCGCGAAATCCGTAATAAAGCATCAATGCGCCCAAAACAAGCGTTACCGGCGACGTCAGCGCCCACCGGAAAAATTTTCTCCCCCAGCCGCTCCCGTTTTTGTCTGTCATCCGTTTCTCCTTTCTGCCCGACGTGCATCCATATAACTATGAGCATAATCTCCGACGGCAAATTTATCAACCGGCTTTGTCTTTTCCCGAACGGAAAAACGCAACAACCGATTTGACAAAAAAAATAAAACTGATAAATTATACAAAAACTAGACTAAAGGAACCGACATGAACAAAATCACCAGATATACCCTATTGTTGTCACTGTCCTGTCTCACTTCCGTTCCGACCCGGGCGGAGGTCGTTTCAAGCGGCGACAAACTGCTGGAAATCATTAGCAACAACCAGACGGGCAGCACCGTTTCCATAGAACTCGGAAACAACATTATTCTGCCGCAAAACGTTGATGTCAACGGAAACGCCGTCGTTGACGGAACGGAGCAAAAATACAAAATCGACGGCAACGGCGGCGCCGGCTTCGCCCTCGGAAACGGCGAAAGCCTGACAATCCAAAATACGGTTTTGACCAACTTCGGCGGACAAACGGCAACCGGTCTGATTGTCGACAACGCGGCCGGCGGGAAAGTCGTTTTGGATAACGTAACCGTCGAAAGCAACAAGCTGACGCCGCTGCATACGGGGCAAACTTACATGCCCAGCGGCGCGTTCATCGCCAACAAAGGAACCATGGCCATAAACGGAACGTTCAACGACAATTTTCTGGGAACGGAAGACAGCGTACGCGGCAACGGCGGTTTTATTACCAATGACGACGGACATATCACCGAAATAACGGGCGAATTCACAAACAACACCGCCCAGCGCATGTATGACGGCGGTTCCAACATGTACGGCGGCATTCTGTGGCAGGGCGGCAGCTCGGCCCTCATCGACGAAATCGACGCCGTTTTTAAAAACAACACCGCCCGGGCCGGCAACGGTTCCGCATACGGCGGCGTTATGTACATCAATCACGGCAAAATCAACACACTGGCCGGCACTTACGAAAACAACCAGGCTTTAAGTGACAAATCTAATGCAGCCGGCGGCGTTATCTTTAACAAAAACGAAATTTCCGTCATCCGCGCGGATTTTAACAACAATAAGGCCTTAGGCAAGGAAACCGGCAGTCAATACAGCCGCAGCACCTCCCTCGGCGGCGCCATTTATAACAACGGCACCATCGACAGAATAGAAAACAGTACGTTTACCGGCAATATTGCCAAAGCCGTAGGCGCCCAGGGCGGTGCAATATACAACTATGCCAGCTACAGCACCAGTGGCGTCATCAACGAAATCGTCAACACTTCCTTTTTCAATAATCAGGCGGAAAACACCGATTCCATCGCCTACGATCCGGCACAGGGCGGCGCCATATATCAGGGCAGCGGCACGCTGACGATCAAGGCGGAAAACGGCGGCGTTTCGGAATTTACCGGCAACACCGTCAAACAACATGACGGCACCGTCACCAGCAATGCCGTCTATATGGCCAAAGACGGAAAAAGCAGCGTCGATTCCGTCTTGAAACTGGAAGCCGCTGCTGATGGCAGCATTATTTTCAACGACGGCATCGACGGCGCGGAAGGTTATGCGATTGTCATAACCGGCGACGAAAGCGGAACCGTTACTTTCAACAACAAAATCTCCAACGCCGCCTCCGTTACCTCGGAAAACGTCACCTTGGCGCTCGGCGTTTCGGAAAACGGTGCGGCAGACCTGGCCGGCGTTGACTTAACGATAAACAGCGGCATTCTCGACCTGCAAAATGACGCCCTGCAAACGGTAGAAGTCGGCACCTTTGCTTCAACCGCCGGCACCGGACTGAAAATCGATGCCGACCTGGCAACCGGAGAATCGGACAGAATCAACGCCCAAGCGGTTGCCGAAGGCGCCGAAATCAGCCTGAACAACATCAACATTCTGCAAGACGGCAGGCAGGACATCACCGTTTTTGCCGGCGGAATTGCGCCCCGGTTTGCCAACCTGGACAGCTTTGCGGCTTATACGGCAGATTACAAATACACTTTCAAAAGCGACACCGCCGGCGTGCTCAGCACGGATACCGTCGAATCCACGTTGAAAGGCCTGAATGCCGCCGTCAGTGACGAAAGCAGCGTTACCAAATCCTATTCTCTGGCCGACGAACGCAACGTTTTCGGCGATCTGGGCGAACTCAAAGGCGGAAAAAACGCGGCATTGACCATTAACGGCAACGACAAAGTCTTAAGCGGCGTAAAAGAAGACGGCATTTCTTCCTATGCCGGCATGTCGATTGCGGCAGGCCAGCAGACCACCGTCGACAACGTTGCCTCGGTCGAAGGTTTTGCTTCCGACACCGGCGGTTTTATCAAAAATTCCGGCGTGCTTAACATTCACAACTCCGGCCTGAAGAACAATACGGCGGAAACGGCCGGCGGCGCCGTCTGGTCCGACGGAACCGTCAACGTACTCGCGGACAACGGAAAACTTTCCGAATTCAGCGGCAACACGGCCGGCGGCATATCCAACGCCGTTTACATGGCAAGCGCCGATTCTGCGCTTAACCTGACCGCCAACGGCGGAACCATTACCTTTAATGACGGTATCGATGGCGCAAACGGCTACGCGATCAATATCGGCGGCAACGACAAAGGCACTGTCAACTTCAACCGGACCGTTGCCAACGCGGGACTGATCAGCATCAACGGCGCCCACGTCCGCCTTGACCGCGAAGACCGCTTAAACGGCAGCAGCCTGACCTTAAACGGCGGCGCTCTGCACTTTGACAACGGCAGTTTCAACAACGGCATCGCCTTCAAAAACCTGACCGGCGGCAGCGGCGAACTACACATTGACGTCGACACGGTTTTGAAAACCGCCGACGAAATTTCCGCCGAAAACCTGTACGGAACCGTCAACGTCATCGCCCGCAACACGGGCGTTGAGAGCAGCGCCGTCTATACCAAATCAGCCGGCAAAGAAGGCATTCGCTTTGCCGAAATTGCCAACCCCGGCAGCGGCAAGTTCAACATCCTGCGTGTGGAAAATAGTGCCTATGAGTGGGAAGCGGAAGCCACACGGCTGGAAAGCGGCGCCGACGAGTGGTCGATGCATGTTAAAAAATCCGAGGACGGACAGAAACCCGTCGTCGTAGCGGAAGCCGCCGGCTATATGGGACTGACCGCCGCCGGCTTTGAACAGACCCGCGGCATGATCCGCAACATTGAAGACAAAACCGCAGCCACCATGGTCTATGTCGGCCCCTGCGGCGGCTATTACGACAACTGCTACAACCGCGAACCTTTGTACAACCTGTGGATTTCGCCGGTTTACGCTTCGTCTTCGGTCGACGCGCCGGTCAAGTTCGACGCTGACGTTTACGGCTTTGAAGCCGGCGGCGATCTCCAGCAGGACGCATACAATCGTTTGGGGCTTTTCGTCTCATATCGTCACGGCGAATACGATCTTGACGGCAAAAACGACTTTTATGTTGTCAACACTTCCGGCGACATAGATATCGACAGCTATATCGGCGGTCTTTACTACCGCTACACCGATCGCACTTTATGGGCGATGACCACGGTCTTTGCCGGCGTCCAGAACGCGGATCTGAAAACCGCCGACGGAGTTAAGGCCGATTCCGACGCCGCCCAGTTCGGCGCCACATTCAGCACCGGTTATGCGTTTATGCTCTCCGATTCCTTTGCGATCGAACCGCGCGCCGGACTAAGCTATACCCGCATCGGCTGGGACGATATCCGCGACCGTTACGGCAAAACCGCAAATTATGACACGGCATCACAGTTTGAACTGGAAGCCGGAATCAAATTTGAAAAAACGCTGCCGCTGGACGGAGAACCGGCCAAGCTTTACCTCCAGCCGGGTATCGTTCAGGTTTTCGGCAGCGGCGACAAAGTTGCCGTCAGCGGACTCAACACCGTTCATACGCTGGACGACATGACCTTGGGCAGCGTTAAGGGCGGCGTTTCTTACCGGGTAAACGACCGCATCAACGTTTTCGGCAACGTCGGCTGGCTGTTCGGCAGCGATTACGAAAATGTTTCGGCCAACTTCGGTTTGAACTACGCGTTCTAAAACGCAGCATTCGTTTTGATTGAAACGTCCCGACGAAAAAAGGCGGAAATTCTTTCCGCCTTTTTTCTTTGCCGGCAAATCTCCCGGTTTTCCGTCTATGCCGTTTCAACCCCGAGCAGCCGCACCAGGGCAAGCGCCTGTTCCGCGCCGATCTTCATCCCCCGCAGTTCGTTCAAATGCTCGGAAAGCTGGATACCGTCAATTATGCAAGCGGAAAAATCAAGCCCCTTCAGCGGCGTTTTAAAAAAATCCGCCCGGCTGAAATCAACCTCTTTCAATTTCATTTTTTTCAATTTTGCTTCCGAGCAAAACGTCTCCCGGAAACGACAGCCGTCAATCGTGCAGCTTTCCCAGGAAGAACGGGAAAAGTCGGCATAATCAAAACTGCTCTCGCTCAGCCCGCATTCCTTAAAGCAGCTTTCGCCAAAGCGGCCGCCGTTACCTTTGCTGCCGGCAATCTGCGTTTTTTTCCAATAGCTGCCGGTAAAAACGCAGTTGGAAAAGTCGCAGTTGACAAATTTGCTTTGATAAAAGGCGGCATGCTCAAAATCCGCGCGCTCGAATTTGCATTTGACAAATTGCACCCGCTCGAATTCAATTTGCGAAAAATCGCCGTCTTTTATCAACTCTCCCTCAAACGTTTCGTCGCCGACGCTCTCGTTTTCATCCCGCGCCCGTCGAACAAAGTCCTCCAACATGTTTTTCTCCTTTTTCTCCTTTTTCTCCTTTTTCTCCTTTTTCTCCTTTTTCTCCTTTTTCTTCCCCTTCCTCACTTTGCCGCATTTCCGGCACCGCATTGCCCGCAATTTGAACAGCCGTTGCAAATCAGCCTGCTGCCGCAGGTTTGGCAGCGTTCGCCGAAAAACTTGCGGTAAACTTCTGACTCGCTGCCGGCAAAAAGCGAAAACTGCGGTTTCTGCAAACGGAAATTTATCTTTTTTCCCTGATATTGCAGCCCCGAACGCCAGGCCGCATAACTCTGCCGGCGTTTGTCCGGCAAATGCCAGGTTTTGCCGTCCTTGACAAAATTGGTACCGGTTTCGATAAAACAAAAAGTAACGTCGGCGGCAACGCATTCATCATAAAGCGTTTTCACCCATTCGTATTCAAGCGGACGGGAACCGTCATAATTTTCGCCGCCGGCAATCACCTGTTCAATCTGCCCTGCCGGCAGATAATCCCTGATGCTGAGCGCACCGACAAAAGGCGCCGCCATAATCCCCTTGTGTTTAAAAGGCAGTTTGAACATAATCGGGATTCGCTCGTCCGCCCGCTTTTGATTTTCGCAGGTAACGTTGAAAAAAACGTTTTCCCAACCGTCGCCCCAATCCGGCGGCAGACAGTCCGCCGCCCGTTCCGGCCGCTTGGTCAGAAGAAAAAACACCACGTCCGGCCGCTGTTTTATGATTCGCCAGGCCTCATTCCGCCAGCCGTCGGCTTCTGCAAGAAAAAAATCGGACGTCATGCACACCCTGAGCTGCTCGCCGCTCGTCACCCGGTAACCGCCGCTCCTGTCTTTTTGCAGCGGATAGTCAAAATTGTTTTTCACCTTGTAAATACGGCGGCCGTCCGCATTTCTCTGCCGGTCGAGAAAATACATGTAACAATTATCGCAGCCTTCGCTTTTTTTGACGCATCCGTGCCACGGGTTCCAAATGTCATGCATTTTCCGTTCCTCTCTTTGCCAACAAGCCGTCTGCCGCCTTTGCCGATTCCCTGCCGCCTTTATTCAAACCTCTGCCGCTTTGCAAATTCTTGAACTGCTCTTACTCAAACCATCACCGCCGCGGCACGCCGCAGTTTCCGCCGGCGTCTCCCTTTTTCATAGCAGAAAACCGCTTTTCCGGCAAGCGTTCTCCTGCCGGCTGTTTAAAACAAAAAAAGAGAGTACCGGTTTTACCCGGCACCCTCTCTTATTTTTTCAGAGATCAGAAAAGTTTTTTATAAGCCTCTTCCACCTCTTTGCTCAGCTCGGCCATGTCCGTTGACTCGTCGAAACCGATGCAGAAAATGCGGTAACCCGCCTTCTGATAAGCAGCCTCGATGTCTTTCCAGTTTTCCACGCCGTTCTTGTTAAACAGAATGATCTGCGGAATCTCCGGAAAGAGCGCCAAAAGAATCCATGTATGCGTTCCCGCAATACCTACCGAAGCGGCAAGACTGCGGTACATGTTGAAATACTCGGCATGAGCCACGCCGCGGATTCCGAACACTTCCGGATTCTCATCGTTCATACCCGGTACATACAGGTCAAACTCTTTCGCCAAAGCTTCGACCGTTGCGAGATCGTTTACTTTGTGAAAGTGTTGGCCAAGCACCAAGTTGGCAGTCCCCTTCATGAAAGAAAGAACTTGCGGGTTAAGCGACTGCTGAGCAGCCGTAACACCGCACTCACCGTCACTTTGCAACTTCTGAGGCACGAACAGAACGTTCACTTTGCCTTCAAGCTGCTGATAACGGCGAAGACCTTCGAAAGAAGGAGTGAGCTTGGAAGCCGCCATTTTGCCCCACAAAGAAGCATCAAAACGACCTTCCTTCAACTCGCGAACTACGTCCCAGTTTTCTGCCAGAACCGTTTCCTTCTCTTCAAAAGAAATGGTTTCCAACTTAGAATAGAACGGCAGCATCTTAAGATAGATGTTTTCGCTTTCTTTATGAAAATCTTCAGCGTTGTCCTTGTTAGGTACGATAACGACTGAAAGGTTCATAGATTTTGCGATTGCTACTGCCATAACTTCATGACCGAAACTGGAGCTAATGATAATCTTTCTCATAAAAATAAACATAATTAGTAAAACATACGGTTATCATGACATATTTTAGACAAAAAGTCAACACCCTACTTTTAATATGCATAAACACTTTTACACGCTTAATAATTCAATGAAAAAACAAAATGTTAACAAAACAACCTGAAACTTCGCGCAAAATACGCCGCCGATATTTTTTAAACTGCTGCCGTTTTGCCCTTTTCCGCCCGATATCCGGACAGACGAACATATCGCTTCGCCGGCAAATTCCGCTTCCTCTGCAAACCGCTCTGGCAAAAAAAACAAAAAAAGCAGCCCGAAGACTGCTTTTTTTAAGATATAAAAAATTCAAAAATTTAATCTAAGGCCTCAACCTCAACGATATTCCGGTAGGAAGACAAAAAGCCGCTGCGAATGCCGAACACCTTGATACGATAGCACTTGCCTTTCTTTAACATGCCATAAACGTCAGAACTGTCAAACCGGCCGAAAATCAAAGAATCTTCAATTTTAAAAGTCCCTTCGTCCGTATAAACAAGGTACTGCCCGTCAACGCGTTCCTTACCGGTTACCTTAACGATAAAAGTGCGTTTGGAATTATCGCTCTGCGGCGCTTTAAAAGATGCGTTTTCAGTCGTATAAACACCGACAATATTTCTGTATATCGACAAAAAAGGAATCCTCGCGCCGAAAACTTTAAACTTATAGGTCGTATTTTCAGCCAGCATACCGTAAACGTCAGAACTGTTAAACTGTCCGAAAAGCAGAGAATCCTCAATTTTAAAAACCTCTTTATCGGTATAAACCAGATAATAAGAATACACCTCGCCTTCCGGATCATGGTTAACAACACGCTCTTTTCCGGTTACCGTGGCCGTAATCAAACCGTCATTTCCTTTCGAAGCCGTCTGTCTTTCATCACAAGAGGAAAAAAACACGCTCCCCAACAAAACAAACACACAACAAATAATTTTTTTATCCATAAAATCAATAATTAAAATTTCACCTGAAAACGGCACCCCAAACCGCCCCTGTTGTCAATATGAAAAAAGAACCAAAAGCGCGGAAGAAAATGCCTTAAAGCCGAAAACGAAAGCGACTGAACTCGGTCTTACTGCGTAGGTCTCACTTATGGCATAAGTTCGACAACTCCGTTTCGGGCACTTGTTTTCTAAGCTTTTTATCGGCGCCTCACCGCCTCAAAAAGCTGATAAAACTACGCCTCTTGCGGTAAAAACAGCCGGAGCAGCGGCTGTTTTTATCCTCGTCTTACTGCGTAAGCCTCACTTATGGCATAAGTTCGACAACTCCGTTTCGGGCACTTGTTTTCTAAGCTT
>OLRF01003635.1_pt1 | contig 11726 bp, 9 predicted proteins | sample 1672061 | NCBI WGS metagenome assembly OLRF01 (sample SAMEA3136641, study PRJEB25190) | human gut metagenome | reverse complement strand
GGGGCGCGACACGATTCAGGGAAAGCTCGAGACCGTGCTGGCAAAGCTCACCGGCGCGCCGGCCGATGTGATCGGCGCGGGGCGCACGGACGCGGGCGTTCACGCCCGCGCCATGGTCGCGAGCGTCCGGCTCGATACCGACCTCTCGCCCGAGGAAATCCGCGACTATCTCAACCGCTACCTCCCCGACGCCATCGCCGTGCGCGAGGTGAAGGAGGCGGGCGAGCGCTTCCACGCGCGCTACAACGCGCTGGGGAAAACGTACCGCTACACCTGCTTCGACGGGCCGGTCAAGCCCGTCTTTGACCGGAAATACGTCACCATGCTGGACTTCCGCCCCGATCTGGAGCGGATGCAGCGCGCGGCGGCGCTGCTCACCGGGGAGCACGACTTCATGAGCTTCTGCGGCAATCCGCGTATGAAGAAGTCTACCGTCCGTCTCGTCGATTCCATCACCGTGGAGCGCCGCCGTGACCGGATCATCTTCACGTTTCACGGGACGGGCTTTCTGCAGAACATGGTGCGTATCCTCGTGGGGACGCTGCTGGAGATCGGCCGCGGCCGCTGGGAGCCGGAGTACGTCCTCGACCTGCTCGCCGCCCGAGACCGTAAGCTCGCCGGCCCGACCGCCCCGCCGGAGGGACTGTGTTTGATGAAAGTGGACTACTAAAAGAAGAAACCGCAGCGAATCTGTGGGCTGCATGAAACAGTGAACAGACACAGCGGGATCATCCGCTGTGCCTGTTTTTGGTTCATTTGATTTGCCAAACAGCTGGAATGGCACGCGCCTCGAGCGTTCCTTACCTCTCCCTTTGGGAGAGGTGGCCGAGCGCAGCGAGGACGGAGAGGGGAAACACGCTGTACGTTCTCAAATGGATTTTATCATGCAAGAGGGCTGCAAGGCCCTCTCAGTCACCTGCGGTGATAGCTCTCCCAAGGGGAGGGCCAAGGGCCTGTACCCGCAGCATAGCCTGTTGGCATGAACTGTTTTACGACTGACCGGCAAAGCTGGGAATTTCTTTTTAGCGGCGCGAACTCTGTGAGACTGCACCTGTCCTGTTTATAGGACAGGTGCAGCGGTATATTGTGAGCAGAAAGAGAGAAAGGACGGATGCCTACATGAACCCGATTGGATTTGCCAAGGAGTGTGTTTCCTCCCGCACAGAGAGCCGCGCGGTGGAGCGGCGGGCGGCGGAGCCCGTGCCGTCCGTCGTGCAGGTCTACTTCCCCTCGCGCAGCCGCGAGCTGTCCTACTACAACGACCGTTTTGACCTCCGTGAGGGCGACACCGTCTTTGTGGACGGAAAGCTCGCCGGGGAGCGCGGACAGGTCACCGACGTGCGCACGAGCTTCAAGGTCAAGGCCGCGGATTATAAAAAGGTCATCGCGCAGGCCGACGTGCGCGTCGAGGGCGAGTTCCGCCCGCTGGGGGCGCACATGGTTACGTTTGACCGCGGCGCGCTCCCGTTTGAGCAGGTACGCACATGGCTGCTGCCGCCGGAGGAAGAGGGCGAATACTACGTCCACTACAGCGACAAGCGCATGCCGCTCGGTGACTTCGGCGCGCTGCATATCTCAAACAACGTCCGAGAGCGCGGGCAGTTCTATTTCCTGACTGACCATGTGCGCTATCTCTCCCTCGATGGGGTGGAGGGGCGCGCCGTCGTGGAGGGAACGCGAGACTATGCCGTGGAGTTCCGGTATGAGGACGGGCAGATCAGCCGCCTGAACTGCAGCTGTCCCTGCGGATATCACTGTAAGCACGAGGTTGCGGTGATGCTCCAGCTCAAGCGGACGCTTGGGCAGATCGAGAGAAGCTACGATGCCGCGTGGCGGCACAGCCGGTACTTCGCGCTTGTGCATGCGCCGCTGCTGCTGTCCATGGCCGTCAGCGGCAACCCGGACGCCGTGCTTCACCTGACGCAGACCTGAGATTTCGTCTTGCGCCGTGGCGGCGCGAACTCTGCGAGACATTTGGGACAGATTAAGAGCCGGAGATTTTCTCCGGCTCTTAATCTTCGATCATGCAGGTTACTCCTCCACTTTTTTGGTCAGAGAATCGTCGAGGTGGATGGCACCGTAGAGGTTCTTAGCGCTGCAGCCCGCGCGGCCGCCGCCGGCGCAGGCACACGCGCACGCACAGGCGCAGCTGCTGACGCAGGCGCAGTGTCCGCCACCCCCACCGAAGCCTCCTCCGCCAAACCCGCCGCCGCGGCTGCCGCCGCCGAAGCCGCCGCTGCGGTGAGACGGGGGCGGCGCGGGACGGCGCTTCATGCCGACGCTGCCGGGCTTCGGGCGGCCGTCCGGCCCCGCTGGGAACCACAGGTTGTTGACGAACACATACCGCGGCGCGCAGAAGCCGCCCCGGTACCCGTCGGAAGCGCGCGTGATGGCATAGACGATGCAGAACACCATAACCATCACGATCACCAGTGAAATCATGGCCACGATTCGACTGTCGCCGTCGTCCTGCGGCTCGTAATAATCCGCGCTGCCGCTCTCGTCGAGCGCCGTGGGCCAGTTGTCATAGCGGACGGAGATGTTCAGCCGCTCGCCGTGGGAGAGATTCTCGCGCTCAAGGATGTAGGGGCTTGGTCCCGATGCGCCGGAGACGGAGCTGGCGGTGACGCCGTCCGGATCTGTCCAGGTGAGCGTCATCTGCCCGACGCGCGCCTCGTCGAACCAGCCGGGCGTGTAGTCATAGGTGACGGCGCCGCCATCGAGGTTATACATGTACTCCTGCGTCCAGGAGTAGGCGAAGAGGATCGTTTCGCCGTCGTCATAGCCACGGACGAAGTAGACGTACATGTAGCTGTTGTCATAGCTCAGACGGTCGATGTTGGCCGTGAGGGCGGTTTCATTCCGGATAGAGCCGTTTGGCAGGCCGATCTTCACCCCCTCGACCGGCCCCTCGTCGAGCACCTGCCACTCGATCTGCACCCGGATGTCCAGACTGCCGTCGTCGGCATTGGGAGTGACGCTGATGTCGTAGCTTGCGATATAGTCGAGGTCGGCGGCTTCGGCGCGCTGCGCAAAGAGCGGCAGCAGGCAGAGCGCCAGCGCAAGGCACGCGCAAAGAGCCGTGATTTTCCGTTTCATGCTCAGCAGCCCTCCTTTCCGCGGTTTCCGGTCTGCAGCTGGCAGATGTGTTCCATCTTCGCGCTCTCGGCGCGGATGGCGCGGCAGGCTTCGCCGTCCCAGATGGCGGGCCAGTCGTCCGTGAGAATGTTCCCGAGCGCCGTGCCGCCGAGCCAGCTCTGACACGGGATGACCGTCCCGTCCGGGGCGACGGCCATGTTGCTCAGGCACGCGCCGCAGCTCGGGATGAGGTGCAGGCCGAGCGCGCGGAGCGTCTGCTCCGGGAGCCAGCCGGGGCTGGTGAAGTCCAGCTCCATCGAGAGCTCGTGCGCGGCGGCGACGGCGCTTTGCAGAATCTCCGTCAGCTCCTCCGCGGAAAGGCGCGTCGCGCGGCTCTCCGCCCCCTCGGCCCCGCCGGAGGGGATCAGCCCCGAGCAGGTGGCGTACCGCACGCCGAGCGCGGCGGCGAAGCGGAGCGTCGCGGCGTAGTCGCGGTTTAAGCTGCACAGCGGCGTGTTGACCGACACGATGAGCCCCGCGTCCACGGCATTGCGGATGCCCCGCACCGTCTCGTCAAAGCCCGGCGCGCCGACGAGGGCATTGTGTGCCTCGGCGTCCGCGGCGTAGAGCGTGACCTGGACACTGTCAAGGCTCGCCTCCGCGAGCGCGCGGCAGAGCTGCGGCGTGAGGAGCCGCCCGTTCGTGTTGAGCCGCGTGACGAACCACTGCGCCGCGTCCACCAGCTCCACGAGGTCACCGCGCAGCGTCGGCTCGCCGCCGGTGAACGTCACCTGCGGGATGTTCGCCGCGCGCAGCCGCGCGAGCACGTCCTTCCACTCTGCTGTTGTCAGCTCGCGGCTCTCGCCCATCGGCTGCCCGGCGGCGTAGCAGTGCAGACACTTCTGGTTGCAGTGCCACGCGCCGCCACGCGTCATGGCGCTGACCATGAGATCCATCCGGTGCGGGGCAGACATCTTGTCGGCGTATTCGCCGAGCGTCAGCGCGCCGACGGCCACGTCCGGCTCGCGCCCCTGCGCGATGGCGACGAGCGAGCGGAGCATGAGCTCGAGATCCTCCTGCAGCAGCGCGCGGTCCGTGCGCGGATAGGTGCGGTGCGTCTCGTCAACGGCGCCGCGCACCATCCCGGCCCAGTCCTCCTCGCTGATCTCGCAGCCGGAGAACGCTTCGAGCCGATCCATGAAGTTCGCCAGCAGCACGGCCCACGACAGCGTCAGCGGCACGAGCTGCGCCCCGTTGAGCAGCAGCAAAAACGGATCCTCGGGGCTTTCCGTCCGCGGCGGGATCATGTGGATGCGCACGACGCCCGGCCCCTTCGGGTCGAGCGTGATATGCCGCACGCACGACAGATGCGCGCGGCGGTAGCGCTTTTCGCGCCAGGTCATATGGGACATAGGCGGCCCTCCTGCCTTCGTTACAGATTTTGTATGCCTATCGTATCACACCCACCGCCGTCCGCGCAAGTCTGCCGCCGCCATCCGGCGCAAAAAGCAAAAAGAAGGGCTACCAAAACGGGCGCGGTTGTGCTATGATTATCGTGTATGATTATAAGCAGAAAAGGAGGGATCCGCTTGCGGCATTGGAAGACGAAGCTCACCGCACTCTGTGCGGCCGCGGCGATGCTGCTGCCGATGACGGGCTGCTCGCTCACCGCCTCGGCGGAGGAGCTGTTCACCCTGCCGGAGTTCCCGGTGGAGTATACGGGTCTGTCGAACCAGCTCAACGCCCTGCTCGGTCAGGGCTATGAATACGTCTCACCCTCCAGCGGCCGGAATATCCAGTCCGTCCAGATGACGGATCTCAACGGCGACGGATATGAGGAGGCGGTGGCCTTCTTCCGTGCGCCGAGCGGGGAAAAACCGCTGAAAATCGTGATTTTCCGCCCCACGGAGGACTCGTTTGAGCAGCTGTGTACCATCGAGAGCAGCGGCTCGGCCATCAACCGCGTCAGCTATCAGGATCTCAACGGCGACGGGACGATGGAGCTGGTCGTCGGCTGGCGCATCAGCGCCGACGTGCAGACGGTCGCCGTCTATGAGATTGCACCCGACCCGGTCGTGCTCATGCAGAACAGCTATCAGAGTGCCATTTTGCAGGATCTCGACGGCGACGGCGTCATGGATCTGCTCGTGATCCACGCGGGCACGAAGGGCAACGGCGTCATGGACTTCTACCACTGGCAGGTCGGCGAGCAGAAGCCCGTGGCGAGCGACTGCGCGCTCAGCTCGACAATGGCCGAGCTGTCGGCGGGCAGCTTCATCGCGGGGGAGCTCTCGGACGGGACGCCCGCGGCCTTCATCACCGGCGTCAGCAGCAGCCAGCAGGCCGTGACGGACGCGGTGATCTGGAGCGGGGACAAGCTCGTGAACGTCTCACTCCCGCGCGGCGGCAGCGTCTCGCGCATCGCGGCCGACTATCAGCAGTGGAAGCCGCAGGACATCAACAGCGACGGCATCACGGAGCTGCCCAGCCCGCAGACCCCCGCGCAGGAGCGCACCTCGGGCAACGATATCATCCGCTGGGCGCAGGTGTCGAAAAGCGGCAGCCTGACGACCGTTGACTGCACCTACCACAGCCTGACCGGCGGGTGGTACTTCCGCCTGCCGCAGAGCTGGTGGAGCCGCACGAGCTATACCGAGGGGGAGGGGAGCTCCAACGAGAGCCAGCTCACGCTTCTGGTGGACGGGACGCCCGTGTGTACGATCTACGCCCTCACGGGCGAAAACCGCGAGAACCGCGCCCTGCGCGGCAACCGCATCATCCTGCGCCGCCAGACGGGCGTGATCTACGCCGCGGAGCTGCTCGGCGGCGCGGCGGACGTCGGGCTCGACGAGGCGCTGCTGCGCCAGAACTTCAACCTGGCCGTCAGCGGCTGGAGCACCGAGAAATACTGAAAGGAGACACCATGAAAAAGGTAATGGTACTGGAGGACGAGTCCAGCATCCGCAGTTTTATTGTCATCAATCTGCGCCGCGCCGGGTATGAGGTCATCGAGGCCGAGACGGGCGAGGAGGCGCTGGAAAAGCTGCAGCAGAACCACGATATCCGCGTGGCGCTGCTCGATATCATGCTGCCGGGCATCGACGGGTTCGAGGTCTGCCGCCGCATCCGCGCGACGAACGCGCAGATCGGCATCATTATGCTGACCGCCCGCTCGCAGGAGATGGACAAGGTCACGGGCCTGATGACCGGCGCGGACGACTATGTCACAAAGCCGTTTTCCCCAGCGGAGCTGACGGCCCGCGTCGACGCGCTCATGCGCCGCAGCGGCGGCGCGCCGGAGGAGAGCAGCGGCGAGATCAGCCAGCCGCCGTTCCTGCTCAACACGCGTAACCGCACGCTCGAGAAAAACGGCCAGCGCATCAAGCTCACGCAGGTGGAGTATTCCATCATGCGCATGTTCATGGAAAATCCCGGCAAGGCCCTCTCCCGCGAGGAGATTCTGGACATGGTCTGGGGGCGGAACTACTTCGGCGAGCTGAAGATCGTCGACGTCAACATCCGCCGCCTGCGCCTGAAGATTGAGGACAACGCCACCAACCCGGTCTACATCACCACGGTCTGGGGCTATGGATACAAATGGGGCTTCTGAGCCCCACGCCCGAAAGCGGGAAAGGAGAGTGTCACGCGGTGAAGGGAAAGAGCACCCTGCTGCGCATCCGCGGCCTGCGCAAGCGCTGGATTTTCAGCAGCGTGGGGCCGATTCTGCTGATCCTTGTGCTGGTGTCTGTGATTCTGGCGCTGAGCCTGGCCAGCGGCTACTATAACAGCGCCCGCACGACGCTGAAAACCAAGGCCAGCGTCGGCGCGGATTATTTCAACACCTATCTCATGGACACCTACAGCGACTATTACTATAGCGCCACGCAGTACGCCGCGAGCTTCGACAGCGCCGAGCGCATCGAGCTGCAGTTTCTCGACAGCTCCGGCCATATCGAGACGTCCACCCGCGGCTTAAACGCCGGCACCGCGCCCGGCACGCCCGAGATCCGCCGCGCGCTCGAGACGGGCAAGACCGACATCTACGAGGGGCGTGACCCCGCCACGGGGGAGAAGATCCTCGCCGTGTCGTGCCCGCTCAACTTCGCGGGGACGACCGTCGGCGTGATGCGATACGTCACGGCGACGCACCTCATTGACCGGCAGATCGTTATCATCACTCTCATCATCGCCGCCATGGCCGCGGTCGTGACGGTCGTGCTGCTGGCCTCGAACCTCTCACTCATCAACGGCGTCGTCGCCCCCGTCGCCGTGGTGACGGACGCCGCCAAGCGTATCTCCGGCGGCAGCTACGGCATCCAAATCCCCAACAAATACTCCGACGAGATGGGCGAGCTGGTCGACAACATCAACGACATGTCGCTGAAGATCAGCCAGAGCGAAAAAATGCAGACGGAGTTCATCTCCTCCGTCTCCCACGAGCTGCGCACGCCCCTCACGGCCATCACTGGCTGGGGCGAGACGCTCCTCGCCGACGAGAGCGGCGACATGGACCAGTTGCGCCGCGGCGTGCGCATTATCCTCAACGAGTCGCGCCGCCTGACGAACATGGTCGAGGAGCTGCTGGAGTTCTCGAAGATGCAGGACGGCCGCTTCACGCTGCGCGTCGAGCGCGTCGATCTGCAGGCTGAGCTCGAGGACGCAATCTATACCTACCGCGAGCTCTTTCGCCAGGACGGCATCGCCCTCGAGTATGAGAGCGGCGGGGAGCTGTTCGAGGAGCAGGTCATCGGCGACCCGGAGCGGCTGAAGCAGGTGTTCTGCAACGTGTTCGACAACGCCGCCAAGCACGGCGGCGACGGCAAGCGCATCGTCGTCTCCATGGCGCAGGAGGATGAAAACTACATCATCCGCATCCGCGACTTCGGCCACGGCATCCCCGAGGCGGAGCTGCCCTACGTCAAGCAGAAGTTCTATAAGGGCTCGTCCAAGGCGCGCGGCAGCGGCATCGGCCTTGCCGTGTGCGACGAGATCATCACCCGCCACGGCGGTACCTTCGACATCGGCAACGCCCACGGCGGCGGCGCGCTCGTCACGATCACGCTCCCGATCGCGCCGGACGAGACGTGAGTTTGACAGCAGAAAAATAGAACAGCCGTTGCATTTTTCGGCAATTTGTGTTACCCTATCTGAGAAAGGACAATCCCATGAAAGAAAAACGGACGGGTGGACAGTTCCGCACCTCCATCGGCGGTCAGGCGCTTATCGAGGGCATCCTCATGCGCGGGCCGAAAAAGCAGGCCATCGTTGTGCGCTCGCCGGAGGGGCTGGTGCGCGAGGTGGAGGAGCTGCACCTGATCAAGGACAAGTACCCCATCCTCGGCTGGCCGATCATCCGCGGTGCGGTCACGTTTGTGGACTCGATGGTCCGCGGCGTCAAGGCGCTCATGTTCTCGGCGGACTACTTCCCCGAGCTGGAGGAGTCGGAGCCGTCGAAGCTCGACCGCTGGCTCGAGGCGCACGTCTCCGAGCAGAAGCTCCAGAGCGTGATGGTCTGGGTCTCCGTCATCCTGTCGCTCGGTATGTCGATCGCGCTGTTTCTGCTGCTGCCGACGTTTATCGCCGGGCTGTTTCACGCGCAGACCCCGGCGCTGCACAACCTGATCGAGGGCGTCGTGAAGATTCTCGTCCTGCTGGCCTATCTCATCCTCTGCTCGAAGCAGAAGGACATCAAGCGCGTGTTCTCCTACCACGGGGCCGAGCATAAGACAATCTTCTGCTATGAGACTGGGCTGCCACTCACGGTCGAAAACGCCCGCATCCAGCCGCGGCACCATCCGCGCTGCGGCACGAGCTTTTTGTTCGTGGTCATCATCGTCTCGATCCTCGTCAGCAGCATCGTCTTCCCCTATATCAACTGGCAGAATCTCTGGGTGCGCATCGGCGTGAAGCTGCTGCTGCTGATCCCGGTCGTCGGCGTTACCTATGAGTTTAACCGCTTCGTCGGGCGGCACGATAACATGGTCACGCGGGTGCTCTCCGCTCCCGGCATGTGGCTGCAGAACTTCACCACGAATGAGCCAGACGACTCCATGCTCGAGGTCGCCATCGAAGCGCTCAAGCTCGTCCTGCCCGACGAAGAAGGCAGCGATACGTGGTAATCTCCATTAAAACGATAACAGGAGTCAATCATGGCCATCACATATAACAATCTGTATATGGATATCCGGCAGGAGCTGCACCGTGCCGGGATCCAGGCTGCGACGCTCGAGGCGCGGGAGCTGGTGTGCTTCGCCGCAGGGAAAACGCGCGAGCAGTTCGTGCGCGACGGGCGGCTCTATGTCCCGCAGGACGTGGAGGAGCAGGCCCGCGCGCTCATGCACCGACACCTCGCGGGCGAGCCGTTGGCCTATCTCATCGGCGAGTGGGAGTTTTACGGCCTGCCGCTCGACATCTCCGAGCAGGTGCTCATCCCCCGCAGCGACACGGAGGTGCTCGCGGGCGAGGCAATCCGCTGGCTGCAGACGCAGCAGGACGCGCGCGTGCTCGACCTCTGCGCGGGGAGCGGCTGCGTGGGGCTGGCCGTCGCGTCGCAGGTGCACGCCTGCCGCGTCGTCCTCGGCGAGAAGTCCGAGGCCGCGCTGCGCATCTGCCGGCAGAACATCCGCCGTAGCGGCCTGCTCGGCCGCGTGACGCCCATGCCCGCCGACGCGCTTGAGCCGCCGACGCGGCAGCTCGGGGAGTTTGACTGCATCGTCTGCAACCCGCCCTATATCCCGACGCAGGATATCGAGACGCTCGATGTCTCCGTGCGCGACTATGAGCCGCACATGGCGCTCGACGGCGGTGAGGACGGGTTGGAATTCTACCGCGCGATCAGCGAGAACTGGCGCGAAGCGCTCCACCCCGGCGCCCGGCTCTATTTCGAGGTCGGCATCGGGCAGGCGGACAGCGTCCTGCGCATCATGCGGCGGCAGGGCTTCGGCGAGCTGGAGATTGTCCCGGACACGGCGGGCATTCCCCGCGTCGTGTACGGCACACTGTATAATGAAATTTAACCCCGGAATGATAAAGAGGAGGAATCAGGATTATGGCGGCAAAGAAAGAAACCGCAGCGGCGGCCCCCGCAGTTTCCGATAAGAAGAAGGCGCTCGAAACGGCCATGCAGCAGATCGAGAAGATGTATGGCAAGGGCTCCATCATGCGCTATGGCGACGGGACGGTCGCCAATGTCGAGGCCATCCCCACCGGCTCGCTGGCGCTGGATCTGGCGCTGGGCATCGGCGGCCTGCCGAGAGGGCGCGTCGTCGAGATCTACGGGCCGGAGTCCTCCGGTAAGACGACGCTCGCGCTGCACGTCCTCGCGCAGGCACAGAAGCTCGGCGGCGAGGTCGCCTTCGTCGACGCGGAGCACGCGCTCGACCCGACGTATGCCCGCGCGCTGGGCGTGAAGGTGGAGGACATGCTCATCTCCCAGCCCGACACCGGCGAGCAGGCGCTCGAGATCACCGAGGCGCTCGTGCGCTCCGGCGCGATCGACGTCGTCGTGGTCGACTCCGTGGCCGCGCTCGTGCCGCGTGCGGAGATCGAGGGCGAGATGGGAGACAGCTTTGTCGGCCTGCACGCCCGCCTGATGAGTCAGGCGCTGCGCAAGCTCACGGGCATCATCGCCAAGACGAACTCCATCGTCATCTTCATTAACCAGCTGCGCGAGAAGGTCGGCGTCATGTATGGCAATCCCGAGGTCACGACCGGCGGCCGCGCGCTGAAGTTCTATGCCTCCGTGCGCATCGACGTGCGCCGCATCGAGTCGCTGAAGTCCGGCGGCGAGATCATCGGCAACCGCACCCGCGCGAAGGTCGTCAAGAATAAGGTCGCGCCCCCCTTCCGCGAGGCGGAGTTCGACATCATGTACGGCGAGGGTATCTCCCGTCTCGGCGAGATGCTCGACCTCGGCGTGAAGCTCGACCTCGTGCAGAAGAGCGGGTCGTGGTTCAGCATGGGCGAGGTGCGTCTCGGCCAGGGACGCGACGCCGCCAAGCAGTATTTCCGCGACCATCCGGACGAGGCGGACGCCCTCGAGGCCGCCATCCGCAAGGACTTCCACAAGCTGATGTCCAACCAGTCCAAGGTCGCCGCCCGCGCCGCGGGCCGCGCGGTGGACGTCTCTGCCGACGATTTCGACGATGCGGATTGAGCGAATCGAAAAATCCAAGCATAAGCAGGAGCGCGTGCTGGTGTTTCTGGAGGGGGGCGACCTCCTCCGGATCACCGGCGTTGAACTCCTGCGCTTTGGCCTGCATAAGGACATGGAGCTGCCCGAGGAGCTGGTGGAGGAGCTGCGCCGCTCCGCGGAGCGCTCCGAGACGAAAGCGCGCGCCGCGCGCCTTGCGAGCAGCCGGATGCTCTCGAAAAAGGAGCTGTCCGACCGGCTGGTGAAAAAGGGCACCGAGCGCGGCGAAGCTGAGGAGCTTGCCGACTGGCTCGAGGATCTCGGCGCGGTGGACGACGCGGCCTACGCGGGCGTCATCGCCCGGCACTACGGCACCATGGGCTACGGCCCCGCCCGCGTGTGCCAGGAGCTCCGCCGCCGTGGCATCGGCCGCGACCTCTGGGAGGACGCGCTCGCGCAGCTTCCACCGGCCGAGGAGGCCATCGAGCAGTTCCTGCGCGCCAAGTGCAAAAGCGGC
>OLRF01003633.1_pt1 | contig 11732 bp, 8 predicted proteins | sample 1672061 | NCBI WGS metagenome assembly OLRF01 (sample SAMEA3136641, study PRJEB25190) | human gut metagenome | reverse complement strand
GGACAAGCGCACCGATGGCTCGCGGAATCACGGACTGAAAACGCCGCAATAATCATTCGGCTGCTGCGTTGTCGCTTGGGGCTCGGTTCGCTTTTGGGGCGGCCGGCTCCGGCGACGTGTGATTGCCGCTGGAATGCGCCAGTTGCGACTGGCGAGCCGATGGGGGGCTCCCATGGTAGCGCTTGGGTTGCGCGCCGCGTGACAGCATTTGCAAAAAGACGCACACCTTACGCTTTCTTAATTGGAGTGTTCAGGGTTCCGCAAGCGGGAAGGCGCAGGCGCTATAATAACGGCCATGAAAAAGCCAACAGAGAAAACGAAAGAGACGATTGCGCAGGGCGATGCGGGCGATGCTCCCGACGGCGTGACTGATCGCGCAATCGAGGCGAGGGAGCAAGTCTTAGCGGCGGCTGCCGACGAAGACTCTGCAGAAGGCGAGGAGGGCGCTGAATCTCGCGTGCGCTTATCGAAGACGAACCGCTACGATTTCGGGGTTGTGTCGGCGGCCACTCACAAATCGATGCAGGGCAACAAGCGGCGCGACACGAAGCCGGAGGTGCTCGTGCGCCGCATGCTGCGCGAGATGGGCTTTCCCGGCTACCGCTGCGATTGGAGGAAAGCGCCCGGGCGTCCGGACGTGGCGTTCGTGGGGCGCAAGCTCGCCATCGAGATCCGCGGCTGCTTCTGGCATCGGTGTCCCGTGTGCAGCCTGTCGGTGCCCAAGAAGAACCTCGATTACTGGGAGGCTAAGTTCGCCCGCAACGTCGAGCGCGACGAGCAAAACCTGGCGGCGCTAGAGGCGGCCGGCTGGAAGGTGCTCGTGCTGTGGGAACACCAACTGAAGAAGAAAGAGCTGCCCGCCACGCGCCGCCTTCTCTACGAATTCGTGCGCCGCGAGGACGACCCCGACTACGATGAGGCTTTTCCGGTTTGCGAGGGGGAGTGAGCATAGCACTAGCTCGCTAATGTTCCAAGTTCAGAAAAGTGTGAACATGAGGTTAATTCCGGTTCAGAAAAATGCGAGAACAGGGTCTGAGTAAGCTCAGAAAAACAATATTGCCTGGTGGATTGCACAATCCTAAAGCACTTCCTATCCACTGAACAGATCGTCGTGGCCACCGGTTCTCTGAAAGTACGCCTGATCGTCGGTCTGCGCCCAAACAAGCAACCAGTCGCCAGCGTTTGCGACATGGCATTCCATGCTTCCCGACCACTCGCCTTTGAGCCGATGCATATTATGCCGGCGAACAAGTTCTGATCGGCTATCTGGGGTATCGGCGACCACCAATTCCACGACTTCTTTCAGAGGATCTAGCGCTACGTGCTTCTTCTTAAGGCGCTTAACGTCTTTCTGGAAGCGCGGGGTGTAATTGGCTCTCAGCACCGCTATGCTCCCATCGCCTCGAACATTTCTGATACGGTGGCGTAGCCCGGATCTCCCGATGCGATGAGTTCTTTCGTTTCCCTTATTGCCTCGCGAGACTCGAGATTAGGCGTTGGATATTCAAGCGTGAGGGGAATGCGCTGCTCGCGTACGATCTGACGGTAGAACGCGCGCGTGACTGATGAGAGATCGAAGCCGAAATCTTCCACGATGTTAGCTGCGGCGCGCTTGGTATCTTCGTCGACTCTCACCGTTACAGAAGCAGTTGCCATAGGACCGACCTCCTTTACTAATAGTAAGACGATTATATGCTTTTGTCTTGCATTGTTCAAGGATCTGCATCTGCTGACTGTGTTTGATGGGCTTGATATACTGCGAAATTGCCTGGCGCATCGTTGAGCGCTTCCGAGAATTTCGTAAATCACTATAGCCATTCACCAAACTTGAGTTACTCATATTTCTGGAAAATTATATTTCATAGTTCGGAGTTGCTCGTGATAATGAGCAATTATTACATCGCATTGATACGCGAGAGGATTCCAAATCACTCCCAATGGACGTCGATAACCAGCATTTCTCAATGTCCTTCTTCGCAGGGCTAACCGTGTCATATCAGTTATGACATGTTGTGCCTCCCTGCGCCGTTCCAAGAGCCCTAGAACATCTAATCGAATCTTGGGATTCACGACCTAATGAAAAATTTTTCGAAAAAGAGCCGCCCATAGGGTGCGCTCTTCGCGTTATGCGTAATAGGAGGTGAGGTTCAGGAATGTCGCACGGCGAAACACAGCAAGACAATGAAGATTACAGCAAAGCGAACCGAGCTACTACTAAAACAGAGACATCTATTTTGGTGGAAAAGTTCGTGGAAGACCATTACGACGAGGTGTTCCGCTATTACGCAAGGCGCCTTCCAAGCAAAGAGGATGCCCAGGATGCAACATAGGAAGTATTCCTCCGCCTTGGAATGACATTAGAATACATCTAACGTCACCTTGCAGAGAGGCTGGCATCGAAGCCCAATTACTTTCGAACGAATAAGGCAACTGTAATGACATTAGATGTGTTCTAATGTCATGCGGGCTTTCCGATTACCAGGCTCCTGATTCTGATGATATAGACGCAAACAATAGCAAGATTGAGGCCATATGGCGAAAGGACGATAGCCTCATAATCGATGAACATAATGGCAGTCCTGCCAGCAGTTTGCGCGATTTGCTTCAGACAACAGCGGCAGAGGCTATTTCTCGGCCACAGGCGGAATAAACTCCTCTATCGCACGTCTTAGTTTTGGGTGGTGTATGACGAAGTGTATTGATGGTACAAGCTCTTTCGACACCATAGCCCACCTGCCTTCGTGAATGCTGATCTGTAGGTTCCTGAACGTCTGTGAAGAAGTTTTCTCTACCTGATACCGAGGATGATCCGCTGCGAAACGGTCGGTATCCTCCAGGTGCGCAAGGTACTGCTCGTACGTGTACGCGACGCCCTTCTCGCAGAATACGTTCGAAAGGTCGAGGTTCAACGGATAGACCTCGAACTCCTCTCTGGTAAGCAGCGGTATCTCGACATGGATCTCGCTAGTCTCAAGAATATGCACGACGCGCCGACGAGCCGAAGAGGCGGCATCGGCAATGCCGGCCGCCTCTTCTCCATCGAATCCAGACCTTGCAAGCATCTCCACCAGAAGGGACGCATCGATGGTGTAGAGCGGCAGCGAAGAGAGGATGCTCCTGCGCTTCCCGATTGCTTCTGAATCGACCTGCAAAAAAGCGTTGAACTCGTTCTTGTTGTCGATGCGGTAGATATCCATCAAGGGTCGCGCAGCGCTCAGCAGCTCCTGGGCTCGCGCCGTATAGTACCCCAACTCCTTCCTCGATTTGGTCAAATAGTATCTTCCCTCGGCATGGTGGCCCACAATGGCCTCACCGCAAAGGGCAGCGGCTCCGGAAACCTTCAGAAGATGCAGAAAAACGTTATTCGACGGCTCTTTGAGATAGAACGGAGAAATCTGGCCCGTCATGTACATGGGGATCCAGCTCTCAAGTCCCAGCATCATATCCTCGAAGGACCGGTTCAAGTCATGGATCTGATTCAGGTGAAGCCCCTTTTTCAGCATCATGGCCATGCCGAACATCCACTTCTTCGGGAATTCCGGATCCTTCGCCATCTCTCCCATGGGCATGTCGCTGTACATGATCACCGGCTCGGTTGATTTGGAGATCACGGTGGCCTTCAGGAAATCAAGTTCGCTTTCCATCATCTGGTCGAGACCGAAGTACGTCTTCGATGTGGGCATTTGGAACGGCACGGAAGGAACTTTCAGTTCGTCGAAGTGGATGGCCTTGATGTAGTCGTTCAGGTTGAACTCGTCGAGCTTGAACAGGAAATCCGACACGGGATGATCCCTATGGTCGCGATCGTCGAACAGCCACTCCATCAGCTTTTCGTACCGAACGGAGCTTTCCGCTAGCTCCTCTTCAGTGCAACCTAGCAGATGCGCCAGCACGGCTCTATCGCGAGCAGAGTCCCATTCTCGCGCCACGTACTCCGCCACCGACGATGCGAACTTTTCGGGATCCGATGGACGGCGCGAGCCATTGCGAAAGCGGAACACGGTCGAGGCATCGTAGTTTATATGGCGACAGAGCTTGCTGATGCCCACATCGAGCGTTGCAAGGAGGAGGTCGAAGTTCTCGAGGAGCCGATCGGCGTCGCGGGGGCGAAGGTCGGATGACTGCATGAACTGCTCACGCACTGATTCCGCGGTTATATCGCCAAGCTGCTTCTGCCGTGCCAGCTCGGCGATCGCAGAGCAGAGATTCTCAAAGGCGTCGGATTCCGTATCGGGGAGCCTCGACCCCGTACGATATCGACTCAGAGTGGCGGCGGATACTCCCGACTGCTCGCTCACCTCTTTCGCCATGCAGTCGATCTGCTCGATATATGCATTCAGTTGTTCGTGAAACTTCATTTCGCGCTTTCTCGTTGCTTGCAGGTTGCAATGACTATGGTACTCAGGAAATGCGCCCCCTAGCGTACGATTTCCGTTTTGGCAATTGCCGAACCTGGCAACTCTATTGTGCCTCGTTCCTCGATTTCGGAGAATGAACGGGATCCCTCACCAAGAGAAAGATAGAAACCGCCATGCCCAGAAAAGACAAGACAGCAAAATCTCCTTTTGCAAAAGCTTGTGCCGTCGCACTCTCCTTGGCACTGGTTGTGACCATGTGTCCCATCGTCGGATTTGCCGAAGATTCAAGTCGGGTGGACGCAGTCGCGAGCGAAGACGCTCAGGCGGCACTGCTCCCTGTGAGCGATTCTGAAGTCGATGTGCCCGATGATGCGCTTTCAGTCTCCAGCAACATATTGCTTGATGGCGCATCCGAGGATGATACGGACAGCATCGCTGGTGGTGGCGCATCCGTTTCCGACGAAGAGGTTCCGGATGAGGATGCTTCGAACCAGTCTACTGTCTCTTCGGATGATGCTGATGTGGCAGAAGGCGCCGAAGATAGCCAGCCAGTCACAGAAGCGTCCGTAGAACCAGGCCCCAACCCGTTTGCGAGCGGCGTGGATGCCCAGAACCTTGCCACGCTGGACAACTATGAATGCGAAAACTACCCCGAGTTGGACAAGTCGCTCCTATGGAAGACGTCCGCCTCTTGCTCCGGTAAGAAGATGTGGGTAGGAACGCTCGTGCAGGACAACGGCTACTGGAACGATCCGGGCTGGTCGTTCGATTGCGGCTGGCAAGCGCCGGACCCACTGCATGATGCCGAAGTGTATGCCTATCTCAACAAGGGCTATGAGCATACGGTCGATGGGCAAACCCGCGACGTGGTCATGCTCTATGGGGACGGCGGCCTTGAATCGATGGACATAGCAGCTGTGCTCGACGGAAGCTACGACGTCTATATCCCTATGTTTGCATTCAACTACCAACATCTTAAAAGTGTCACATTCCCCAGCTTCGTCAAGGAGATCGAAGAGGGCGCCTTCACGGCAGGTAGGAAAGGTGACCTTACCTCCGTTGCATTTGAGACTTCCCCAGACGGCAGCGGCATAGAGTGCCTCTACGATGCATTTACCGACTGCACAGGGCTTTCCTCGCAGGAGCTTATCGTGTTGCCGTCATCTCTCAAGTACCTCTACTCGGCATTCTGCTCATGCGGTGCCGTCAAATTGCGCATCGACAACCCGGATGTGTGCCTCGCGCGCAATGGTGTCTATGACGCAGACAGCTTATACGCACCCTGCGATGATGGATCCACTGTCTATGCCTACAAGAAGCGCACAGACGGAACGGAGTCAGACCCCTGGAAGCTCTCACAGCTAGAGAAAGGAAAAGGAATCAATTGGGTTTGGCTCGACGACGACGTCAATACCGTGAAGGTCACGGGTAAACTCGACCTTCCCGAGGGTGTCGCGACAACCGACGTGAAGGTTATCGTGCAGCAGGGTGATTCCACCTATCAAGCAAACGTTGCGGATGACGGCGCCTTCACGGCAGAAGGCTTAAAACCTGCTGTAGAAACGCTCATCACCATAACGATGCCAGGGTATTACGACAAGGAGCTGCTGCGTCCCGCTGGACAGATGACGGGCGATTGGGACGCGGGCACGATAACCGGTTTTTCGAAACTGGCGGTTCAGCGGGTCTATCCCATAAGCCTGCGATGCAAAACGGGAAGCAGCGATACCGGCGGCAATCCCGAATATGCTCCCGTATCCAATTGGAACAGCCTTTCGTTTACGTTGAAGCGCAACGGCGCAGAGCTCAAGCCAGGGAAAAACCTGACGGGTGAGAGCGCCACCGACGATTACTTGGTGCAGCGCGGTCAACTCATCTTGTCCGAATCGCTCGCCAACGATCCTGCCGCCCTCGCCGAGCTTTCCCTTGAAGTGACCCCTGCAGAGTCGCTCGCTCTTTCCCCTGCAACTGCAACTTTCAACGAAGAAGCGGGAGAGTTCGCCGCCGTCCTTCCGCGCTGGGGCAGTGCGACCATCTCGCTCAACGCCGCCTTCGAAGGGACGAGCCGCGTGCTGGTGTTCGACGGCACTGCAAGCAATGCCCGGTGCATCCAGGATGGTTATGCGCAAGTGTATTGGCCTGACGGCCAAGAGAATCCCGCCTGGCATTTCGATACCGGCAAACTGAAGGCAGGCGATTACACGATAGTGGCATTCAAGCCCTCACTGAATGTAAGCGCCTCTCACCTAGGCGTGATCAAGCGACTCGCGTTTCCCTATGCCAGTGAGGACATTCGCATCGAAGACGAAGCTACCAGCGCACTTGCGCTTAGCGTTCCCGATTTCAAGGCGGAGGATGCCCTGGCATCGATCGGCGTGAAGTCCGTCACTGCGAAGATGCCTCAAAGCTCCGTTGTCGTCGACTGCGAAGCAATCTTTCAGATCAGCTACGAATTCGACCGATCCATGGATGCGACCCTCACGTTTGACATTCCCCGAAACGATTACAGCGACGCATCAGCCGCGTTGGATACGGGCGAGACCCTCGAATGCACATCGAGAGAAGGCGCTCTTTCCGTGAAGATCCCTTCTGGTGCCACCTCCGGGGTGATATCCATCGCATTGACACCGACGAAGGAACGGGTATATTCGATGCCATTCTCCCTTTCGGCTTCTGGGGCCACGGTGCCTGCGGGCAATCTTTCGTTCGCATCCCTTGGGATGAGCGTTGAGGTGCCGTCCGGCTATGTGGGCCAGAAGGGCAATAACGCCATCGTCTATGCAAGTCCGGGCGCAACCGCACAGCTTTCCATCAACGGGCAAAACGTCGGCGAATCGGTTACCACGAACAGCAAGGGCAAAGCAACGGTAGGCTTCGACCTGCCGGAAGGCCTAACGGATTCCCTTCTTTACGGAGACCGTGTGAAGGTGGATGCAACTGCTACCACAGAAGGAGCCACTTTCTCTTCCTATGCGGACTGCACCTACCGACCCCAGGCACAGATCTGGTCGTTTAAGGTGACGAATGAAGGCCGGACGCAGGATCTCATCGCCGACGGCAAGGAGAGCGACAAATGCCTGACCATCCATCACCAGCTTGCCCGGAAATCGTGCGCTTACTGGACGTTCGATGTCACCGTGAAGAAAGCAGGCAACGAGATCAACGCCGGCGACACCTTATGGATGTATGCGGTCATGCAGGACGACAGGACGGTCGCCATCCCGCTTACAAAGAAATCAAGCGACGAGCAATATACGCGCTTTGTCGGCGAGTACGTGGACGAAACTTATCTGCAGCTGCTGGCAGACAATCCCGACTCGGGGTCTTTCAGTATCTCCGAATTGGATGCCGAGGAGCTCTTCATCCCGCAGACCTATACGTTCAACAACTTCGCCTTGGCCTATGCGTCGAACGTGGACGACGAGGACTTCAAGGAGCGCATCAAGAAGCGCGCCGAACAGGAAGCCAAGGACAGATACCTCTACTTGGAGAATCTGTTCGGAGACACGTCGTCCAGCGGCAGCGAGCTGAGCAAAACCTGCGAAGGAATAGATGCGTCCTTACAGGCGTTCGAAAATGAGATAAAGCAGCGTGTCAAAGAAGGCACGCTCACCGAAGCGGAGGCGCAGGCTTCACTGGCTGAGATTGAGGCGCAGCGCGCGGATATCAGCCTAGACAGCCTCCGTGCACCCATAGATGCGGACGACACCTGGATTGCTGCGATCGACGACCCCGACTTCACGGGAGAAGACCCGGATATCGGCGAGTACTCGATTCCGACTGATGCGGAGATAGATGGGTGGTATGCGGGTCAGGATGCCGCAACGATCAAGGAAGTGAAGGATTTCTTCCACAGGATGAAGGAGTCCATAGACAACAACTATGCGTGCGGAAAGCTGACGAACCGCTCCATACGAAACAGCCTGGATGCCATGGGAACGAGCGCGGGCATCGGCAAGGTGAGCGCATCGGGCTCACCGTCGGCCCTGATGGACAACTGCCTTCAGGACAAGCTAGGCGGCGTCGTCAAGGTTTCCGAAGGCGACAGCGCAAAGGGCGTCCAAGTCCAGACCTTGGAAGACGGCCGCCTCGAAGCCGAGCTCTACGTCACCGACTCGCAGAAGAACAGTGCTGACGGCAAGACGGAAGGCGTCTACACGGGCTATTCGTGCTTGGTGACGGAAAGCGCACCCCAAGGAGCTACGGATCCGAACGCAAAGAAGCAGAACACCTACAAGGTCGATTTCTCAGAACATAAGGAGAAAGATGACCATATGCGCTCCGCCAAGGTGGATGCACTCAAAGCCGCCGGGTTGGATGGTTTTGGTATGGGGATTGACATGGTGAGCGGCGTGATCGACGAGGGCGCAAAGAGTGTGCTCGACAACGTGCTTGCGCGCCGCATCCTCAAGGACGTTCCGCCTGAGAGGATCACGCCCATGGTGAAAGCCTGGGCGAAGAGCCAGATGTGGGCTAAGGAGACAGAAGAGGTGGCCAATGAAATCTCAAAGTGCACGAATGTCAATCAGGTTCTGGGCGGCGTCGGCGTCATCGGAAGTGGTGTGGGGTTGAGATTCGCCATGGACTCATGGTTAGACAACATGGATGCCTTAGGCGTCCTTGAAGCCGACATCGAATCCATAAACCAATGGATTCTCTATTACAAGAAGCGCAACCCTTGCGATGGAGCATGCCAGAACTGCCTCAAGGCGCTCTACGCCGAACGCGATGCGGCCGAGAAGTACCGAGAGCTCATGGAGAACGAGGACGACCATAACTACACCGATGTAATGACCGGTTATTGGAACACGGTGGGATCGACGATCATCCTTGTCGCAACCATGGGGAGCAGCTCTGTAGTGACGGAGGGGGCTAGCACTGCTGGCGGCGTGGTGAGCAAGGCCTCGTTGGCGATCGATGCAGGATCCACCTCGATTCACCTGCTGCGCGCGCACTACCTCGACAAGGCAAAGAACGCCTATGAGCAGGCAACCGCTTACAGGAAGAGCGTTTGCAAGGAAGTTCCTAAGAAGAACAATGGCAGCGACGATGTCAGGAACATCATCGACTGGGACAAGTTCTACGGCATCGGGTCAAATGTGATCATCGACCCGTCGGGCATCGTATATGAGGCGCTGGATAGTAATCCCGTAGAAGGTGCCAAGGCGACCATCTATGTTGCAGACGATGCAAACGGCCGCAATGCACGGAAATGGAATGCCGAAGACTACGAGCAGGAGGGCACGCTGACCACGGGCGCAGACGGAGCCTTCCAATGGGATACGCCAACCGGCTTCTATCAGGTGAGGGTCGCCAAAGAAGGGTATGACGTAGCAAGGACGGACTGGCTTTCGGTGCTCCCCATCCGAACCGGGCTGAAGGTAGGTTTGAAGTCAACGCAGGCACCAAGCGTTGTAGCTGCGAATGCCTGCCCCGAATATATAGAGCTGGAATTCAGCCAATACATGAAAGCCGATGAGGGAGCAGGAACGAGCGCCCTCGTGGATGGCGAGAGAGCCCGTCTTGAATGGGTCGACTCGAAAGACGCCAGCGAGGCCGACGGAGGAGGAGCGCTTGCCAAGGTCCTGCGCATCTACCCGCAAGAACCCTTGTCCGAAGGAGCAAGTGTTTCGGTGAAGCTGAACGGTGCGAAGAGCTATACGGAGTGTTCGTTGGGCGATCTGTTCGGGTCATGGTCGAAGACGCTCACCGTCGAGAAACGTCCGGCGCAGCTCGTTGCGAACTATGAGAATGCCGTCGTCTTGCAAAGCGATGCTCCTGAACCTGTCCAAGTTGTGGCCTACGTGCGCTATTCGGACGGCACCCCTGTGGCGAACCAGCCGGTGACGGCACAGGTGGATGCGCCCAGCATCGCGGCGCTCGACGGTATCAGCGCCTTGGACGCTTCTGGCGAGGGCATCGCAACTGGCATGACGGATTCCGAGGGCAAGACATCGTTCTCGCTCTATGGTGACCTTCCCGGAATGACGGCGCTCACCCTTGCGGCAACTGGCACGTCGCTTTCCAAGGAGCTGGCGATTCGCACCACTTCTGATGCAGCGCAACCCGTGCGGCCCACCGCAACCATCGGAACGAACACGTTCGATGCGTTGGCTCCAAAAGAGAACAGCGTGACGGTACCGAAAGGTTCGAAGCTAACCCTGACAACCACCACCGAAGGAGCGACCATCTACTACACCACCGACGACACCTGCCCCTGCGATGCAAACGGGACGCGACGCGTTTACACCGGACCTATCAGTGTTACGGGAGATACGAAGTATCGAATCGCCGCATATAAAGAGGGGATGCCTTTTGATGAATACAGCGAGAGATTGAATCTTGCCGTGAGCGTAACCGATGACGGACGCGATCCGTCAGGTGGTGGCGAGCAGGGAGGCGGAGACAACGGTGGAACCAATCAGGGCAATAGCGGAAGCATGAACGGTGGCCAAGGGAATAACGGTGGTTCGGATGCACCTGAGGCATCAGGAGGTAACCAGGAAATCAATTCGGGTCAGACAGATAACGCGAACTCCGTCACTGATACTGATAAGCCTGCTAGCTCTTTAGGCTTTTTGGCAGAAACAAGTGACAGCTTAGGCTTGCCTGTGCGTATTGCTCTGATTCTCTTTTGCGCTTCTGCTATAGGACTGGCTTCTTTGCTGCTCTATGTCGGTCGCAGAAGATTCAATAGTCGCAGATAAGTACGTTAGAGAGATTGGGCGCCAATAGGCTGTGTGGGTTAGCGATACCCATGCAGCCTATTGGATATAAAAGATGCGCATCGCGAAATGACGCCTACTGGCAGAAATTGTTTCATGCTCTGCCGGCATCTAAGCAACTGTGGCTGATAAACGGACAAATCGTCTATCAGGGCTTGACAGCAATATCAAGCGCATCCTTAATGACCCCTGCCTAACGTCTATTCCCAACGACCGCCGACAACCCTCGTTTCCCAATGTCCCTCTTTCTTATGGCTAACCGTGTTGTAGCCGGTGACTATCTGACGGATTTCACTATGATGCCCAGATCCTTCACCGGCCTTCATGTGTTCTTTCGCATGGGCGGAGGTGTTGCCGGTGATGTCGGTCCCGCAGATGTTACAGTCAAATCATGATTTGAATTCTCTGAGCAGGGGTCTTGCACAATGTTGGGTTTGCGCGCACCAACAAATACAAGCGTTGTTGCAAATAGTCTCAAGTTGTTGCATACTGATGAGACTTCTTGAAACTATTTGCGGGGGTGGGCTATGGGCGTGTACGATTTCGATCTGGAGAGCTATATTGGTCTCGCCCGACGTCTTGGCACCGACACCGTGCGTACGGTACGCCTGAGCGGTGACTGTTCCACGCTACGCCGATGATGTATGTC
>OLRF01003632.1_pt1 | contig 11732 bp, 10 predicted proteins | sample 1672061 | NCBI WGS metagenome assembly OLRF01 (sample SAMEA3136641, study PRJEB25190) | human gut metagenome | reverse complement strand
AGCAGGATCAGTCTTTGAAATTTATTCTATAGTTCGTCTAATTGTGATTCTTTTAATTAATATTGGTCGAACATTCTCTGGATTTCTTTCGGATCCTGAGTCTTCGTCAGAGCAAGCTGCAGGAGCAGACGAGCTTTCTGAGGATTCAGTGTGTCGGACTCTAAGAAGCCTGCCTTCGTCCACATGGGCAGAGAAACTGTTGTAGCACCGTTCGGAACACGAGCGCTTCTCACAACGACTACGCCTTTAGCTACAGCGTCTTTCAGACCTTCCATTGTCGGGTTGGCGATAGAGCCGTTGCCCGTGCCGGCGTGAATGATGCCTTTGGCACCGGCTGCAACAGCTGCGTCAGCCATCACACGGTCATCATCAACGTGTGAGTAGATGATGTCAACGCGGGGCAGCGTATCGAGTTTGCTAACGTCAAATTCGCTGTTCGTAGTGTGACGTTTTGTGGACTGCTTGTAGAAACGAACCTTATTTCCGCTCACATAGCCCATAGCGCCGAGTTCCGGAGACTTGAAGGTAGCCGGGTTGGTCGTATTGGTCTTGGTAACGTCGCGAGCGCCGTTGATTTCATCATTCATGACGATCATCACGCCTTTGCCCTTGGCTTCAGGCGTAGAAGCAACACGAACGGCTTCGAGCAGGTTCATCGGGCCGTCTGCGGAAATGGCTGTTGCAGGACGCATAGCGCCGACCAAAATCACAGGCTTGTCGCTCTTAGTGACGAGGTTCAGGAAGTAAGCGGTTTCTTCCAATGTGTCGGTACCGTGTGTAATCACAACGGCGTCAACCTTCGGATCGGCCAGCAGTTCGTTAACGCGCTTGGCCAGTTTCAGCAAGGTCTTTGTGTCCATGTTGTTGGAAGAGATCTTGACGACCTGTTCTCCGGAAACATTGGCATAGTCTTTCATTGCCGGAACGGCTTCGATCAAAGTCTGAATGCCTAAGTCACCGGCTTTGTATCCGGTTGTCTGAGTGCTGGAAGCGGCGGTACCGGCGATCGTTCCGCCTGTAGCCAAAATCTTAACGGAAGGGAGGTCGGCAGCGAAAGCCGCGGTGGCAGCCATCAGAGCTGCGGAAACGAGAATTTTCTTGAACATTTTTTTGGATGCAAAAAGTTAGCCTCAATCCTAAAATTGAGGAATTACCCACCTAAAAAGGTATTTTTAAACCCGGGCATCGGAATGCCCGGGACAAATAATCAAAAATTATTTGTAGAGGTCGTTGACAACGTCACGAGCAAACTTGTCCTGGGCCTTGATCAGGTCGCCGAGTTCCTTGTTGTCTTTGAAGTCGAGAGCCATACCGGCTTTCTTATGAGCTTCAATGACAGCAGGATCCTGCATGGTCTTCTTGAAGGCTTCAACGTAGTACTGAATGACTTCGGGCTTAGTTCCCTTCGGAGCAACTAAAGCACGAGCAGAACCGTACCATTCGGGGTAGAGGCCTTTTTCGCCGAGTGTCGGAACATTCGGGAGTTCAGGATCACGTTTGGTGTTGAAAACAGCCAGAACGCGAAGTTCGGGTTTGTCGCCCTTAACGAGCTTGGCAACGTCAGCAACCTTGGCGCAGGTGAAGTCAACTTCGCCCTGACGAAGAGCCAGCAGCTGGTCGGCTGTACCGCCGTAAGGAATGGCTTTGTACTTGAAGCCGGCGCTCTTAGCAAGCAGCTGAGCAGCAGTGTGGTTGGAAGCCTTGTTGCCGTTTGTGGAGGCTTTCAGGTTTCCTTTCTCTTTAGCGGCGGCAACGAGTTCTTCGATAGTCTTGTAGGGAGAATCGGCCTTAACAGCAACAACACCGGCTTCCGTCAGATGGTTGGCGATAGGAACGATGTCATTGATGGAGAAGGGAGCACCCGGCTGTGCAGCCAAAGTTGTGAATGTCGGCAGGTTGATGAAGCCGATGGTCTGGCCGTCGGGTTTGGACTGAACTAATTTTGTCCAGCCGATCTTGCCGTCAGCACCGGGAAGGTTCTGAATGATGATGGTTTTCGGAATGTACTTCTGGGCTTCGGTAGCAAGAAGACGAGCACCTGTGTCTGTGCCGGAACCGGCTTTGTAAGCAACGATAACGTTGACGTCACCGGTCGGTTCCCATGCCATAACTGTCATCGGCAGGGCCATAGCAACTGCAACAGCTGCGAGTACTTTTTTCATTTCAAATATCCTCCTAAGGATGGTGATTTTTTTACTGCTGAACCCAGATCACATTTGCAGGATCATTTATCCGACAAATGACGACTCCGAATCAGTAATGTGGATATTAACCCACGCTTACAAATTTTGGAATAAAAATCTGTGAAATGGTTATCGAGTAGGGTCTCGCTGAATTCCAGCGAACCCCCTCTCACACCACCGCCCGTACCGGTCTGGTTGGCCAAGTCCCCTTGGTTTTACGGCGGTTTCTCAACGTTTTAACCTTTATAGCACCCTAACCACGACCAACCTCTTTGTTTGAGGAAGTCTGTGGTCAGAGTGGTCGCAAGAATGTGACTGTTGGATATTCGCCAATAACCCTTTCGAGTACAGCCCCAGTAATAGGCTCTAACAGGATCCGCCCCTAATTTTATAAGAGCTTTTATCCTGGTTTTCACCTTCTTCCAAGTTTTCCACAAGAGTTGGCGGATACGGCGCCGTATCCATCGGTCTACCTCTTGTGTCCACTTTTGCGCATCTGCTAGTTGGAAGTAGTTCATCCACCCCCGAAGCTTCTGCGCTAGCAGCTGTTTCACATTCTCTATGCTCGTTCTTGGGTTCCGGGTCAGTAGTAGTTGCCTGATCGTGTCCTTGAGCTTTTGTTTGCTCTTTTTATGGATCGTCAGTCTTACTTCTCCTTTTGCCCGACTGAAGTAGAAGCCGTATCCTAAGAATTTCGTTCGTGGGCTCGTTACGGGGCTAACGTGCGATTTTTCTTGGTTTACTTTCAACAGCATCTTGTCCTGCACGAATCTTGTCAGACTTGCCAGGGTTCTTTCTGCCGCTCTTCTACTCTTACAGATACAGATCAGATCATCAGCGTATCTTGCAAAGCGGTGTCCGCGTTTCTCCAACTCCTTGTCCAATTCATCCAGATAGATGTTGGCTAGGAGCGGTGATAACGGGCCGCCCTGCATAAGTCCTATCTCCGTGGGTTTGATCTCCCCATTGATTTGGACTCCCGATCGAAGCATTTTGTGTATCAGCGAAATGACTCTGCCGTCTTTGATTTTGAGTGACAGCTTTCTGAATAGTCGGCTGTGGTTCACTGTGTCAAAGAATTTGGCTAAGTCCATGTCCACTGCCCATCGGTAGCCTTGATCTGCTTCTGCCGCTATGATTCTGAGAGCATGGTGAGCACGCATGTTCCGTCTGAACCCGAAGCTCCGATGTGAGAAGTCCCTGTCGTAGGCCCAGTCGAGTACTTGGGCTGTTGCTTGTTGCACAAGACGGCCTATGACTGTCGGAATTCTCAGATCCCGGAACTTGCCGGGTTCGTCTTTCGGAATGCTTACTCTTTTCACAGGGGAGGGCCTGTAAGTTCCCTCCTTAATCGTCTTTGTAAGCTGGCCGGGATGGTTACGTATCCAGTCGAGCAGTTGCCCAACTTCCATTCCGTCAATCCCGGGAGCCCCTCTGTTGGCTACTACTCTTTTGAGTGCTTCCTTCAGATTAGATGGCTCCAGTATCGCCTCTAAGGTGATGCCTGCGTATAAATTGAGGTTATGTGTGTCTTCTTCTGCTCCTATGGACGCGGGCGGATCCTTTTGTGCTAGCTTGGATGCATTCCGTGCTCCTCGTTCGCATGAAGGTTTTTCATTGTTTCTATCCATGATTCCCTTTGTCGTAGTTACAGTAACACACCCCGTTAAGATTCGGGCCTTCCTCGGCTACTGCTACCGAGTACTATGCCGTCTGCTGACCACTCACGGCAAGCTTTACTCCGCGAAGCCGATTGGCTTGCGTCCGTGAGTTCTCCTCGGGTAAGAACGCACTCTTTCCCATCATGTACCTTCGGTCTATACATTGCCGTCTCCGTGTGGCCTTAGGGCTTCAACTTGTTATGCAGTCTTACCCGACAGCTTATGCCTGAGACCGTTCCTGTTCGTAAGGTCAATGGTTTGCCTCGGGCTTCCTTCAGTCGGAACCTCGCGATTCGGGCCTTGCCTTTGGCTATGTGCTTGGCGCCACCGCCTGCACTTCGGGACTTTCACCCTATAGAATCCGCTCATGCCGAGCGCACATAAAAAAAGCCTCCGCATCTGCGGAGGCGAGTGGTCAAAGCAACAGATTAATGGTGAGCTCTGGCTTCAACATGCTTTTCCCAGCGAGCCATCAGCCAAGGAGAGCAAGTACCGAGGACGCACAAGAGGATGAGCATCCAACAGAGCGGGGTGCTGAAAAGGATCGAAGGATCGCCGTCGGAGAGATAGAGCGAACGGCGCAGACCGTTTTCCCCGATCGGTCCGAGGATCAAGCCCAGCACGATGGCGGCCGCGTTCAAATCAAACTTGCGAACGAAGTAGCCGATGATGCCGAAAATGAACATGATGATCACTTCCACAAAGTTGTTGTGAATAGCGAAAGAACCCACAACGCAAAGCAGGAAGATGGAAGGAATCAGAATGGAGTCGGAAAGGCGGGAAACCTGAGCAAACATACGGCAGCCGACGAGACCGACGCCGAGCATCGCAAACTGTACAAGCACGAAACCGGCAAAGAATGTATAAGTCATCGGAGCGTAAGTCGAGAACAGTTCCGGACCCGGCTGCAGACCGTGAATAATCAAACCGCCCATTAACACGGCTGTTACGGATTCGCCCGGGATACCCAACGTCAGCGTCGGGATAAGAGAGCCGCCGGTCACCGCGTTGTTGGCAGCTTCGGAACCGGCCACACCGTCAATGGAACCCTTGCCGAATTCATCTTTATGTTTGGAGAAGCGGCGGGCTTCGTTGTAACCCATGAAGCAGGCGATTGTTGCGCCGGCGCCCGGCAAGATACCTAAGATGTTGCCGATAATCCAAGAACGAGTGATGGTCGGAGCCAGTCTCTTAATATCGGAGCGGCTCAGAAGAAGGCTGCCCGTGAATTTAGCGGCTTTTGCGCGTTTCTTAATCGCTTTTTCTGCCAGGATCAAAACCTGAGACATAGAGAATAAACCGATCAGCGCGCAAGTAACGTTGACACCGTTGTAAAGGGTTGTGCTGCCCATCATGAAGCGTTCGACGCCTTCCATCGGGTCCATACCGATCGTAGAAATCAGAAGACCTAAGATACCGGAGATGAAACCTTTGAGAAGCGATTTAGAGGAGACACCGGCGATCACGGTTAAGCCGAAAATCGAAAGCCAGAAATATTCCGGGCTCTTGAACTTCATTGCCAGTTCGGCAAGGAACGGAGAGAAGAAGTAAAGAGAAATACAGCTTAATAAACCGCCGCAGAAAGAGGCAAAGCAGGCAACAGCAAGCGCCTTAGCGGCCAAACCTTTCTTTGTCAGCTCGTAGCCTTCAATAGCGGTTGCGGCAGAAGCAGGCGTACCCGGGGTATGAATCAGAATCGCGGAAATCGATCCGCCGAAGATGGCGCCGCAGTAGATACCGCCTAAGACGATCAAACCGGTGGCTTGATCCATACCGAAAGTCACCGGAAGCAGGAGGGCAACGCCCATCGCTGCGGACAAACCGGGCAAACAGCCAATCGTAATACCCAGTGCAGTGGCACCGATCATCAGAACCAATGTAAGAGGATTCATCGCATGGATGAAACCCATGCCCATCAAGGAGAGTGTTTCTAACATGGCTTCTTCTCCTTATTCAAACCAGACCCCGAGGGGAAGAGGTACATGCAGGAACATCGAGAAAACCAGATAAGTCACAATCATGATGCAGGCGCAGCTGATAATTGCGGGGATCGGTTTTACCTTCAGGAAGAATTGGGCCAGCAGCAGATACAGAACGCTGGAGATGTAATAGCCCAAATAGTTCACTAAGGCCATATAAATAATGCAGCCAGCCAAGACGCCGAAAAACTGTCCGGGCAGGAAACCGGCGAACAGTTTTCTGAAGTCATTAAGAACAACTCGGTGGCGGTAGAAGGAATAGAGCTGCTTACCAAGAAATAGAGTGTTGCAGAGGTAAAGCGCTGTTAAGAGAATTAGAGGGTAGGATTGAGCGGCCGGCGGCAGCTGGAGCGTCATGACCAAAAACCAGGTCGCAACGCCATAGACAACCGCGATGACGCATAAGTCGGACTCTTTCATGTTTGTGACTCTTGTTTAATGAGGTTGTTTATGAGCCTGTCGAGATTATGAAAAACAGGGATTTATCCCGCTGAAATAATTACTTACATAGCCCATTCTGAGTGATTCTACATCAGGGCTCATTGCCGACCAAAGGTTTTAATAAGGCGCTTCGCCGGAAGATTAGAAAATATTCCAAAAATTCAATCGATTATCAATTAACCCAATTGTGTAATTTTTGTTGTTTTCACGGAAAGATATTTTGGGTGCATGAAATTGAGCCGAATTTGGCCTCAATTGTTTTTTCGGACAACAAGTACTTCCTACAGCCTAAAAAAATCTCCTTTTTCGTGCTCGCCGAAGAATTAGGCAAAACTTCTAGAAATACGTGACATCGGCTCCTTAGACATATCCCTAGTATAAATTTCTAAAATTACGTTATCTAATTAGAATAAGAAGTATAATACGGCCATGAATGGAGGAATTTCATGGCCGGTCGTACCCGCAAATTTAATCCCGTCTTATCTGAACAAGACAAAGCTACTCTTGAGAAGATCGTTTCTTCCAGAACTGAAGAGATTCGGAAGGTACAACGCGCAAAGATGATTCTGTTGGCCGCCTCCGGGAGCAGTAACACCGATATTGCAAATAACCTTGGGATTTCCCGTCCGGTCGTTAACAAAATAATCAAGCGCTTTTCTTCAGCCGGAGTCCAGGCAGCCTTAGAAGATGCAGCACGCCCCGGGCGTCCGAAAGAACTGGATCCGGAGCAGCAGACATGGATTATTTCTTTGGCCTGCAGCAAGCCAAGAGAACTTCCTGACGGACCGGCATTAGAGCTTTGGACCCTCTCTGCTCTTACCAACTACGTTAGAAGCCACTGCAAAGAGCATGGCTTTGATCGACTTGAATCTGTTGCGGCCTCTACCATTTGGTATTTATTAAACGAGTCGGAGATTAAACCACACCGAATTCGCTACTACTTGGAAAAGAAAGATGAGCAATTCGAGGCTAAAGCAAAGGAAGTGTTATTACTCTATAAAAAGATTGAATGGATAACGCAATTAGCGAAGAAATACGATGATCCGGAAGAAGAAATAACGCTTGTTAACCAAGAAGTTTTTATTTCTTACGACGAGAAACCGGGCATTCAGGCGGTAGAGAACAAGCATAAAGATCGGAATCCGAAACTCGGGAAAGGTTTTGTTCGGCGCGATTATGAATACGTCAGACACGGAACCGTCTCCCTGCTGGCAGGAATAGATTTGTTAACCGGAAAAGTTCACAGCATCGTCTGCGAATCTCATAAATCATCGGACTTCATTGATTTCTTAAAGATGCTGGACAAGACTTATCCGGAAGGGCTCGTTATCAACATAATCTTGGATAACCATTCTGCACACCGTTCCAGAGAAACCATGAATTACTTGGCTACACATCCGAATCGATTTAAATTCACCTTCACGCCGAAGCATGCATCCTGGCTCAACCTCATTGAATCATTCTTCGGGAAGATGGCCAGAACCTGCCTGAGGGGATTGAGGGTTCGTTCTAAAGAAGAGCTTGTCAATCACATTAACCGTTGGATCATGCAAGTGAATGCGGAACCGGTGATCTACCGCTGGAAATGGAAGCTTGAAGACATCGAGTCCGCATTTACTTAATTGATAGCGTATTTATAGATTGAACTACTAGTATGCACACATCGATCATTTATTGATTTTTTCATTTTTAACTTATGGGTGCGAAGCATGAAAAAACTACTTTGTGCTGCTTTAGTCGGAGCTCTTATGACCACTTATTCAGCTGTCGCCGCGGATTTTTCTAAGAATCCTTACGGCCTGGTATATGACAATGCAATTACAGAAAACGTTGCCGGTAAAGTAAATATTCATCCTGTTTCCTATACAGTCGACGGCATTCGCGTGGCTGCCAACGTCTACACACCGGCCGGCTACGATCCGAAAAAATCCTATCCCGCCATCGTTGTTGCTCACCCGAACGGCGGCGTGAAAGAACAGGTTGCCGGTCTCTTTGCCGAGAAACTCGCCGGTATGGGTTACATCACTGTTGCAGCCGATGCGCGTTATCAGGGCGCCAGCGGCGGTGAACCGAGACACACCGACAAACCTGCCAATCGTATTGAAGACATTAACGGTATGGTTGATTACATAAGAACCTATCCGGGAGTGAATGCAAATGAAATCGGTGCATTAGGCATCTGTGGCGGAGGCGGATACACGCTTGGCGCTGCTCAGAAAGATCCTCGCATCAAGGCTGTGGCCACTATTTCTATGTTCAACAGCGGCCGCGTCCGCAGAAACGGCTTCCAAGATTCTCAGATGGATACGATCCAGCAGAGACTTGCTCAGGCTGCCGAAGCCAGAACCTTTGAAAAAGAAGGCGATGTTCGGTTAGTCGGTGCTATGAATCTGACAGACGAACAGGCAAAGAAACTGCCGTTCGCACTTTACAGAAACGGCTTCTTCTATTATTTCCGCACTCATGCTCATCCCAATTCCACTTTCCTCTACACACAGAGCAGCCTGATGGATTTGATGAACTGGGACGTTGACGATCGCATGGCGATGATTCATCAGCCGCTTCTCATGATCGCCGGCGATGTTTCCGACACTCGTTACATGACCGATGACGCCTTCAAGAAGGCAACCGGTACAAAGGATAAAGAACTTTATTTGGTTAAGGGCGCTCAGCACATTGAAACTTACTGGGTCCCGAAATACGTCAATGAAGAAGCTGCCAAGCTTCAGGAATTCTTCGGCAAGTATCTAAAAAAGTAATCTGAAGGCAACTTCCTAGAGAGCAGAAAGCGCAGGGCGGATGAAACCTCCTGCGCTTTTTGTATTTCAGAAACAGGACTTAAAGATTCCGGATCAGCGTCTCAAAATTTCAATTCTTTGTTCTTCGGTGAGATGACCCATCGAAAACTCGCATCCGCAATACTGCTGGTTATAGAAACCGTTTTCTTTAAGCAAAACACCGCGGCGTTCCTGCAGTCCGCCTTTTTTCCAGTTTACGTCCCAGTAGGTGCTTTCCGGAATTAAGGATTTGGCGTGCGCTGCTGCTTCTCTAATTTGTTCTGCTCTCTTCCATCGGGATCCGGCCAAAGTCGTTGTGTAAAGTTCAATGCCTTCACGTTTAGCGCATTCTGCTGTCACGAGAAGGCGGTGCTTGAAGCAAGCGAGGCAGCGGCGTCCTCTCTCGGGTTCTTTTTCTAATCCGATAACAGCAAGCCTCCAAAGGTCGTGCCGGTAGTCCCCGTCAATGACGCGGATTCCCAACGATTGAGCGTAACGATCCAGTTCGTTTTTACGAATCAAATATTCTTTAACCGGATAAATATTCGGGTTATAGAAAAAGATCGTCGGACGTACGTCATTTTGCAAGAGCCACTCCAAAATAGCGGCAGAGCAGGGTGCGCAGCAGGAATGCAAAAGAACTTCTTTGGGGAGCGGCCCCGAAACCAGAGAACTCATGCTGATCTAAACAAAAGAGTAAAAACAAGATTAGCGCCGAAGTGGAAACCGGAAAGACGATCTTTTCGGTGCCGCTGTCGGCGCTGCTTTTCGCTTATTTATTCGCGAATATTCTTAGATAATCAATTAGGCTGTAGGACCGGTTTCAGTCATTTCAGAGTCGTTTGCGGGAGCCTGCTGTGCAGCAGCCTCGGCAGCCTGCTGCTGAGCGATATCCTTATGGATCCACTGCAGAACAGTTGCGCGGTTGACTTTCGTTAACTGAGAAATAACGTTGTAGGATTTGCCTTCTTCCTTACGCAGACGAAGCACTTCGGCTTTCTGTTCGGGTGTGTAGGACTGCTGGCGAGCGCCATGTTCTGCACGGAAAGTCCCGATCAGGAAACTGCGATGCCAGTCGCGTGCTGTGTATACGGGAATATTGAGAGTTTTTGCACAATTTTTGTAGCTTCCGCCGGCCTGGAAAATCGCCAATGCTTTCTGACGAGTTTCGAAGGAGTGTCTGGGAAGAGATTTGCGGCGGGACGCGTACGGGGCCTTCGCAAAACGAGCCAGGCCTCTTGCTGTCTTGATTGTCTTTGGCATAACTAAATGCTCCGGTATGCTGATTATCAATGTGGTTTGTAGTGCTCATCAAACTTGAATAACTATTTTATTATCCATGTTCTCTGAGCTATGAGTAATGATACCATTTAGGGTAAAAAAAGATTATTGTTGTTAATAACTAATTAAATAATATTTTTTTCAAGAGAATCACCCTGACACGTTACCATTCCTTGCCCGACCTTAGTTTTTTTCCTATAAATCGTTCTACTATTCAGTGTCTGATCTATATAGGAGGAGCTCATGTCCATACTCAAACCCGGACTTGCAGAACGCTATGAAAGGGTAAAACAATCACTGACAGACGACGAATCGCGCTGCGGCAGAAAACCCGGCAGCGTCTTTTTACTTCCTGTTTCAAAAACGTTCGGCATTGAGGCATTAGAAGAAGCAGTTAAATGCGGCATGAGGACCTTCGGGGAGAACTACGTCCAAGAAGGGTGCGAAAAAATCGAATATTTTAAAAAGATGCATCCTGAACTGGCGATAACCTGGCACTTTATCGGACACCTTCAGTCCAACAAAACCCGCCCTGTAGCTGAACATTTCGATTGGGTTCAGACGGTAGACCGCTTAAAAATCGCACAGCGGCTTTCTGAGCAAAGACCCGCAGATATGCCTCCCTTAAATGTGTTAATCGAAGTTCATATCTCTGACGAAGAGAGCAAAAGCGGCTGCCAGCCGGCCGACGTCCCGGCACTTGCTCAAGCCATCACATTGCTTCCGAACTTGAAGCTTCGAGGCATCATGGCCATTCCGGCACCTTCGGATAATGAAGAGGGCAAAAAGGCTCCGCTCAAAGAAATGCATGCAATCTTCCTGCATTTAAGAGATGAGCTGAATTTTGATATCGACACGCTCTCGATGGGCATGAGTGCAGATATGGCAGAAGCTGTGGAATGCGGGAGTACCATGGTAAGAGTCGGCTCGGCAATTTTCGGACCTCGAGACTATACCAAGAAGGAGTAAAAAGCATGGACAGAAAAACAATCGCCTTTATCGGAGGCGGCAATATGGGCGAAGCCATCATTTCTAAGATGGTTTCCAGTGATTGGAAGGGCACCGATATTCACGTCATTGATCACAATGAAGAGAAATTGGAGCACCTTGCATCGGCTTACGGCGTTCATACGCACAAAGAACCGGGCTCCTGGCTCGCAGAGATTGACGCTGTTGTTTTGGCCGTTAAACCACAGCAGCTCCCGGACGCAATCAATGCTTCCAAAGAATGGATTGAAGATGCATTGGTCATTTCTATTGCTGCCGGCGTTCGAGTTAAAGACCTGGAGGCCATGATCGGCCATAACTGCATTTGCCGTACTATGCCGAATACACCCATGAAAATCGGCCTCGGCGTCTGCGGACTTTATTCCACACCCGAAGCAGAGCCCGACCATCGCTTTATTGTCA
>OLRF01003630.1_pt1 | contig 11737 bp, 8 predicted proteins | sample 1672061 | NCBI WGS metagenome assembly OLRF01 (sample SAMEA3136641, study PRJEB25190) | human gut metagenome | reverse complement strand
CTTGCCGACAGCTACGGGCACCTCTGCAAACTGCGCGACGAGGTGATCTCGATGGGGATCATCCCGCCCGTCGAAAAGTGGCGCGGCCTGAACCCGCACCTGAAATAGGCGGCGGATGCATCTTGTTACGGCAGGGGCCGGTTCATTTGAACCGGCCCCTGTTTTCGATTTATGGCCGGGAGTCGAACGGCATCGTATATTTCACCGGGGGCTGACCTTCCCGTCCTTTGTCCTGCGGTGCCCCGATTTTCAGCGAGGGGAGAGTTCCGGTACGCGGACAGCCTCTTCCGAAAATTCTTGGTTTGCGGTTTTGAGTAGCGGATATCGCTCAGGCATCCCGTAGTGTTGATGACGAACGAAATGACGACACGGCCGTATATTTCGGGTTGTTCGGTTGGCTGCTATTCGTATTTCCGGAGGTGCGTCTGTACCCATCGGCGGAAATCCGCGAGGTCGCCGCCTTCGGGCTGCGGATCGATGTCCGTTTCTGTGGATGGTATATTGCCGGCCGTATCTGTGGTTTTGATGGGTTGCGGGTTGGCGCCTTTTCTTCCGGAAGGCCGGCAAGAGATTCCTGTCCGGAAATGTCTGTCATCCGGAATCTCTGCGGTGTGAAGCCGAATGCGCGTAACCAGACACCTCCCCGGGCGTATACTAAATGGATTCCTTCTTCCGTTCTATGTCGGCATGACCGACAATGCGGAACCGGGACGACCTTCCGGGGGGAGGCGTTTCCTCAGCCGCAACGGGAGCCATAGAATTAATATGGGAGGATCTGCCGGCCGGACTTTCGGGAACCGCCCCCCCCCGGCCATGATCCGACGACCATTCCCCGATACTAACCACCACCTTCTTTGGCGGATAAACCCTTACTTGATTCGAGAACCGCTTTGTAGTTCCCGTAGCGTCTGCCTTTCCGGTTTCGTATTTGTCCGGTGCCTCATGTTGTGTGCCGAATGACAAAAAACGAATATGATATGACAAAGACATTCTTTATTTTCACTCAGGCTCCCGATAACGGGGCTTATGGACTTTGTCCCCTTGCTGTGGGCGCCGGGGGTATTCTGGTGCGGGAATGCCGGGGGTACGGGATATCGATAGTTAAACCCTTAACAGACGAGGTATTATGAACCAAGACAAGGAACAGCGCGGGAGCTTCAGGCATCCCAATATGAGCGTGCGGCCGATGCTGAATATTCGCAGCGGGAGCCGTGACGGTCGCTATACGCTGGTCATACAACTGATCCGGGAGCGCCGCCGGGGCGTGATCTTCACGCCCTACCGGTTGTTGCCCGAGGAGTTCGACCACCTGCGCGGAAAAGCCGCCGCCACATCCCGGCGCAGAACCCATACGGCGTTCATCCACGAGGTCAATGTTTTTCTGGAGAAACAGAAGGAAGAGGTGCAGCGCATCCTGTCCGAACTGCAGCGCGAAGGGAAACCGTTTACGGTTCGGGATGTCACGCAGGCCTACCACCGGCGTTACGACAACCGTTACGTGCATACCTTTTTCACACGGCAGATCGAGGAGTTGCGCAAAGAGGGGGCACAGGGTACGGCCAATAAGTATAATGCGACGCTGATCGCCTTCGAAAAGTTCGTCGGAAGCCGCCGTATCCATTTCGATAACGTGGACGAGAACCTGCTGCTTGATTTCGAACAGCACCTTCGCCAAATTCCCCTGCAACCCAATACGGTGTCATTTTACATGAGTAATTTCCGTGCCGTTTACAACAAGGCTCAGAAACGCGGTTATGTAACCCGGGGCCGGTCGCCTTTCGATGCCGTGCCCATCCGGATCGAGAAAACTCGCAAGCTGGCCGTGAGCACCGAAGTGATCCGCCGTGTCGCGCAGTCCGAATTTCCGGACTCCTACAAGCTGAATTGTGCCCGCGACATGTTCATGTTCAGTTTCTATTGCCGCGGAATGTCGTTCGTAGATATGGCCTACCTGCAGCAGGAGGATATCCGGGACGGTATGATTCATTACCGCCGTCGCAAGACCGGCCAAACCTATTCGGTGCGGATCATTCCCGAGGTGCAGTCCATCCTCGACCGTTACCGGGAAACATGTTCACCCTGGGCCCTGCCAGTGCTGCTCGAATTCGGCGCGGACGGTCTACTGCGCCCGCTCGTGTATAATGGAACGACGACGGACGAACGCAGGCTGTTCGACGAGAAACTCTATTTGCGTTATAAATACAGCCTGTCCCACTACCTGCGCTTTTTCCGGGATATGTGCAAACGCCTGGATCTTCCGGTCAAACTCTCTTTCAACGTTGCGAGGCATAGCTGGGCGAGCCTTGCCCGCAAACAGGGTATCCCGGTCTCGGTCATCAGCGTCGGTTTGGGGCACACGTCCGAAAGAACGACCCAGATCTATTTGGACGAACTGGATAACAGTACGGTGGATGCCGCGAACGAAATCGTCGCAGGGCTGCTGAAAGGTGCTGCCGGGAGGCGGAAAAAAAGCACGGAAAAGAGCCGGGGATGGTAAAAAAATAATAACTTTGCCGTAAAGACGGTTATTTGTATAGACGGCGGGATATACAGCAAGATACGGTCTTTTCCAAAAAGACTGTAAAAGCCTTTTTTTCACCTTTCTGAGGCGGCTTCCGCCCCTTGTTTCTAATGCAAAGATAGTGCTTATTTCGATATTCCGATCTACCCCCCCCCATACCAAAATCGGTCAAACACATATCTGTTTTTTGTCATTTTCACACCTGAAGGCTCTGTTTCTCAGGTGCATTTTGTTTTCAGGGCCGACGGCGAACAATGTAAATAACGCTGGCAGAAGCGGTAAAAGGCGAGGTAACTCTTGAATCCGAACATGCGGATCAACCGGTCGTTGTCCCTGATCCCGCTCCGGACTGCATGTTCTATGTCTGCGGCTTTTTGTTTCACCAGCCAGCTGTGGTAGGACTCGCGGAACGTGTCGCGGAATTTGCGGATAAAGGAACTTTCACTCATGTGCGCCATCCGCGCCAGTTCGGCGATGCTTTCCGCATGGCGGTAAGAACTCAGCACGAATGTCTGGAAATCATCCTTGGGACGGATTACATCGCGGAAGAAACATCTCAGTCTGGCATCTCCGTAGAAGTAGCGCATCATCAAAAAAAGTTCGTGTTCCTTGACTACATGGTAACAGGGTAGGTACATCCCGACGGGATCAAGGGCGGGCCCCATCCCCTCGAAGAATGCCAGAATCTCGGGTACGACCTGCAATACGGGCGAACCTGCTGCATCCGCAGAATCTATCGTCGCCATGCTGGCCAGTATGTCGTTGTTGCATAGTATCATCCGATTGTTGAAATCGAGAGTGACCACATCGCTTTCCCGGAGCGCCGATACTGCAATCTCCCTCTTCCGGGCTAAAAAGATGCACTGGCGATCCAGAAGATAATGGCTGCCGCTCCTGCCGATGCGTACATGTAGATGCCCCGACAGCAGGAAAAGAATGCGGTGCGAACGGTAGTCGGCCTGTGGCAGCAGTTGTGCTTCAGGGAGTAGCGTACGAGTGAATTTTGCAACGGAATGGTCTTTTGCGGCGGAACAGGTCATGCAACCGGCCGGGCAGTTGGTCGCATGGAATGTTCCCCATACGGGATCGGTGGTTTTTACGGACTGTTTCATCGTATATTCTCTTTGTGTGGCTATTATATGCTTGCAATACAGTTGCTTGTATTTTAAGTTTCACAGTTTTACAAATCGAATCTGCTGGTTAAACATTTCTTCCGTGCATGTGTTTGCAATGTCTTAATTACCAGTATGTTTGTCCTGTTGACGAATGTGCGCAGTCTTTTTGGAAAAGACTGTCACTTATCGAAGCGTTTTTCCTGTAATTATCTTTCTGTAATCCAGTCGCTTGTTTTTGTTTTGCTTTCCGCGCCGGGACGGAGATATATGACGGGCAGCCACTCCTGTTCCGGCGCTGTTAATGGGGAGTTGTTATATAATCGTGATTTTCGGATCGAGATAATAGCAAAGGAATATGAGAAGAACCATACTTATCTTTTTTCTTGCCATCTGTTGGGCCGGGGGCCGTGCATGGGCACAGGATATCGGTGTTAAGACCAACATCCTCTATTGGGCGACATCAACCCCGAACCTCGGTTTCGAGTTCGGTCTTGGCAAACGCACCACGCTCGACCTTGCGGGTGGTTACAATCCCTGGACGCTCGACCGGGAGGCGAACCGGAAGATCCGGCACTGGATGGTGATGCCGGAGTTCCGCTACTGGTTATGCGAGCGTTTCAACGGCCATTTCTTCGGGGTGCATTCGGGCTATGCCTTTTACAACCTGAGCGGGGTTCGCATTCCGTTCCGGGGCAAGTCCACCAAAGACCATCGTTATCAGGGCTGGGCGACCGGCCTGGGCCTCTCCTACGGTTATAACTGGATACTTGGCAAACGGTGGAACCTCGAGGCGACGCTGGGCTTCGGTTACGTCTATACGAACTACGATAAGTACGACTGTGCGACCTGCGGCAAATTCAGGGGCAGTCAGGACAAGCACTACTTCGGCCCGACCAAGGCGGGTATCTCCATTATTTATATGATCAAATAGCGCATCAGGGTATGAAAAAGACAGCCTCACTTATATTCATCCTCGCATTGCCGGTTTCGTTGACCGCCCAGGTCGATATTGCCGGCGAGTCCGTGAAACGGGTAAAACACAGCGTCGAGGTGGCGTTCGATATTCACACGACACCGAAAACCTTGAAAAATCGCTACAAGATGGTGCTGACACCCTATCTCTGCAACGGTGCCGACACCGTATGGCTGCCGCAGGCGGAAATCTACGGTAAGATCCGTTATAAGAGGGAGCGGCAGGAGCAGGCGCTGTCCGGGAACCGCACGTGGAGCCTCGCTCCGAACCAGATACTGGAAGGCGGGAGTTGCGCCTATGCGGCAGCCGTTCCCTATGAGAAGTGGATGCGCACGGCGTCGCTGGGCATCAAACGCCGGATGGTCGGCTGTGCCTGCGACTGCCATGACGGCGACCAGACCCTGCTGGCGGATGTTCCGGTCTATACACCGCCTGTTCCCGCCGTTGCGGAGATCGCCGCCGATCCGGCCCGGTTCGAGGTTGTGGAGGCACACAGGCGCTGGGCTTTCGACCGCAATGAGATCCGGGTTTTCTTTCCGGTGGCGGATACCGAACTTTATCCCGATAAATTTGGCAACCAGGCTACGCTGGATAAGATCGTCGAAGGCATCCGCAAGATCGGCAGTACGGAAAAACTGCGTCTGAGCGGGGTGGAAATCACGGGTTTCGCGTCTCCCGAAGGCGCCCTCGCACTCAATACCCGGTTGGGCGGCGAACGTGCCCGAGCCCTCAAAACCTATATTGCAAAGGCAGTCCCGGAGTTGTGCGACGCGGATTTCCAACTGATAAACGGTGTCGAGAACTGGGATGACCTGCGCCGTATGGTTGCTGCTTCGGATATGGAATGCCGTGACGAAGTGCTGGCAGTGTTGGACAACGATGCCGGGAACGACCGGAAGGTTGCCCTTCAGAGGCTGGCGGGCGGTAAGCCTTATCGCTATATGCTGAAAAACTTTTACCCCGAACTGCGCAATGCCTGCTATGTGGCCGTCTATTACGATGTGTTGAACGATGTCGCGGCCGATGCGATCAACGCCGCTAACACGCAGATCCGCGCCGGGAAATACGCCGAGGCACTGGAACTCCTGCGCGAATACGGTGACGATCCCCGTGCCTGGAACCCGATCGGTGTTTGCCACATGATGCTCGAAGAGGAGGACGAAGCTGTCCGGTGGTTCGAAAAGGCCGTCGCTGCGGGGTGCGTAGAAGCGCGGAAAAACATGGAACAGATAAGATAACGATACGAACAAGTCACTTCATTTCATTCTCACTAAATTCTTCAATTCTATGAAATTTTCTAACTTGATTCTTGCAGCTTCAATAGTTGCGATGACTTTCGCTTCCTGCAACAAGGAAGATGAAGCCGGCACGGGAGACAACTCGCTCAAGAGCGTGACCATTTCGCTGGCCAACGTATTGTCGGGCACCCGTTCCGCCATACCTGACGGCGAGGGGGATCTGTCCGAAACCGAAATCAACCTGATCAACTATCAGGTATTCTTTTCCGATGGCACCAACCTCTATCGCGGGAAAAAAGCCGACGACCCGCAGGCTGACGCACAGAATTTCTTTGTGGTCGGGGGCGATGTGGGCTTGGAACAATCTTTCCATTTCCTGCCTGCAGGTGTAAACAAGGTAATCGTTATCGGCAATGTTCGGGGTGATGACGGACAGGTGATTAAGACCGGTACGACGGGATTGACGGCTGCTGCCGAAACCGACCTTGCCGAGCAGTTGGCAATCGACGGGCAGCAGGATGTGGACGAACTCACGCTATACGGCGAATCCGAGGCTTTGACTCTGTCCGCCCAGCATGCAGACCATTCGAACCCTGTTTATGAAGCCACGGTGAATATCGAACCCCTCGTCGCACGTGTCGAGGTGACAGGCATCGAATGTAACTTCGGGGACAGCCCGATTTACAACGCGATCAAACTCCAGAAATTCGCGATCAACAATTACTACGCCCAGGCCGAGTTGACCGAAGGTACGATGTCGGAGTTGCAGAAAGCCAAAACTGACGAAACAGCGATATTCGACCATTTTGCAACCCTTACGGGAGATCAGTGGTACTATGAAAACCTGAACGGGGCCCTTCTGACACCGGCTGCGAACAAAAACGAAAAGAAATCTTACTACCATTTCTTCACGGCCGGGAGTGTGCTTGTCGATGCTGTCACGTCGGATGGCTATCCCCAGTTGCTCATGCAGGCTACCGGCCATGCCGATGCCTCCGGCAATGATGCCGGCACTCCGCTGTACCTGGCGACCAAAGCACTCAAGGATGCGAGCGGGAACCTTACGAAGTTCGAACGCGGCCATATTTACCGGGTGAATTTCATATTCAACGACAGTGATTTCGAACAGCCTGACAAATGTATTGATGTTACCGTAAAGGTGGCCAAGTGGACGGTACATGCCGACCTCACGCCCGTATTCAACTGATTTATCCTTATTCCGCAGGCGGGATCGACCGGCTCTCCGGCTCCGCCTGCGTTTTTACAACACAAACCGACAGACTTATGAGAACAACGAATATCGCCGGGTGCCTGTTGCTTTTCGCAGGGCTTTGCGCGTCGTGTATCCGCGAAGATCTGGGCGATTGCCATAATACCGATAAGCTGGTGCTGAGCTATAAAGGCGACGGTTCGGCCGAGATTTTCGGGTCGAAAATCTGCCGTGTCGAGATGTATGTCTTCGATGCGGACAACGACTGCGTCGGCTCCGGGGTCTTGTCGGAAGAAGAGGTCGCAAACCGTACGGCCGTGCTGCCGCCGCTCGATCCGGGCGATTACCGGATCGTTTGTTTAGCTAATACGCATCATACGGAAGTCGACAATCTGGACTGTCGCCGGTTCGACCAGATGAGGTTCGCCGCCGGGGATTACCTTGCAGGAAAGGTGGTCGCCGGCAACGATTCGCTCTATTACGCTTCCGCATCCTATACGGCTGAGCCGTACGATGCCGGGCGGGAAGACCGGACGCAGGTCGTCGGTTTTGCCAGTTCGCACTATAAGGTGTCGGTCGAGGTCGCCGGTGTGCCAGCCTCCGGGCAGCGTGCAGACGGGACGCTCGTATTGGAACTCTGCAACGTGTCGCCCTGTACCGATTTCGAGAACCGCGCCTGCGGAGAAGCGACCACCTATCGTCTTGAAAGCAAATACGACGTCGGCAGGGCTTTGCTGACCGCCCGTGCCAATATTATGCGCCATAAAAACCACGAGGACGTGGCGCTTTGCGTGCGGCCCGCTTCGGGCGGTGAGCCGTTGGCCGAGGTCAACTTTGCCGAATTCCTCGCGATGCACGAGGATGTCATCGACTGCACCAGGCAAGAGGTGCTGATCCCGATCCGCATCGAGTTCAAGTCGGGGAGCGTGTCGATTACCGTTCCCGAATGGTATGTCGATGAAGTGAAACCTGAATTTTAAGGTATCGAGCCATGAGAAGAAGAACCTGCATATCGTTTTTCGTCCTGAGCGTCCTGTCCGCAGCGCTTTGCATTTCGTCGTGCGACAGGATGGAACTGATGCCGCAAAGGCCGCAGTCGGACGAAGGAAAAACGGTCACCCTGCGCGTGATTGTGCCCGAACCTGTCGTCGTGGATCCCATGACCCGTGCCGGCGCCGGCGATTTCGACAAGATCCGCGATCTGAACATCGTCGCCGCAGATGGCGGAAGCGACGATTCCGCACTGTTCGAGGTCTATTATGCCGACGGATCGCAGAACGGAGATCCGGCCGTCGAGATGGAAGAGGGAAAGGATATAACGATCCACTTTTCCGAAGAGTTTACGGGTCGGTATGGGCTGACCCGAAAAAAATTTTATATCGTCGCCAATTACGGCCGAAAGATCGACAAGGCTGCGGTGACTACCGTCGGGCTTCTGAAAGCTCTGAAACAGGAATCATCCGAGGGTTTCCCCGGCATTCCTGTCAATGGTTGTATGATGTTTGCCGAAGCCGGGCATGCCGGAACCCATACCCATCCGGATACCGGACAGACAGGGTTGTCCCTCTCCGCCGAACTGCGGCGTACGGTAGCCATGATTACGGTAGGTATCGACGGGTCGAGGTTGGCCGCGGGTGTTTCCATCGTCCCGCGCAGGATCAGCCTGCACAGGGTGCCGGTGCAGTGCTATCTTGGCATGGCGAACAAACCCTATGAAGACGAAACCCTCGGCATCGAGGAAATCGGCGAGCAGAAAGGCGACGGCGGCGAGCTGAACTGGCCGATGGTCGTGGGGGACGCAACGCTCTCTTCTGACCAGGGGCAGGCTCCGTCGTGGGCAGCCTCGGCAGAGACTTACGCCGGCGGGCATTACGCCGGCGATGACGAGAGCCTCGATGTTTCCGACCGAACCATCGCCCCGCTTTTCATGTTCGAAAATGACCATGGAGGCGATGCTTTCGGCCACGAGGATGGCATCCGTGATCCACGCCTCAAACGTCCAGCTGCGTGCCAGATGGCGGGTGAATGGGGCAACCTGCTCGAGGATCGGTCTACTGCGACCTGCTCCTATCTCGAAGTCGAGGCGTTGTATTTGCGCCGGAATACCGATGGTGCAACCCGATACGGGGGAACCGTCAGGTTCCGCTTCTTCTTGGGGGACGATGTCTCCCGGAACTTCGACGTGCTGCGCGACCACTATTATAAGGTCACCTTGCAGCTCGAAGGCAATGCCGTCACGGAAGGCGGCCAGGTCGATGAAAACGGGGATCTGACGGTGGATGGCTCCCAGGTTACGTGGCGCGTGGAAAGCGACCTGAGGAACGTCGTGATCGAGACCGGAGACATTATCGTGGGCGGTTCCGGCGAGTATTATCCCATCGACATCTCGGGGTTGGAGAGTCCCCGTATCTACGTGAAGACGGAAAATTCGTCTGATGAAACCATAATGTTTGTCCACTATTTCAATGATGCGGGCAACGGTTCGGGCACCTGGGGTTCATTGGGTGGATGGCCTGCCGAAACACAGGTGTCCAAAACCGATGACGGCAAAACTGTTTTGTGGATATTTATCAGTCCATGGGATCCGAACCTGGAGGATATCTATGGTGACCAAGGGTTTAAGGACGGTATACGGAGTGTAGACGTGGTGCTAATGGACGATGACGGATCTAACGCAAAAGAACTCACTCGTTTTAAGATAGTGCAATACCAACCCATCCGGTACGAGGCATACGGAGACTATATCGAAAAAGAATACGGTCATCAACCGATAACGATGTATATCGACCGGGTGGATCGTGAGGCGATGCCGTGGGGGTTCGACGGAGTGGAATTGGATTATAACGCCAATAACGGCTATGCCAATACGTACCATCTTATCAGCGAAGGGCCGTTCGATCCCGACATATACCCCGGGCACGGAGCGAACCACCGGGACGTTGCCGTGAAATACCTTCCCTGGGGTAAACAGCACGGTGGCAGCGCATTGATTTATGCAACGACATTGTGGTACTTGCCGACTTATTTTCGATCTCCTACGGGCACGATCAACGACCTGCTTAATAATAAGACCTTCCCCGACCATAATTCAGATCCGGAAGCGAACGGAACCGACTTGCATTGGGCCGTTCCGAGCATTATGGGCTGGCAGGTCATAGAGAAAGCCTCGATTGCCGGGGATTTGGATCCGAACCACCCGGTACTGCCCTACATGCAGTACTGGACTTCGAATGCTGTGGTTGCCGATCCGGATGCGGGCGGTGACGGCGCCGGGACGAAAGACAGCTATACCTACCAGTTCGGCCGGGGATTGCACAGTTTGACGGAGCTCGATACCTATCCGGCCGATCTGAGACAGGATCGTGCAGTGGCCATGCGCTTCCGGTTGGTCGCTATCCAGGATAACTAAGGTATGTGGCGATGAAGTTTCCCGTCGTTAGCCTCCTGGGTGCCGTCATTCTCCTGCGGGCCGGGGAGGGGGCATGCGGACAGGAGCCCCTGCGGGCAGCTGCATTCCGCCTGCCGGATGTCCCCGCCGCGCTGACCGAACCTGCCGAGAGGGCCGATTATCTGGCGCTGCATTATTGGGATCGCTTTGATTTTGCGGATACGACGCTTGTTCGCCGTCCGGAGATCACCGAGCAGGCTTTTGCCGACTTTGTCTGCATCCTGCCGTATGCGCCCCGTGCCGGCGCGGCTGTCGATTCGCTTTTTGCCCGTGCCGAAGTGGCGAAGGGGATGTTCTGCCATTTTATGGAGCTCGGTGATAAATACCTTGATGAGCCGGCTTCTCCTTTGTACAACGAGGAGTTGTACGCGTTGTTCCTGCGGGCGCAGCTCGATAGCCCCCTATTGGAGGAGGTGGAGAAAATCGGCCCCCGCACCCGATTGGCGGTGATGTCGAAAAACCGCCCCGGCGACCGTGCCGAAGATTTCACGTTCCGGTGCCGTGACGGCAGCCGCGGGCGTCTGTCGGAGATCGGAGCCGAATATACGCTGCTCTATTTCAATGCTCCCGATTGTGCCGATTGCCGGCGTGCCAAAGCCTATCTGACCTCGTCTTCGGCTGTGGCCGGTTTGCTGCGGGACAAGCGGCTGGCCGTTGTTTCGGTATGCATCGGAACCGACCCCGAAGTGTGGAAGGAGACGGTCTGCCCGACGGGGTGGATCGACGGTATCGACGAAGAACAAACGCTTATGCACGATGCGGTGTACGATTTGAGGACGGTGCCTGCTATCTATCTGCTCGACAGAAATAAACGGGTGTTGCTGAAGAATGCTGCGCCCGATGAGGTCGGATCCTGGCTTTCCGGCCGGTGAGTTGCCGGGCTGCCGGGCTTGCCCCGTCCTGTCGTTTCGGGGTGTGCTGCCGGGGGGGCTTGCATCTGCGACCCGGGCGGCTGAAAAGACAAGAACGGAAGGAATCGCACCGCAAAACGATTTTGGCGATTCCTTCCGTTCCTATTTATATTCTATTCCGGCCCTTGCCCGGCAGGTTTTTCAGGGTTTGGCCTGGAATACGGCTTTCAGCTCGCCGTCGCCGAGCAGCAGCAGCATCGGCCCGTCCATATCGTAGTGCGTGGTGGCTTCGAGCGCCTTGGTGAAGGCGTCCTCCTGTTCCATGCCCGGGCAGGCCATCATCGTCGAGGCGATCGGCCCGATCCTGAGCGCGCCCTTGTC
>OLRF01003629.1_pt1 | contig 11745 bp, 10 predicted proteins | sample 1672061 | NCBI WGS metagenome assembly OLRF01 (sample SAMEA3136641, study PRJEB25190) | human gut metagenome | reverse complement strand
TGCGATTTTCATGTGTTTCTCGCAGGTCCTTTTATCTACAAGGATTTTGATTTTTTGTTCTTGATTTTGACTATACAAGAGATTTTTGATAACCCCTCATATTTCCGTATATTGTTATCTTTTTCGAGTTCTAACACCATCCGTTGTATGAGATTATCATTTGGAGTAGATTAACTGGTACGATGGTTTGAACCATCGGACCACCTTAAAAGTTTCAAATTGGAAAAAAGCAGTACATGACTATTTTTAAATTAATGTATTTGCGAATATGAATTAATTAGAGAAGGAGACTAGGCAGATGAGCCCTACGATGGAGACGCCGATGTACGTCATCAAGCGTGACGGCACGGTAAAAGACTTCGATATTTCAAAAATTGCAGCCGCCCTCGAAAAAGCCGGTAAAGCTACCGGTGAATTCGATGCAGCGACCGCAAACCGCATCACTCATATCGAAGTGATGAACCGTCTGGCTCAGCAGAATGTTGCGACTCCTACTATTGAACAGATTCAGGACGCCGTAGAAAACGCGCTCTTTGATACCGGATTCCGTAAGACTCTGCGTGCTTATATTGTTTATCGCGAACAGCGTGCAAAGGCTCGCGATGCCCGTCGCAGTCTCGTGGATGTCGAAAGCTCCATGAATGAGTATCTGCAGCATCTGGATTGGCGTGTGAATGCCAATGCCAACCAGGGCTATTCTTTGGGCGGTTTGATTCTTAACGTTTCCGGTAAAGTCGTGGCCAACTATTGGCTCAACTATATTTATCCTCCGGAAGTCGGCAACGCCCACAGACAAGCCGATATCCACATCCATGACTTGGATATGCTTTCCGGATACTGCGCAGGATGGTCTCTTAAGACACTTTTGAATGAAGGTCTGAACGGCGTTCCGGGCAAAGTTGAAGCCGGTGCTCCGAAACACTTAACCAGTGCTGTCGGACAGATCGTTAATTTCCTCGGCACCATGCAGAATGAATGGGCCGGTGCTCAGGCTTTCAGCTCTTTTGACACCTACCTCGCCCCTTTCATCCGCATCGACAACCTTGATTACAAGGAAGTCCGTCAGTGCATTCAGGAACTCATTTACAACCTGAATGTCCCGAGCCGCTGGGGTACACAGACTCCGTTTACAAACCTGACGTTTGACTGGGTCTGCCCGCAGGACCTTCGCGATCAGCATCCTTTGATCGGCGGAGAAGAAGTTGATTTCACGTACGGTGAGCTCCAGAAAGAAATGGACATGATCAACCGTGCGTATATTGAGGTCATGCTTGAAGGCGACGCTAAGGGCCGTGTATTTACATTCCCGATCCCAACATACAACATGACGCCGGATTTCAATTGGGACAGCCCCAACGCACATCTGCTTTTCAGCATGACAGCCCGCTATGGTCTGCCGTATTTCCAAAACTTCATCAACTCTGAACTCAAGCCGAACATGATTCGTTCGATGTGCTGCCGTCTGCAGCTTGACTTGAGAGAGCTGCTGAAACGCGGCAACGGACTTTTCGGCTCTGCCGAACAAACCGGTTCCTTAGGCGTTGTGACAATCAACTGCGCTCGTTTGGGTTATGTTTTTGCTCAGGACGAAGAAGGTTTGTTCAATCGTCTGAACTATCTGCTTGACTTGGCCCGCAACAGCCTGGAGATTAAGCGCAAGATCATTCAGCGCCATATGGATCAGGGCCTGTTCCCGTATACAAGACGTTATCTCGGCACGCTGCGTAATCACTTCTCTACGATCGGTGTGAACGGCATCAATGAAATGATCCGCAACTTCACACAGGACAAAGAAGATATTACGACGGAAGCTGGCCACGCCTTTGCCGCCAAAGTGCTTGATTTCATCCGCGACAAGATGGTCATGTTCCAGGAAGAAACAGGACACATGTACAACCTCGAAGCCACACCGGCTGAAGGTACAACTTATCGCTTTGCCAAAGAAGATAAGAAGCGCTTCCCGAAGATCCTTCAGGCCGGTACGCCGGATCATCCTTACTACACCAACAGCTCTCAGCTGCCGGTCTCCTATACGGACGATCCTTTCGAAGCTTTGGAAATGCAGGAAGATCTGCAGAAGAAATACACGGGCGGTACCGTACTGCATCTGTACATGAACGAAGCCATTTCGAGCCCCGAGCTCTGCCGCGACATCGTTCGCCGTGCTCTGACACGTTTCAGACTGCCGTACATCACCATCACACCGACGTTCTCAGTTTGTCCGAAACACGGTTATATTCCTGGCAATCATGAGTTCTGTCCGAAGTGCGACGCAGAATTGATTGCCAAGAAGAAGCTGGAAATGGCTTCCAACGGTTAAGAAACAGTAAAGATTAATTTTTTAGGATTGATTTATTCACACAGGAGACTGCAATGAATGAAAATGTTAAAGACACAAACATCGAACTGAAGGACGAAGAACGCACAAAATGCGAAATCTGGACCCGTGTAATGGGTTATCACCGTCCGATTTCTTCTTTCAATATCGGCAAGCAGGGTGAATTTGCAGAACGTAAATACTTCGACGAAAAGAAGTGCGGCTGTAGCAAGTAATCTTTGATTAAAGAAAATCCTCTCGTTGCTTCGCGCTTCGAGAGGTTTTTTGTTTTGATTTTTTCTTTATGACGGACGTTTTTATTCCTATCGAACCCGAAGTGACGGATAAACCTGCCGAGGAACTCTTGGTAGGAGGCTTAACACGTATGACAACCATCGACTTTCCGGATTACCTGTCTGCCGTGGTTTTCATCAAAGGGTGTCCTTGGAAGTGCGTTTATTGCCAGAACGAAGATCTCCAAAGTCGAGAGATGAACGAGGGGGACGGCTACGTTTCCTGGGCATACATCGACCATTTCCTCGATAGAAGAAAAGGTTTAATTGACGGCGTGGTTTTCAGCGGAGGAGAACCCTGTGTTGATCCTGCGCTTCCCGATGCCGTTAAGAGAGTCAAAGAGAAGGGCTATAAGATCGGACTGCATACCGGAGGAATGTATCCGCGCAGACTGCGGGCGGTTCTTCCCTTTTTAGACTGGGTCGGGCTAGATATCAAGGCTCCTTTGTCTGATGAAGCCGCTTATGAAAAAGTTGTCCGCCGTAAAGGCGCAGCAGCAAAAGTTCGTTCCTCTCTGGAAATGCTGTTAGAAGCAGGTGTTTCATTAGAAACGCGTACAACCGTACATCCCGAATATCACACTGAAGAGCAGATCCTTCAGCTCGCACGAGAGCTTTCTGACGCAGGTGTTGAAACCTATGCGCTGCAGATTTATCGTCAGCCCAGAGGGCTTCCGGAAGAGCATCTTCTTGAACGAGTCGGAAGCGATTACCCGCATGAAGAGACTCTAAAAACGCTCGAATCATTGTTTAAGAAATTTATTTACCGCAGAAGTTAACGCTTTTCTTTTCAAACTTAATGGGACCGCCTCAAATAAAAAAGAGGCCGGTCTTCTTAAACTCGGAATAGAGAAGCACTGATCTCAACTTCGGCGGCATCTTTTCTCCGGGACAAATCTCCTTGCTAGACTTTGACCAATCTTTTTCGGAGCTTTTTCATGAAAAACAACGGCAGCTTCAAAAACGCCGGATCTTCCCGCGCCAAGATGTGGAGAAACATCCTCTTGATATTGGGAGCTGTCGCTCTTATCGCCAGCTATTTTGCTGATATTCGCGATCCGCATCCCGGGACCGAAACTCAGGACAATCGGCCGTACGTTGAACAAGCTCATAAAGACGGGTTTCAAACACTGCATGCCCGCGTTACTCGTGTTGCCGACGGGGATACTGTTTATATCAAGGATGACGAAGGAAAAGAAGCTCGCGTTCGACTTCTCGGGATCGATGCGCCGGAAAGCAAACAAGCCTATGGTGTCCAAAGTGCCGAACATTTGAAGCGCAATCTTCGGGATGCTGGGTATCACGTTCAAGTGATTTACCGCGGCAGAGATCAGTACGGCAGAATCATCGGTAAATTGGTTGCTGACGGAAAAGATCTGAATCTCGATCAAGTCAGAACCGGAAATGCCTGGGTCTATAGAAATTATTTGCGTGACCTTCAGCCCGGAGATAAAAATCTATATCTCAACGCAGAGGAAAACGCTCGTGCCAAGCGAATCGGTTTGTGGGCCGATCCGAATCCGCAGAATCCTCGGGATTGGAGAAGAGATCATCCGAGAAATTAGGATTTCAGTACAGAATACTGCCGAGCTGCAGGCAAACCAAAAGGCCGTTTCTTATGATGATTCGGCCTTTCTTGTCGGCTAGTTCAGCATTTGCTTGTCAGGAAAATCCGGATTTTTTTCGAAACACTGAGGAGCAACCAAAATCGCTACTTTCCCTTCGTCTCCGCGAATGGATTCGGTTAGGAAAGGAATGCTAAGAGGCGACTCTCCGCCGACAGGCTTCGGATCCTGCATGGAAACCAAGATTTCAGGAACACTGGTCAGGAGGGCCTCAGAGCCTTTCTTCAGCCAATATCTCGGAAATTCATTCGTGAAAAAGGATAAGGTCGATTCGGCAAGTTCCAGTTCTTCGACATTAGCCATTTTGCGGCTGCCGATATACTCTAGATTTGCTACCAAATTATCTAATCTGCTCGGGACAATGCAGTGCTTGAGCATATTCATCGCTACCGGCTTGAATCGGTAAACCGGAAACGGATCGTATTTCTCGTCCTCAAAGTCGATATCTTTGCCCTTGAAAGAGCAGAAGTCGTCAGGATTATCTATCGTCATTTTTTGTCCGGTACTTCTAAAACTACTTACGTCCATATTATCAAAGAGATTCGACGCTTGGTTATTAGGAATAACTGAATTAGACGCGAAAATGAAAAACGCCCCGAAGGGCGTTTTGAGAGGGTTTTAAATCGGATTATCCGATATTGATCGGGCTATGAATGTTCTTTGCAAAAGCGCGAACATTAAAGCTTCGATTCCACATGAAGGCTAAGAAGCCGGCGAAGCAGACTGCTGTTGCGCCGAAGCTGATGATCCAGCTTCCTTTACTGAAGCCTGCAGCGACGTAACCAACGAAACAGCAGCCAGCCACGAACCATGCGTAAGGCAGCTGTGTTGACACGTGCGAAATATGACTGCATCCGCTGCCCGCACTCGAAAGAATCGTTGTATCTGAAATCGGTGAGCAGTGGTCGCCGAAAACAGAGCCGGCCAGCGTGGCAGACAAACAGACGATTGTCAGAGAGGGGTCGACGGCTGCAGCAACCGGCACAGCGATCGGGATCAGGATACCGAAAGTACCCCAGGCAGTACCTGTAGAGAAACTCAGGAATGCGGCAACGAGGAAGATCGCGGCAGGAAGGAAAAGGTCAAGACCGGAACCGCTGGAAACCATACCCTGAACAAATGTCTGGGTAGTAAGCAGGTCGCGGCAAACACCGGAAAGCGTCCAAGCTAAAACCAAAATTACGTTGGCAGGAAGCATGAGCTTCATACCCTCGATGGTACCTTCCATGAAGTTATGGAAAGAAACCACGCGGCGCGGAATGTACATGAGGAATGCAACGCCTAAAGCGCCGAAGGAAGCCCAAACTAGAGCTTTGGAAGCGGAGCAGTTGCCGAGCGCGGCAGCGATGGTGTGGTAGGCAGCATCTTTTCCCCAGTATCCGCCGTCATAAAGAAGGGCCAGAACAGCAAAAACGATCAAGGCAATGAGAGGAAGAAGCATGTCCCAAATCGTGCCTTTATCACTTTGCGCATGTTTGGGTTTCTCGGCGGTGGCTCCGCTGCCTTCATCCTCTACTGACTTAAGGAGAGCGTTTTCTTCTGCTTTTTTCATCGGACCGAAGTCACGATTGGTCCAGGAAAGATACAGAACCAAAAGCAGGCAGAAAATTGCGTAGAAGTTGTAGGGAATCGTCGAGACGAAAGCCTGGAAGTCGCTCTGGAAAGCGCCAGTTGATTTCAAAGAGCTTCCTACGGCGGCAGCCCAGGAAGAAACCGGAGCGATGATACACATCGGAGCTGCAGTCGAGTCGATGATGTATGCCAGCTTCTCGCGGGAGACACGATAAGAGTCGGTGAGCGGTTTCATGACTGTACCGACCGTCAGACAGTTAAAGTAGTCGTCAATAAAGATGAAGAAGCTCAGACCGCAAGTAGCGAGAACCGAAGTTTCGCGGTTTTTGATTTTCCTGCGGGCAATCTCACCGTACTTCTTAGTGCCGCCGGACATGTTCAGAACATAGACAAGCGCACCCAAAAGAGTACAGAAGAGAAGAATCTGGAAGTCTACTTTTTGGCCCATGAGCGAAAAAGTGACATCAAGCATCTTGATTAGCGGATCGGGTACGCCAGAGCCGAAAGTGTATATGGCGGCGCCGGAAAAGATACCGATTAACAGAGAAGAAAAGACTTCTTTGGTAATCAGAGCAAGGACGATAGCAATAATTGGGGGCAGGATTGATAACCAGCCGGCTGCATAAGGTTCCATGGTCGAAGGTTTAATTAAGTTATTAATGGATATAGGCGATTGTAATTGATTGTTTTCGATCAACCCCGCATTTGCGGAAAAATTACCGCACAATCCGAAAATAAACCTTGATTAAGCGATACCAGGAACCTGTTTGTCAGTGATTTCGATTAAGGATATGGAGCGCAAGCATTGTCGCCCAAGAGAATGATTAGAAAGAAAACTCGTTCTCTCGGGATTTTTAGGCAAGAAAAAAGCCAGACCCTAAAGCCTGGCTTTGGTTTTTCAATCTCTTGTTAAGTGAGATTGAAGACCGACAAATTACATAACGCGGCTGCGGTATTCGTCGGTTCTTGTGTCGATTTCGATCTTGTCGCCGGTGTTGACGAAAGCCGGAACCTGAACGATGTGGCCGGTAGCCAGTTTGGCAGGTTTCATGACTTTGCCGGAAGTATCACCCTTAACTGCAGGTTCGGTGTAAACAACTTCACGAACCAGGATTGTCGGGAGTTCGATGGAGATAGGACGGCCGTTGTAGAGAACAACTTCAGCCTTCATGCCGTCTTCAAGATACTTGAGGACGTCTTCCATCACTTCAGCTTCAACTTCGTACTGGTTGTATTCGTCGTCCATCCAAACATACAGAGGATCGCCGAAGTAAGAGTAAGAAACTTCCTTCTTGTCGAGGATAATGTCTTCGAAACGGTCATCAGCACGATAAACAGTTTCGGTACCGCCGTTGGAAAGAAGGTTCTTCATTTTGAGTTTGACAGTGGAGGCACCGCGGCCGCCCTTGCTGTATTCAGACTTCAAAATGACCATCGGAGTATTGTTGATCATCACGACGTTGCCGACGCGAAGTTCTTGTGCTGTTTTCATATTAATACTTAAAAATGAAAGGTTAATGTCTGCAGCCGTTGTGAATAACGGCCGATCTAAAATTTTTTAAAGCAAAGATTTTAGCTTTAAAAACAGTGCTTCGTCAAAATTTTGGTACCGTCTATTGCAACTTCTAACGATCTTTCAAGATTGTTCAACGGAGGACCGACGAAAGGCGAACCGGTCCGTCTTCGACCAAAAGTTTTCCTGAAGAAACAACGTTAAATTTTGCTTTTCACGAAGCGAAGCAGATTATCTGCGAGGGAACCCAGAGAAACTAGATGGTCTCTCCAGCGGAGGGCGGCTTCTTTAATGAGAGGCAGCTCCTCACACCATCGATTCCAGTAAGGAGCCAGATCACTCGAAGATTTATTCCAAGATAGATTCATGTCTATCCAGGCTTGATAGCTCGCTCCGTAAAAAGGACGGATTCTCTCGCCGAATGCTTCTAATTTCTTAATGTGCGTCTCTTCTGTTTGAGGATAGATGTTCCAAATGAATGGCTTTCCGGATAACTGAGCTCTGACGAAAGAGTCTTCTCCCCGAATGATTACAGCATCCGAAGCCCATAAAAATTTGTCAAATTCCGATTGAGGAACCATCTCTGAAATTCCTAAATGAATATTTCGAGAAGGATGTTCCTTATAAAGCTTGGACAAAATCTCAGTAGCCGCTCCTTTTGGAAGAAGCAAGTTGATATCTTTGCCGCGCCTCTGAAGTGCTTTATAAAATTTGGCCAGTGGTGCGCTTGGGTAGCAGAAGACAAAAGTTGTAAATACTTCGGGGTCTAGGTTAAAAGCCTCTAAAAATTTATTCCTATCCTTAGAAAAGTGTTTCTGTCTAATAAATAGGTCTTTCTCAATCATCAGGCCCCCGGTCTTTTTTGTGACGCCAGGAAAGAAATAATATTTATTGACGTTTAACGACGGATGAGGAGAGGGCAGGCTATGGCAGCCTTCTACCCAGTCTTCAGCAGATAAATATTCCAAATTGATCCAAATCGGCTGCGGACGTGCAGAGGCGATTTTTTGTTCGAATGCATAGGGAAGACGACAGCCGAATGTTTCTATGACAACTTGTGACGGCTCACTAGTTTCCGCGTCTTTCCAATCGTGAATCTCAATGCCGTCGACTAGGCAGGGCAAATTTTTCGGATCAAGCCCTGAAGTAATTTTCGACAGCGTCTGTGCATCATTAATGTAGAGCTTCACAGGAAAACCGTGCTCGCGGGAAAATATGGAGGCTAATCTCCAGCAGACACCGGCATCACCGAAGTTATCGATGACGTCACAGAAAATATCGATGGTCATACCTTTATAAGTCAATTGATTGGAAAAGATTCTGCAATCTTAATATCAGCCGACCGAAAACAAGAGGAAGGCTAAGCGTCGCAACGATTGGTTACGCCAAATTTTTGCGATGTTAGATACTATTTTGTCCTTTAGACCAAAGTGATACAACTCAGAGCACCAGCATCTGGCTGCTTCCTATAATTTAGGGAATGTTGATTGGCTGTCGACACGTATTTAATCAAATCCGTTTTCAAGTTCAAAAAAACCTACCAAAGGTATATGGAAACTGCTCTTAAAGAAACTGAAGGAAAACTCGTGAATCTGCCGGACAAGAAATTTGATTCGGCCGAGTTTTTAAAGAATCTGCCTCATTTGCCGGGCGTTTATCGATATTTTGATAAAGACGGAAATTTACTCTACGTCGGTAAGGCAAGAGATTTGAAACGCCGCGTCTCCAGTTACTTCCAAAAAACTTTGGCGCCGCGTACCAAATTGATGGTCGACCAGATTGCGAGCGCACAAATCACGGTTGTGAACAGTGAAGCTGAAGCTCTGATTCTTGAATCGAACCTCATTAAGACGCAGGATCCGCGGTTCAATATTCTTTTTCGTGACGATAAGTCCTATCCGTACCTGAAATTAAGTTCCGGAGAGTACCCGAGATTATCTTATTACCGAGGCGCACTCGATAAGCGAAATTCATATTTTGGTCCGTACCCAAATGCGAATGCGGCAAAAGACACCATGTTGTTGCTTCAGAAGGTTTTTCAGCTGAGAACCTGCGAGGCTTCCGTTTTCAATAACCGTTCCCGTCCTTGCCTGCTTTACCAGATCGGCCGCTGCAGCGGCGGATGCTGCAAAAAAGTTTCTCCCGAGGAATACGGGAAATCGGTGGATCTGGCAAAAGAATTTCTAAGGGGAGATTCTCAAAAGGTTCAGGAAGACTTAACCCGCAGAATGAACGAGTACTCGCAGAAACTCGATTTTGAACGGGCCGCAGTAATGAGAGACCACTTGGCTGCGATTTCCAGTGTCGTTCATCAGCAGTCTATGGAAGCTGCGCCGGATGCTAACGCAGATATCATTGCCGCTGTCGCCTCTCAAGGCGAAGTATGCGTGAACTTAGCGATGGTTCGCGGCGGCCGTCATCTCGGTGACAAGGCATCTTTCCCGTCCTTAGGCCGGAATGCTGAATTGCCGGAGCTTGAGGAAGTCCTTGAGGCCTTTATTACCCACCACTACACGCAGATGGATGTGCCGCCTGTTGTCATTATCAATTTGGAGGAGCGTTCTCCTCGAATTGAAGAGCTTCTCAATACGATTGCCGATAAGAAAGTTAATGTCATCTATCGGCCTCAAAATATTCGCAGAAAATGGCTCGAACTTGCCGTTACCAATGCCAAAGTCTCACTTGGACGCCGGGTTGCGGAAGAGGGCAGCCAAAAGAGAAGAATCGGGGCACTGGTTCAGGAATTGGGGCTGGATATCCCCGAGTCCGAATATGAAGATTTTCGTGTTGAGTGTTTCGATATTAGCCATAGTTCCGGCGAGGCTACCCAAGCTTCCTGTGTTGTATTTGCCGGGAACCGCATGGACAGTTCACAGTACAGAAGGTTCAACATCAAAGATGTCACGGCAGGCGATGACTATGCGGCTATGAAACAAGTCTTGACCCGCAGATACCAGAGAGTTGCAAACGGAGAGGCTACTCTGCCGAACATTGTTCTCGTAGACGGCGGCCGCGGACAAGTGAAAATGGCCTGTGAAGTTTTTGACGAGTTGGGTTTAGATAAAAACGTCATTGTCGGTGTTGCGAAAGGTGAGGGACGTAAAGTCGGTCTGGAAGAATTGGTGTTTCCAGATCCCGATAAAGAACCGCTCAAGCTCGGTCAGGAGTCTCCGGCTTTGATGCTGATTGCCCAAATTCGTGACGAAGCACACCGTTTTGCCATTACAGGCATGAGAGCGAAGCGGGCTAAGGCTAGAAATTATTCTAGAATTGAGGATCTTGAGGGAGTCGGACCGAAGAGAAGACAAAAACTTCTTGAGCGATTCGGCAGTCTGAAAGTGTTGTCCAACGCGTCTGTGGAGGATATCGCGAGTGTAGACGGCATCTCTCAAACATTAGCCAGACAAATTTACGCACAGTTGCATGGACAAATCAGTTAAAAAAGTACGAATCAATATTCCGATGGTCCTTACTTGGACACGTATTGCATTGATTCCTTTAATCGTCGGCGTCTTCATGATTCCGACTTCAATTCTTAGTATGCATTCGCAGAACTTACTCGGATGTGTCTTCTTTATCGTTGCAGCAGTCACGGATGCCTTGGACGGATTTATCGCCAGACGTTACGGAATGGGCACAACACTCGGGGCGTTTTTAGACCCGGTTGCTGACAAGCTTATGGTTAGCGCAGCGTTAATCGTCCTTCTTGCTTTCGGACGTGTAGATATGCTGGTTGCCCTGGTGATTATCGGAAGAGAAATTACCGTTTCGGCCCTGCGTGAGTGGATGGCCAGAGTAGGAGAGTCCGGCAAAGTGAAAGTCAACTGGTTCGGAAAGATCAAGGCAATTGCGCAGATGGTTTCTATTCCGATGCTTCTTTACTTTGATCCGATCGGGGCTTGGAATGTCTACCTGACAGGAACGATTTTGATTTATATCGCAGCAATCCTGACAATTTATTCCATGTTCGTTTATTTGAAAGCGGCCGCTCCGTTCTTTTCAAGCGAACCGAAACAAAAATAACATTCATTGAGAAATACCTAAGAGCCGAAGTCGAATAAGACTCCGGCTTTTATTTTAAGGGGAAAGGTTGCATACGAAATTTTACATTTAATGCAACATTATGAATTTAAAAGATAATGTTAACAAATTCTAGAAAAATGTAGTTATACCGCGTTGACAAGAATAATTTATGTCTGGATAATTCGTCCTCGTTCGAAACGACGAGTTTCGGATTATGAAATAAGATTTTACAGTTTGAAACGAACTGTCGAGTTGACAAGAAGTTTGAAGTCTGTAAAATGCTCAACCTTCGCTCATGAAACTGAGCGGCGGCGAAAGCCGAAACGATCTTTAAAAATTTATCGACGACCGATAAGAGCGGGCACTAAGAAGTCTGCAGTGAAAGCTGCAAATTTAAATGCT
>OLRF01003627.1_pt1 | contig 11747 bp, 15 predicted proteins | sample 1672061 | NCBI WGS metagenome assembly OLRF01 (sample SAMEA3136641, study PRJEB25190) | human gut metagenome | reverse complement strand
CTCCTTAAGCTTCTCCCGGGTCAGCGCCCAGACCTCTTCTGCTGTCCTTTCATTGAGGACTCCGCCGTACCCGAAATACCGCCTCAGCTCCAGATGGCTCCAATGGTACAGCGGACTGCCCGCCGCCAGTTCCAGGACCCTGGCCCATTTCCGGAATTTTTCCCAGTCGCCTCCGTTTCCGGTGACCAGTTCCTCCGGCACCCCGCCGGCCCGCATCAGCCTCCACTTATAATGATCCCCGCCCAGCCACGCCTGGGTGAGATTTTCAAATCTCCGGTCCTCAAAGATCTCCCTGGCGTCTATGTGACAGTGGTAATCGGCGATGGGCATGGGCTCAGCATACGTATGATACAGCCGCCTGGCCGCGTCCGTATCCAAAAGAAATTCTTCATCCATAAACGGCTTCATGGTCTCACTTCTCCCCTTTCCCCAGGGCGTGCAGAGTCCCTCTGACCATGCCCGGCCCCGCTGCCATTTCCGTGAAATACTCTGTCCCCCTGTCTGCCAGTCCGGCCTTAAAAAGATCCACTCCAAAGATCGCCGCATCCGACAGGACCGGCCGGAGGGCTTCCCTGATCTCTGATCCCGGCACACCTTCTGGCCGGAGAACGTGCTCCGATTCCCGGATATGCTCCATCTGGAGACAGCCTCCCAGCTGTATCCGTTCCAGCTGCCGTCCCAGCCTTTCCGCCATGGGATCCGGGCTCAGCTCCATGGGCCTGCCATCATCATCCACGGCCATCCGGTACCGGAGCCATCCGGCCAGCACCAGAGGGATACCCCGGAGACGGTCCATATCCAGATCCGGAGATTCCATATACGTCTTTATGGTCTCCCCAAACCGCACAGAAAGCTTCTGGGACGTGTCTGTGGCGATACGCTGGGGAGAATCCGGCAGGAACGGGTTGGGAAACCGGACTGTAAGCACTGTATCCAGAAATTCCCTGGGATCCAGGATCCCCGGATCTGTGACAGCCGGCAGCCCCTCCTCATACCCGATCCGCCTTAAAAGGGAGACCAGATCCCTGTCCTTCATCTCCTCTGAGATCTTCTTATACCCCAGGAGACAGCCGAATACCGCCTGCCTCCTACCCTGAACCGTGAAACGTTCTGCATATTGGGCGGAAAGCCCTATCTGCTGCTGGACGGAGGCTATGAAAAGAACGGGACGCTGTACCGCCTGACGCCGGACCTGGAGGAGAGCGGTGGCCTGCCGGTCCCCTATATGTCCAGCTTCGCCCTGTCGCCGGACGGCTCGCTGCTGTATGCGGCGGGCTTCCAGTCCGGTCTTGCGGTGATGGACGCCGCCGCGTTCCAGGTCCGTGGGGAGCTGCGGCGCAGGGAGAGCTTTCACTCCCCCATTGCAGACGGGCAAAACCGCCTGTGGGTGGGGAACGGGGGATATGTTGAGTGCTATACCCCGGAGCTGGAGCTGATCTCCCGCCACCGCCTGGCAGGCGAGATATCCAGAGTCTGGCCCGGCCCGGAGGGCTCGGTGGGCGCGATGACCTATCAGCGCAGCAAAGGACACGTCCGCGTCTACCGGCTTGGCTGAGCCGGAAAAGGGCCCGCCCGGGCGATAGTTCATCTGCATTGATCAAGAATATAAAAGAAAAGCCTTGAAGCCATTGGGCTTCAAGGCTTTTTGTATAAAGAAAACCACTCGCTAAGCGAGTGGTTCAAAAAAGCCTATGGCGATGAGTAGAAAAAGGTCCTAATTGGAAAAGAAAAGATCAGTCTGGCAACAACACTTTAAGGAAAATAAAAGGGAACATTCATAAGAAAATCAAGTAACAGCTTGCAGTTTAACATGGGATTTGTAATACGATAAGGTAAGAGTAAGACAGAAAGAGCAAGCTGCGTAGGGAAAGAGCTATGGAATCAAAATGGTTTCGATAGAGCATCTATTACGCAACTGACAGAATCGTATTACACGTTTGACGTGTCCGCGAGGAACAAAGGGCTTTGCCCGCATAGTGACATCCACCAGCTTCGCTGGTGGATGTGTTCATTCATGACGCGGCTCAAAGAACCGTTACCTCCGCGTTCTTCTCACCGAATTTTTCACGCAGCATCTGGCAGATCCGGGGCCGCTCCGCCCCCTGTTTTTCCTGCTGCTTGATCAGCTTATAGGCTTGGAACAGAGTGGAGGGACCGATCTCCGAACTGAAATAACCGATCCCCTGGTTCCAGGCCAGCAGCTCAAACACATCGTCCAGGGCCGCTGACTCCACCCCGCAGGCATAGGCTTTGATCAGCTCTCTTGTGGCCTGCCGCATCCGTCCGGCGCCCACGGCGTTGGCCAGGGAGAGGAGCAGCCGCATTTCATAAGGCAGCGTCCGCTTTTCGCTCTGCCAGGTCAGCGACCAGAAGTCCGCCGCGATCCGGCCCAGCTCCTCGTCGATCATGGGATAGTTGAGCAGGGCCAGGGGCTTGAAGGGCGTATCCTCCCCGCCGTCCTTTTTCTCCACACGGCAGAACGAAACATGAAATTCAGCCGGCCCGGCCTGCTCGGTATGGTGTTCAAACCCAAGGGCCTCCATGGCGGCATAGAGCGGGTGGGGCTCAAAGGTCTGGATGACGGTGAAGCCCTCGCCTACTTCCAGTCCCATTGCTTTCTGCTTCAGGCCCGGGAAAAAGTTCCCCTGCAGATGGCGTACATCGACGACCTGGAAGTTGGGCGCCTGATCTTTCCAATTTTCGTAACTCATGCGCTGTCTGCCCCCTTGATTCGGTATTCATAGATAATGGTCCGGTTTTCGGAGCCATCCCGGAACGGCGTTTCGGCCACCCTCGCAAAGCCGCGCTTCTCATAAAATTCCCATGACGCCAGCGTATTGGTCAGCAGACGCACGGTGTCCGCACCGTCAGCCCTGGCTCTGGACAGAAACTGTGTGACCAAGGCCGTCCCAAGCCCTTTCCGATAGGCTGTCTTGGACGAAAGCGCCACAAGCTCCAGGTTACAGGTCCCGAAGGTCTTGCTGTCCCGCTCCTGTAATTGGGAGAAGAAATGGTCCCATTGTTTCTGAAAAGGCTCCGACATTTTATAAAGCTTCAAATAGTATTTGAGGAACATCCTGCACCACAAGCCATAGTGCCTTTTGCACCCATATCGGCTTGCCAAAGTCCGGTCAAAGGCTTTGCCGTATTTCCCGCAGACGAACCCCACGACCTGCCCATCCTGTGCCTCCGCGACATAGGTGAAGCTGCATTTTTCAATCAAGACCTGGGCGTAATCCCGCAGCAGGAGCTTGTCGCAGTCCTCCACAGGGGCCGTGAAAAAGCCTTCATACAGGCACTCGCCGCAGGCCGCGGCGTCTTTTTCCGCGTATGGCCGAATCGTAAACACCATGATCGTGCTCCCCGTATGTGAGTCTTACTTCAGTTATTCCGAAACGGTTGCCACTCGAATGCCCACTTCCCGCCCTCTTTCAAGACGAGTTGGGGAGACTGTTCTGTCAGCAAGGTGTGGTCAAATTCAGATTGAACATCCGCTGGAAGTTTGGAAAACCCCTCCGGGTCAAAGTGACGGAACAGGTCTCCCCAGGTGGAGTCTGCTGCCGGCGTGAATCCTTCCGTTGCCGCAGGTCCCTCCAACGGGGACGGTGACTCGCTTTCTGCATCCCCGTGATTCATCATCCCGCAGCCGGTTAGCAGGCAAAAGATAGCAAGCGCAGCCAGAACCGTTTTCCACCGTTTCAAAACAATCCCCCCTATTCAGCGGTTCCCAGTCCTGTTCCTGGATATCTCCCGTGCAGGCGTCCTTCACTCCTGCTCTGCGCGGTGATCCGTTCCGCCGGTGTCCACCGGCAGGCGGCGCAACAAAGGGGCAGCACACGGCCACCCAGCAGTGCGTGCTCCACCACCCAGAAATCGTGCATGGACAGATAGGAGACAAACTCTCCAGCGTTCCAGCGGTGGTAAACATGGAAACCGGTTCGCTCCATACACCAGGTGCGAAGCCTTGCCAGCCGCCCTCCGCCGTGGACAAAGGTAGGGGCAAACAACCATCCGCCCGGCTTCAGAACCCGCTGGATCTCCCGGAGCACGCGATCCGGCTCCGGCAGGATGTGCAGGGCATTGGCGATGACCACCGCGTCGAAGGACTCCGGCGCGTAGGGCAGATGGGCGGCATCCTGGACAGAGAAGTGGAGGCGTGAGGAGCCGATCCGCTTTTTCGCCTCCTGGATCATAGCGGGAGCGGCGTCCGTGGCCTCCCAGAGCCGGACATAGGGCGAGAGCGGAAAGGACAGCTGCCCCGTGCCGCAGGCCAGCTCCAGCACGTTCATATCCCGGGAGAGATGGGGCCGGATCCGCTCACACACCGCCGCGTACAGCGGTGCGGAGCGGTCCATGGACCTGGTATAATGCCGGGCAGTCTTCTGCCAAAAAGCCAATTCAGATTCCTTCATGGTGCGATGCCTCTTTTGCGGTTAGTATCTGCTAACCATAAGATACTACAACACGCAAAAGATTGCAAGTCCCCGCGAGGAGCAAATGTGTTGAGAGAAACGAGTAGATGACCATGAAGGATGCCGGCGCCTCTCTGTTTTCTCAGGCGAGGGCCGCGCCCAGGGCCCGGCAGGCCGACAGGGCCTCCTCATCCGGAGCCTCGTTGCAGATCACGCTGTCACAGACGAGGTTTGCCCCGTCGTCGTTGCACCGGGCCTCCCAGCTGCGCATCCATTCGCCGTCGCCCCATCCGTAGGAACCGAACAGGGCGATGCTCTTCCCGCTCAGCCGGCCCTCACAGGCGGTAAACATGGGCTCAAACTCACTCTCCTCCAGCTGCTCCGACCCCATGGAGGGGCAGCCAAAGGCAATGGCGTCATACTCGCTGACCTGCTCGGGGGAAAACTCGGAGGCGGTGAGCAGGGACACCTCGGCCCCCTTTTCCTTGGCACCTTCCACGACCGCCGCGGCCATGGCCTCGGTGTTGCCGGTGCCGCTCCAATAAACAACTGCGATTTTGCTCATAAGAATCAACAACCTTTCTGATTTACTTGGATTTGGAAAACATCAGCCAGCTACCGTGAGCTGCTCGATGGACTTCCCCTGTTCCCACTGCTGGGAATAGATTTTGCTGCATTTTTTGTACCTTCGAAAGATACACTTGGCCGCTTGTTCATCACTGTAGACCTTCCAGCAGCCAACGCACTTGTGATTGCACGCTTTATTGAGAATGAAACCCAGGACATCCTCCGGCGGATAGCTGAGAAACAGGCCGATCTCATGGGGGAATTCTCCGTCCGACCGCAGACGTTGGATCAGGTGGATCACACACCGGTTGGAATCTTCCGGCGTATAACCATATTGCAGGAGCAGTCCCCTGGAACAGTGATCTGCCAGATCACACTCCAGCGCATTGGGCCGGTAGACATAGATAAGGGCACGGCCTTTCTGAACTCTCAGCGGCAGGGCGCGGATCCCCTTGGGGACCAGCTTCCTGTTCAAGCGGCATAATTCTTTTGTCAGTGCGGCTTTGCAGGGGCAGGCGCAGGAAAACAGGTTTCCGGTTTTGATCCCTGCCAAAGTCGGGGCGCAGTGGCGAATGACCAGGTCTTCTGACATAAGCTTTATCCCCCGAAAAGAAATGGACTTTCTGTTTGACGCTGTGCGATATTCACGTCAAAGCAGTTTTTTATGACTGTTATGAGACTGTGGCTTCTCATGGTGTAAGAACCAATATGCGAGCTTTTTGATCATCTGACAGATCGCGCAGATGACAGTACAGAACAGCAAAGAGGCCAAGCCATATCCCAAAGACTGTACTGCCTCGTTCATCGTACCGCCTCTTTTCTAATCTTCTCCGCGCAATATTGATGATGGGTACCGCTGGCTCCGTTAAGTCAGCAATTCCAACAGTTGCCGGATGCTCTTCTTGCCAAAGGAGACCTGCTCCCCGCTGTTGACCACCAGGCAGGGGACGCTCATGACCTGGTACTTTTCCCGCAGGTCGGGGAAGTGGTTCAGGTCGTAGACCTGGGCGGTGATGCTGGGATTTTCCACGGCGAGGCGCTGGGCCGCCGTCACCAGTTCCGGGCACATGGTACAGGACAGCGACACCAGGATCTGCAAATCCATTGGCTTTTGGAGCGCCTGGATCGCGGTCCGGCTCTCTTCGTCCAGCGCCTGTCCCGGCCCGGCGGCGTTGTAGAGCCCCAGGATGAAGGAGGTGAACTCATGCCCCCCCGGTACGCCGTGGAAGGCCAGGCCCGTCCAGCTGCCGTCCGCCCGGCAGACCCGGACGCAGGGCAGATGGTCCGCACTGGCGGGGTCGCCCAGTTCCACAGATAATTTACCGCTCTGTGCCGCCAGCTCCTCCATGTATTGCCGCAGTTCGGCAGAGAGGGGCGTTTCATCCAGATAGATCCGCAGGATCAGCGGCGCGGCCATCCGGGCGAACACGGTATGGAGCTGGGAGAGCATATCCCCTGTGAAAAGGCCGTTGCCTGTTTTCGCCGGGTGTTCCGGCTCCTCAGCCCGGCTGGTCGGCGGCTGAGGATGGAGGCCGGTCCTGGCCTGCATGGCGGCGCACAGCCGCTCCAGCTCGGTGGCGGCCAGGGCGCCGTCGCCCACGGCGGTGACCACCTGCCGCAGGGGTTTGACACACACGTCCCCGGCGGCATACAGGCCGTCCGCCGTGGTCTTCTGACTACGGTCGGTGAGGATATAGCCCTGCTCATTCAGATCCGCCAGGCCCTGTACCAATTCTGTGGCCGGCTCATATCCGGCAAAGATGAAGACGCCGAAGGTCTCTCCGTCCGCCGCGTGGTACTTGGTCACCTGGCCGGTTTCTGTATTGCGATAGCGGATAAACCGCAGAGCGGTGTCGCCGGACACCTCCTCCACCACCGTGTTGGTGAGGACGGTGATCTTCTCGTGGTTCCGGGTGGCGTCCGCTGTGGCCTGGGCGCAGGTGAAGTCCTCGCCCCGGATCAGGATGGTCACATGGCGGGCGTACTTGGTAAGAAACACGCTCTCCTCGGCGGCCGCGAAGCCGCCGCCCACCACAAAGACATCCTTGCCGGTAAAGAACTCCCCATCGCAGGTGGCGCAATAGGCAACTCCCCGCCCCCGGAACTGTGCTTCACCCTGGAACCCCACCATACGGGGATGGGCGCCGGTGGCCAGCAGGACGCCGAAGCACTTCAAATCGCCACGCCCAGTGCGCACAGTCTTCACATCACCGCTCAGATCCAGTTCGGTGACCTCCGCCAGGAGGAATTCCGCACCGAAGGACTCGGCCTGTTTCCGCATCGTTTCCGTGAGCGCGGCGCCGCTGGTTCGCTCCACCCCGGGGAAATTGACCACTTCTGCGGTAATGGTGATCTGCCCGCCGAAGTGGTTCTTTTCCACGACCACGACCCGGTAGCGGGCCCGGGCCAGATAGAGGGCGGCGGTGAGTCCCGCCGGCCCTCCTCCGATGACCACGACATCGTAGAGATTTTCCATCCGCTCCATGGCTTACAACTGCCCCACCAGATCCAGGCTGGGCTTCAGGGTCTCGGCGCCGGGCTGCCACTTCGCCGGGCACACCTCGTCTCCGTGCTCCGCCACGAACTGGCAGGCCTGCACCTTCCGCAGAAGTTCATCGGCATTCCGGCCCACATTGCCGGCGTTGACCTCATAAGCCACGATTTTCCCTTCGGGGTTCACGATGAAGCTGCCCCGCTCGGCCACGCCGTCCGCCTCGATATAGACCTCAAAATCTTTGGCCAGACAATGGGTGGGGTCGGCCAGCATGGGATACTGGATATTCTGGATGCGCTCGGAAGCGTCATGCCACGCCTTATGGACGAAATGGGTATCGCAGGAAACAGAGTAGATTTCGCAGCCGATGGCCTGGAATTTCTCATAGAGATTGGCCAGATCCTCCAATTCTGTGGGGCACACAAAGGTAAAATCGGCAGGATAGAAGAAGAACACGCTCCACTTGCCCAGGATGTCCGCCTTGGAGACAGCTCGGAAAGCGTTGTTCTGGTAGCACTGTACGGTGAAATCGGCAATTTCTTTCTGAATCAGGGACATGGGTGATTCAACCTCCATTCATATTTCTTGAAGTTAGTTGTCGCTAACCGTAAAAGAATTATATAGGGTTTTCTATCTCCTTGTCAAGAGGGAGTGCGCACGGCTCTGAATATGTATCGCTCGACTCAATAAAACCGCTTCTATAATAAGTCGGCGGGCTTGATTTTTGCGTTAAGCAGGTGTATACTGCTCTTGGGTTAGTTATTGCTAACCTGTTTTGAGGGATGAGGGTGCCTATGGAACTTTTTCGATCTTTCCTTCGCAACACACGAAAACCGGAAGGTTTTCTGGGCAAGTGCATGGTAGCCAGCATGAATTATGCCCATGCCGCCCTGGCGGACTGGGGACTGGGCTGTTTGCCGAAAACAGGTCCCGTCAGGATTGCGGAACTGGGCTGCGGCGGCGGCCGAAACATCCGGGCCCTTCTGCGAAAATACCCTGCCGCAACTGTCACCGCCCTGGACTATTCGGAAATATCCGTGGAAAAGGCCAGAAATATCAATCAGGAAGAACTGCAGGCCGGCCGCTGCCGTGTCATACAGGGAGATGTTTCTCGCCTCCCTTTCGAGGATAGGGCATTTGATCTGGCGACTGCCTTTGAAACGGTATATTTCTGGCCCGGCCCCACGGAGAGTTTCCGGGAGGTGTACCGCATCTTGCGGCCGGGCGGCATCTTTCTGATCGTCAATGAAGTGGACGGAGAAAATCCCCGAGACAGCAGGTGGCTTTCTGTCATTGATGGGATGAAGATATTCAACCGGAGCCAGTTTGTCACCTTTCTCACCGAGGCTGGTTTTTCTAAGGTCATCGTGAAGCGGGATGCGAAAAGACACTGGCTCTGTGTGCTGGCGATCCGGGAGGATGCGGGGTGTTCAGGCAATAAATAACAAGAGAGATCCCTTATGAAAAATGCGGGAGGATTTCTATGAACTGGACGCGCAGCATCTTGGACGGGCTCGCTATGGCGGCCTATTTTAACCTGTTCGCCGCAGCGGCTGCACTGTATAAGCCCCGGCTGATGTTTCCCTGCTATCCGTCCGCCATCATCAAGGCGGCCAAGGAGCCGCCTACAAAGCGAGAAGCTGCCGGATATTGGCGGTGGATCATCTTGTGGGAATGGCTCCCGCTGTTGCTTTACGGCGCCCTCAGCGCGGTGGCGGGCGGGACACATGGTTTTTGGCGCCTGGCGTTGACGGGCTACATCCAGTGGATGATGGTCAACCTAGGCGATCTGTTTTTCCTTGATGTGTGGCTGATCCAGAAAAAGACGAAAAACCGTTTTGTGATCTCTGGCACAGAGGGACATCCCGGCTATGAGTTCAAGGCATGGATGAAGGATTATGCGTTACCGGAGCATCTGCTCCAGTGGCCGCTTTTGCTGTGCCCGCTGCTGGCGGCGGCTCAGGCGGGATTGGGACTGTTATTGCAGAAATTATGATACGAGGAGATGGTCGGATGAAACATGAAAAATCCCGACATGAGGAGATCCACCTTGGTACTCACGGCGAGGACTATGGAAGTTGGATGTCCAACCCGGTCTTTTACATGATTGGCGGTCTGCTGGCCCTATCTGTTGTGCTGGCGGTGCTGTCCTTCACAGTGTTCCGGCTGCCATGGCTAGGAGCGGTTTTTTCGGTGGCCGCCGCAGCATTTCTGGCCCTGCTCTGTTGGTGCGGCTGGATACGCAAACAATACGCTTTCGGCGGCGGTGGGATGATGGAGCGGACCCACCAGTGCCTGCTCGCCCACCTGGGCTTCGATGGCAAGGGGACGCTGCTGGATGTGGGCTGCGGCTCCGGCGCCCTGTCCATCCGGGCGGCCCTCACCTGGCCGGAAGCGCAAGTCACCGGTATCGACTATTGGGGCGTGGCATACGGCTACGGCCAGCCCATGTGCGAGAAGAACGCCGCCAGTGAGGGTGTAGCGACCCGGTGCCGGTTTCAGCACGGGGACGCCCATCAGCTGGACTTCCCCGATGATACCTTTGACGCGGTCGTAAGCAACTATGTCTATCACAATATTACCGGCGCGGATAAGCAAGCACTGCTGCGGGAGACCCTGCGGGTATTAAAGCCCGGTGGGGTATTTGCCCTGAATGACGATATGAAGCCCCGGATGTACGGGGACATGGAGGCCTTCGCCCAGGATCTGCGGGAGGCCGGATTTCAGGAGGTGCGGCTGGTGGATACCGCCACGGAGGTGTTCGGTTCCCAGCGGCGGGCGGCCATGATGATGCTGGGAGAGTCTCGGATGCTGGTTGGGCGAAAGTGATGGATATGGCAACGCATTCCCTGACGCATCTTCCAGCAGGATGCCGGCAGTGATGCGAAAGTCGTTGAGGCTGCTGCATATGCTGGAAACAGCAAACTGAATTTTAAAAACAGTGGAGGGATAGACGATGTGGAAGTACACGGTCCATGTGGAAGGCATGATGTGCGGCATGTGCGAGAGCCATGTGAACGACGCGGTACGGAAAGCCTTTCCGGTGAAAAAGGTCACCTCGTCCCGGAGTAAAAAAGAGACCACGGTGATCGCAGAGACGGAACTGGACGAGGATGCCCTGCGCACGGCCATTTCCGCCACCGGATATGAGGTGGGGGAGATCCGGAAGGAGCCTTGGGAAAAGAAGGGACTGTTCGGCCGGTAAAGAGCCGGGATACCGACAGATGGAGAGGGGGGAGAATTTTGCTGGCGGAATTTCTGGCGGATCGGGGAGACTGGGCTCAGGTGATGCCCGGCGCACGGGCCTGCCTGTTCTCCCTGGAGGAGGGGACTTTCCCCCTGCCTCTCCAACTGGCCCCCCTGCACTTTGAGACCCTGTTCTGTCTGCGGGGCGCCGTGACCTTGACCCGGCGAGACGGGTCATCCCTGACAGCTGGCGCCCGGCAGGTGCTGAGTCTCACCGATCTCTCCAATCTGACCGGGGCCAGCGTGGATGCGCCTCTGGAAGGAATTCTCGTGGCGGTAGACGCCCGGGGCGCCCGAGAGAGTTTGGAAACCATATGTAATCTGCTGGGTGGTCTGACCCTGGATACAGGACGGGTACGACGGTGGATGTCCAGCCGGGGCGGCTGCGCGGTGGAAGGCCCCACGCACTGGAGTCGGGCTGCCTTTGCCGACCTGGACCGTCTTCCCCGAAGTGAGAGGGCGCGCTGGTGCGTGTGGAAGTCGGTGGAACTACTCTATCTGCTCTCCGCTCAGGAAGAACAGGAGATGGATGTACTCCCAGACTCGATGCCGGGCCGGAACATTGCCCGGTCGCTGGCGGAGACCCGCCGGTACATGGAAGAGCACCTGGACGAACCTCTCACCATCCCTGCCTTGAGCCGTCGAGCTTGTCTCTCTGCCACCACGTTTAAGGAGGGATTCCGACAACTGTATGGTCTGCCCGTTCACACTTGGCTGCGGAAGCGGCGGATGGAGCGTGCGGCGGAACTGCTACATACGCCCGGATTAAGCCTGGAAGGAGTGGCAAAAGCGGTGGGGTACAGCAGTGTCAGTCAATTTGCCGCCGCTTTCCGGCAACAATATGGGGTGACTCCTGGCAAGTACCGAAAAAATGTCTAAATAAGCAATGATTTGACCAATTCGGCAATGCACCTGTGTGGAGCATCTGCTATAATACTTCAATACGCAAAGAGATATGTTTGTTTCCGAACAGGAGGAGATCTTGATGAAACAACATCGTTTCTGGGCCTGGGGCGCCGTGATCTGCA
>OLRF01003614.1_pt1 | contig 11776 bp, 7 predicted proteins | sample 1672061 | NCBI WGS metagenome assembly OLRF01 (sample SAMEA3136641, study PRJEB25190) | human gut metagenome | reverse complement strand
TACGCAAAATTTACTCGCAAATCACTCTTGTTCAATTATGCGGTATTGCCTTAACTTAAAAGGTTTAACATAGACGCGGCGGTATGGCAGCAGCCGTACCGTGAAGAGAAAGGAGAAAGTAAATGGCTAAAAAATCTTCGCGTATGCGGCGGCTGCTCAGCGGTGCGCTGTCGGCCGTGATGCTGGCAACACTGGTGCCGAGCACTGCTTCCGCAATCGGAAGGACGGATACCGGCTCCTTTCTGACGGGTCCGTACCTGATGACCCCGAAAACAAACGGCATGGTTGTCGTTTGGGAACTGGATAAACCGATGAAGTCCACCATTACCTACGGTACGAGCGATGCGGACAAGAAAACGCTTGAGGTTCCGGTAGAGGAGGGCGAAAAGTTTAAGGGTGAGAGCATGCACATGTATCGTGCCCGCCTGACCGATCTGACTCCGGGTACGACCTATACCTACAAGGTTGAGACCGAGGACGGACAGATTGTGGAGGGTCACTTCCGCACGCTGCCCGAAAATTCGGATGAGATCCGCTTTGTGGTTGTCAGCGACAGCCATCGCTTTGAAACGGCAACCAAGGTTTCCGACATGATCGCACAGTTCGATCCGGACTTTATCCTGCATACCGGCGATATGGTAGAGGGCACCGGCTCTCAGAAGGATCAGTTCCCGTACTGGTTCCAGAATGTCGGCTCGTTCCTGCACAATGTGCCGGTCATCTACAACAGCGGCAACCACGATTACGGTGCCTACTTTGATGAGTATGTCACCAAGGTGCAGAAGGAGCAGTATAAGTCCAACGAGACCGGACGCAACGTAGCGTTTGACTGCGGTCCGGTGCATTTCGATATGCTGGACAGCAACCCGTGGTCCCTGTTCGAGCTGAACTCCACCGCAGGCGGCGGCGAGGCAGATGCGGCAACCAAGGCCGTTGTAAACGAGTCGCTCGACTGGCTCAAGGCCGATCTTGCAACCGACGATGCCAAGAAGGCTGACTTCCGCGTTGTTACCATGCACCATCCGTTCGAGGATGATCTGACCCGCAAGTACGTTCCCTCCATCGTGGAGAACGGCAACGTAAATATCATGTTCAGCGGCCATACCCATCTGTATTCCCGCTATGCTTCTGCTGACCCGAAGCGCGGCGCAGATACCCTGTATGTAACCCAGGGCGATGCCCGCATCGGCGACGGCAAGATCGACACTGGCAAGCCGGATCAGCGCCTGAATGACAACTATCCCAACCTGCTTGCAACCGGCAAGGGCGATATGCTCGAAGTAACCGTCAAGGACGGTCTGATGACCTATAAGAATCTGGGCCTGAGCAGCGACGGCGAGAAGATATTTGAGACGGTTACGCTGTCCAAGGACGGCGCCAAGCTGGCGTACAGCGATATTTCCATCACCCCGGACACCGTTCAGTCCAACGGCACTGTCACGGTATCCGCAAAGGTGACCAATGTCGGCAAGGGTCTGGCGACCGCCTCCATGTGTGTCAGGGACAACGGCACCGACCGCTGGCTGTATGAGTTCGGCAAGAGCGGCAAGGAGCGCGTTGTCGGTCTGAATCCCGGCGAGTCCGTAACGCTGAGCGCACCGCTGACGCTTTCCGCACTCGGCACGCATACCCTCAAGCTGGACAGCTACACCAAGACAGTCAATGTTACCTTCCGCAAGGCGACCTACGCCTACAGCAACCTGCGCCTGCAGCTTGGCAGCGGCACGGTAAGCGAGCCGACCAGCGATGTCATCTACGCCAAGGCGGATGTGCAGAACATCGGCAATGAGGACGGCACCGCAGAGGCAGTGCTGTACATCAACGGCGCAGCCGTTACCTCGCAGAAGACTGCGCTCAAGGCAGGCGAGACCCGCACGGTTGAGTTTGCCTACAAGGCACCGGCAGGCGGCAGCTATACCGTCAAGGTCGGCAACTCGGCAGAGAAGACCGTTGCCGTGCTCGGTTCCATTCAGGGCACCCCGATCGTAAAGGATAAGTCCGGCAAGGGCAACGACGGCATCATCCGCGGCAATCCGACGCTCGTTAAGTACAACGGCAGCTGGGGTCTGTCCCTGGACGGCGTGGATGATTATGTGGAAATTCCGGATAACAAGAACTATGTGGTAGACAACGGCGTTACCGGCATGGTTTGGGCAAACATCGATCGTCTGGCAACGGGCGATGAGTGGGACCACAACCCGCTGCTGATGAAGGGCGCTTCCATCAGCTACGGCACCAACTACCTGTTCCGCATGGCAGTCCGCAAGACCGGCATGGTTACCTACGGCATTGGCTTTAACAACGATAACGGCGAGTACTTCTGGAACGACGACGAGAATATGGGCGGCGGCGTTACTCTCGGCAAGTGGGTACAGTACACCGGCGGCTTTGATCGTGCAACCGGCGGCGACAGCTACGAGGATACCAAGGCAAGCGGTCACACCGATGCACCGGCTTTTGATTCTGAGATCCGCAACTGGGAAGGCAAGTCCATGTACTCCGGCTTTGCATTCCACCGTCATCTGCTGACGGGCCGCGGCCGCGGCAAGACGCACACCATGCTGACGGGCGACATCGGCCAGCTCCGCTTCTACACTACCAAGCTGACCGCCGAGGAGAACAAGCAGATTTACGCAAATCCGACTGCAAAGGGTCCGGAAAGCGACAAGCTGGTCGTATGGCTGGATTACGCACCGGAGAATATTGTCACCAAGGGCACGCACACCACCGAGTGGCGCGCAATGACCGGCAGTGCAGCACAGTTTACCTATAACGCAGAGATCACCGGCGCGGCTTCTGCAACCGCAACCGTTGAGACCTCGGACGACGGCAAGACCGTAAAGGCTTCCCAGTCCGCAGAGCTGAAGAACGGCAAGAACACGGTTGATATTTCCGCACTGGGCAGTGCAAAGTATGTTCGCGTTACTACCGTACTGAACTCCTCTGTTGCAGAGAAGTCCACCGATATTCCGGTTATCAACTCGTATTCCATTAAGGCTGAAAATACCAATATCTGGGCAACGCTGGCAGACTGGAACGAGGGCACCTTCACCGATGCAGTAGGCTACGAATCCGATGATGTCTTTAACGATTACTCTGTGGATTACGACGACTACGGCACCGTGGGCAAGAATGTCAAGGTTGTTGAGGGTACGGTAAGCACCTTCACCGACATCGCGGGCCACTGGGCAAAGGATGCCATCGAATATGTGACCGATAAGGCGCTGTTCAATGGCACGACCGCAACCACCTTCTCCCCGAACGAGGGCATGACCCGCGGCATGTTTGTCACCGTGCTTGGCCGTATGGCAGGCGCAGACATCTCCGCGTACAACATCCAGAGCCAGTTTGCCGACGTAGACAGCAAAATGTACTACAACGCATACGTCAACTGGGCAGCAGCCAACAAGATTGTTTCCGGCGTGGACGCTTCGCATTTCAATCCGAATGCGCTCATCACCCGTGAGCAGGCTGCGGTTATCATGGATAATTATCTGACCGCCACCGGCACTAAGGTAGAGGAAACCGGCAGTGCAGCTGCATTTGCCGACAGCGCAAGCATCCGCGCTTACGCGAAGGACGCTGTAACCAGAATGCAGAAGGCTGGTCTGCTGAGCGGCAAATCGGGCAACCGTTTTGACCCGCAGGGCACGGCCACCCGTGCACAGGTAGCTGTTATCATGCAGAATCTGTGTGAAAAGACCGGTAAATAAGCCGGTAAAATGAGGAAGGGTCTCCCGCCATCCGGCGGGAGACCCTTTGCGTTCGGAACAGGAAAAACCAGGAGAGGTTATCCCTCTCCTGGTTTTTCAGGTTTGATTGTGTCGAAATTCAGTTACTTGATCTCAGCGAACATCTTCTCGAGCGCAGCCGCTGCAGCTTCCTCGTCTGCGCCGTCGCAGGCAACAGTGATGCTGTCGCCGCCCTTGACGGCCAGACCCATTACTGCGAAAATCTTCTTGAGGTCAGCGGTCTTTTCGCCCTTGGTGAGCGTTACTGCGCACTGGAAGCCCTTGGCGGCCTTGCTCAGCAGACCGGCCGGACGGGCGTGCAGGCCTTCCTTATCCTGAATGGTGATGGTAAACTGTTTCATGAAACTCTCTCCTTTTACTGCAGGTGGGTCAGTACAAACTTGATATCCGGGGTTTTCTTCATCATTTCAAGCGCCTCCTCGTCCTCGAGGACCTCGCAGACATGGGCGAGCAGGTCAAGGTGTGCATCACCGACACCGGCAATGCCGAAAATGAGGTATGCTTTCTCGTCACCGAAGTCTACGCCGTCAGGGTACTGCAGCATGACAACGCCGGACTTTTTGACAGTGGATTTCTTTTCGCTCGTGCCGTGCGGGATGGCAACGCCCATGCCCATGTAGGTGGTAACGAGCTTTTCGCGCTCGACCATTGCATCGGCGTAGTCGGCATCGACATAGCCGCGTTTGGCAAGCAGCGCACCTGCGGCGCGGATCGCGGTTTCCTTATCAACAGAGGGTAAGCCAAGCTGAATGTCCTCGGCCTGGATTACAAGGCCCTGATCCTGCGCGGCAAGTTCGTCAGTGGTTTCGGGAGCCGCGGCTTTCGCGGCAGGTGCAGCGGTCAGCGTCTGGTACAGGGTGTCCAGATTCGGGTCCGCAAGGAAGTTGTCAATCGTGATGATCTGTGCCTGCGGTGCACTCCTGCGGGCACGCTCGGCGAGAACACGCTGGCAGACAACGATATCTGCGTCAGCAGGTACGTTATCTACACTGGAGTTAGTGACGATCAGCTCCGGACGCTCGGCCTTGATGCGGTTGTGGAACTTGGTCGCGCCCATTGCGCTCGACCCCATGCCTGCGTCGCACGAAAAGACAATCTTGTGAACGTCACCGGCGTTTACCGGTGCGGATTCGATGGCTGCGGGTGCTTCACCCTTGGCCTGCGCCTTCATGTCCTGCATTTTGGCCTGCGCTTCGTTGAGGTTCTGCGCATTGCCGGAAGTTGCTTTGAGAATGACAGACGAGAGTACAAACGATACGGCAGCTGCAAGGACAACGCCGATAAATACCGTCAGAACGGAGTCACGCGGCGCCATCGCCATGTAGGCAATGATCGAACCGGGGGATGCCGGGCCAGACAGACCGGTACCGGTCATGGTGTAGAACAGGATCGCGCAGAAGTTGCCCGCGATCGGAGCCAGAATGATGACCGGATTCATCAGAATGTACGGGAAGTAGATCTCGTGGATACCGCCGAGCAGGTGAATGACAACCGCGCCGGGAGCGGACTGACGTGTGGTCTTGTCCTTGCAGAACAGGCAGTACGCCAGCAGAACGCCCAGACCGGGACCGGGATTGGTCTCGAGCATGTACATGATGGAGCGGCCGGCCTCTGCAGCCTGGCTGACGCCAATTGGGTTGAAAATACCGTGGTTGATGGCGTTGTTCAGGAACAGCACCTTTGCCGGTTCAATAAAGATGGAAACCAGCGGCAGCAGGCTGTGGCTGACCAGAAAATCAACGCCTGCGGTAAGTACGGTGAGAATGGCGGTCATAAACGGGCCGATAACGTAGTAGCCGAGGATCGCCAGCAGCATGCCGAGGATGCCGATGGAGAAATTGTGGACCAGCATTTCAAAACCGGCGGGAATGTGCTCCTCTACGCGGTTGTCAAACTGCTTGATGACCCAGCCTGCCAGCGGGCCCATCACCATCGCACCCATCAGCATGGTGTAGTCCGAGCCGCAGATGCAGCCGATAACGGCGATGCAGGCAATGACGCGGCCGCGTTCCTTTGCGACCATATAGCCGCCCTGACCGGCGATGAGAATGGGCAGCAGGTAGCTCAGCATCGGTGAGACCATCGAGCTGAGCCGTTCGTTCGGGAACCAGCCCTTTTCGATGAACAGCGCTGTGAGGAAGCCCCATGCAATAAATGCACCGATGTTCGGCATGACCATGCCGCTCAAAAACTTGCCAAAACGGGAAATTGCGTTTTTCATAGCTTTTCAACTCCTTATCTGTGTTGCCGCATGACTTGCGGGATTCGGGGAGTCGCTTTCGTTTCGTTTGACTATATTGTACAGGCGGAATCCGGGTCTGACAAGGGAAACTATAGTGACTGATGTCACCGGCGAATAGTGACAAATGTCGTAAGACTGTCGAAAACGCGCAGGGGAAAGGATGGTTGCTTGTGCAGTCTGCACAGAACAGAGGTGACAGCAGAGCTGGTTGTCGGAGTTGTGTCACCGGAAGATGGTGACAAAAAACGCAGGATACGGAACAGTGTCACTTGTGCTGTCATTTTAGAATGTGGTATCATAGAGATAAGTAATTGAGAATGGAAAAGGGAGAATTAACGTATACACGATTGCAAATGAATTTACAAATGAATGCACTATGCTGACAGTGACATTCATTTTCCATTCTAAACCTGTTGAATTTTATAGAAAGGAGCCATCCCGATGTCTGAAACCCTGCCTTCGCTGACTGCGAACGGACAAAAGTTAATCGACCGTCTGCTGACGCTGCCGCAGGGCTGGGTGACGGCGGCGATGCTCGCGGAGAGCATCGGCGTGAGCCGCCGCACGGTGCTGCGTGAGCTGCCGAGTGTGGAGCAATGGATTGCTGCGGCAGGCTATCGCTTTGTACGCAGTCCGGGACAGGGACTGCTGCTAGACGAGCCGCCCGCACGCCGGGAGCAAATGCGCGCGCTGCTGAACGGCAGCACAGTCTACGCGGAGCTGCCGCGCCGTCAGCGGCGGCAAAAGCTGCTCGGTATGCTGCTGCAGGCGCGTGAGCCGATGAAAACCGCAGCACTGGCGCGGGAGCTGCTCGTCTCCGAGAGCACACTGGCCGCCGATCTGGACGAAATCGGGCAGTGGGTATCCTCGTATGCGGTGACGCTGCACCGCCGACCCGGTGTGGGCGTATGGCTCAAGGGCGAAAAGCTGTCCTGCCGCCGCGCCGCTGCCGCGCTGCTGCAGAGCAGCCTGACCGAAGAAGAGCTGCAGGCGGTGCTGCGCGGTAATTTTGCTGCAGGCGGCGCATTTGCCGCGCTGCTGAATACGAAAATCGCCGAGCGGGTATGGCAGGTGCTGCAGCAGTTCGAGCAGAAGGAGAAGCTCCGGCTGCCGGATGCGGGCTTCCTGACGCTTGCCATCCACTGCACGCTGGCGGTGCAGCAGCTGCGCGAACAGGGCGGCTCGTCTGCCGCAGTTCACCCGCCGGAAAACGCCGCACAGCGGTTAGGAGCAGCTTTGGGACAGGCGTTCGGCCTGACGCTGCCGACCGAGGAAGTGCAGTATTTAGAGCAGTATCTGGCAGCGTATATCACCGGTGACGATGGCGAAAAATGGGGAGCCGGCGAGATGTACCTGCGCCATCTGACCGGACGGCTGATCAGCGAGGTAGAACGCGCGATGCGCGTGAATTTCTCGGGCTATGTATCGTTAAGAGACAACCTGTTTACGCATTTACGGCCGATGCTGCTGCGCGTGCGTGAGCAGATTCACATGGATAATCCGCAGCTGGACACGATTCAGCGTGAATATCCGCAGCTGTGGGCGGCAACACGCGCCGCATGCGACACCGTCGAGATGGAACTGGCGTTGCCGCACATTCCGGACAGCGAAGCGGCATATCTTGCCATGCACTTTGGCGCGGTGCTCGAGCAGAACGGCGCACTGCGGCAGGCCGCCCGCGTGGTGGTTGCGTGCCCGCTGGGTATGAGCTCAAGTCGATTTCTGGCTTCGCGTATCGAGGGCGAATTCCCGACCCTCAAGGTGGACGGCTGCTGCTCGGTGCGCGAACTCGATCCGGAGCAGCTGCACAGCCGCGGCATCGACCTTGTGATTGCAACCGTGCCGCTCGAGCTGGCGTATCCGTCGATTACGGTCAATCCCGCGCTGCTTGAGCCGGACCGCGCCCTTCTGCGGGATGCGGTGCAGCGGCTGAACGGCACCGTGCGGACCGGCACACCGGCAGAGCCGCCTGCCGCCTCGGCGGCCGAAGGCGGCCTGCGCTACACCTATCGCCTCACGCGCTCGATGGTGCAGATGCTCGACCATTTATGCATCCGGACTGTGTGCAAACCGGTTTCGCGGCAGGGCCTGATTGACGCGGCAAGCCGTCTGTTCTGCCCGAATGAGGACGCATCGCGTCTGGTGGCGCAGCAGCTGCGCCGACGGGAAGCCATGGGCGATACCTATATCAAGCCGTTGTTCGCGCTGCTGCTGCATTGCAGGACAAAGGCGGTATCGGACTGCCGATTCGGCTATTTACAGGCACAGCCGCCGGTCTACGAGGCCGGAAAGATGATTATGGGGGCATTTGTGCTGCTTGCGCCGGATACCGATGATCCGATTCCGGTGGAGGTCATGCGCATGGTGAGCGCACAGCTGATCGAGGAGCCTGAGCTGATCGAGCGCCTGCGGACCGGTCAGCGCGACGCAGCCGTGCAGCTGTTGGAAGAAAAGCTGGATCGTCTGTTCTCAGAACACGGAAATTAAGCATAAAAGGGAGCGGTAATGCGGAAAATATTCTGCATTGCCGCTCCTTTTGCGCGCAGAACAGAATTTACAGAGAGAATGCGCTCTTGTGAATCATCACAAAAACAAAAGTGATTATTTGTTGAAATAACAGATTGACGCTTGCGCGAACTGTTGGTATTATAATTATAGCTTTCGTTTCAACAGTTTCAAATATCTGAAAGGGGTCATTCCATGATCTATACGGTAACACTCAACCCCGCATTGGATAAAACGGTAGAAATTCCGGGTATGGCGCTTGACACGGTCAACCGCATCACGGAAATGCGCACGGATCCCGGCGGCAAGGGCATCAACGTGAGCAAGGTGATTGCCAAACTCGGCGGAGACAGCCGCGCAGTCGGCATTCTGGGCGGTGAGAGCGGCAGAACGCTCGAAAAGCTGCTCGAAAACGAGAATTTCACCACGCAGTTCCGGTTCGTTGAGGGGCAGACCCGCACGAATATCAAAATCATTGACAGGGTCGGCCACACGAATACCGACATCAACGAGCCGGGGCTGACCGTCACGGACGCAGATTTAGATGCGCTGCTGAACGACCTTCTGGCTGAGGTGCACGCAGGCGACATCGTGGTGCTGGCGGGCAGTCTGCCGAAGGGCGCACCGCAGGACACCTACCGCATGTGGACGAGCGCATGCAAAAACGCAGGTGCGCGGGTGTTCCTCGATGCGGACGGCGCTTTACTGGCAGAAGGCTTAAAGGCCGCGCCGTACCTCATCAAGCCGAATGATGATGAGCTGTCGCGTCTGGCGGGCAAAAAACTGGAAACCATCGAAGAGTTGACTGCAGAGGGTCAAAAGCTGCTGGAGAGCGGCATCGAACGGGTGGTTATCTCGCTGGGCGGACGCGGCGCGCTGTATCTGCGCAAGGGCAGCACGATTTATGCTGAGGGACTCAAGGTTCCGGTCGGCAGTACGGTCGGTGCGGGTGACAGCGTGGTGGCCGCGCTGGCGTATGCCGAGTCGCAGGATATGAGCGAGGAGGACGCTGTCCGTCTCTCGACTGCAACCGGAGCCGCGAATGTCATGTGCAGCGGCACACAGGCCGCCGAGCGCTCGGTTATCGAGGAGCTGCTTCCGAAAGTACGTTTTTCCAAGCTGTAATTGTTGAAATCTATTGCCTAAGTGATAAAGGAGAGTTATTATTATGAAAGCAAGGGCTGTACGTCTGCATGCTGCGAATGATCTGCGTCTGGATACCTTTGAGCTGCCGGAAATCCGCGATGATGAGATTCTGGTCAAGGTCGTATCCGACAGCATCTGCATGTCCACCTACAAGTGCGCAATCCTTGGTACCGAGCACAAGCGCGTGCATTCCGATGTTGCCGAGCATCCGGCCATCATGGGTCACGAGTTTGCGGGCGATATCGTCAAGGTTGGCGCGAAGCATCAGGATAAGTTCAAGCCGGGCATGAAGTTCACGCTGCAGCCGGCGCTCAACTACAAGGGCACGATGTGGAGCCCCGGCTATTCCTACGAGTTCTTCGGCGGCGATGCGACCTACTGCATCATTCCGGCTGAGGTTATGGAACTTGGCTGCCTGCTCGAGTACAAGGGGCGTGCCTACTACGAGGCGTCTCTTGCCGAGCCGATGAGCTGCTCAATCGGTGCGTTCAACGCCGCTTATCACACCAAGATGGGTGTTTATCACCACGAAATGGGTATTAAAAAGGGCGGCAAGCTGGCCATCATGGCAGGTGCCGGTCCGATGGGCCTGGGTGCGCTGACGTATGCGCTGCACCGTGACGTCCGTCCGTCCATGGTCGTTGTGACCGATGTGAACGAGGACCGTCTGGCACGCGCTGAGGCGCTGTTCCCGCCTGCCGAGGTCAAGGAGAAGGACGGCATCGACCTGCACTTTGTCAACACCGGCAAGATGGAGAATCCGGCGGCAGAGCTGCGCGAAATGACCGGCGGCACCGGTTTTGATGATGTATTCTGCTACGCGCCGGTTGCGGCGGTTGTTGAGCTTTGCAGCGCGGTGCTCGGCCGCGATGGCTGTCTGAACTTCTTCGCGGGCCCGACCGACAAGCAGTTCTCTGCCAAGATGAACTTTTATGATGTACACTATAATTCCACGCATGTTATGGGCACGACCGGCGGCAACACCGCGGATATGATCGAATCGCTCGAGCTGACCGCATCCGGCCGCATCGATCCGGCGGTTATGGTGACGCATATCGGCGGTCTGGATGCGGCAGCCGAGACTACGCTCAATCTGCCGAAGATTCCGGGCGGCAAAAAGCTCATATACACGCATCTGACCATGCCGCTCATCGCGCTGACCGAGCTGCGTGCAAAGGGTGCGGAGGATGCGCGGTTTACCGCGCTGGCTGACATTGTGGACGCACACAACGGCCTGTGGTGCCCGGAGGCAGAGGAATATCTGCTGGCAAACTTTCAGCAGCACGACTAATTGGAGGAAACAACCGATGGAACAACGCCGCAATGCAATCGTCGAACTGGTCAACCGAGAGGGCAGCCTGAGCTTTGTACAGCTGAAGGAGGCTTTTCCGTCGGTGTCCGAAATGACGCTGCGAACCGATCTGAAGGTACTCGATCAGGCGCGAAGAGTGGTTCGCGTGCACGGCGGCGTCAAATCGGTCGAGGTAGTCGTCGGCACGGACGACCAGTTCGGCAGGCGCACGGCGCGCAATGCGTCGGAAAAGCAGATTATTGCGGAGAAGGCGGCGGCGCTGCTGCGGCCGAATACCACGGTGTTTCTGGATTCCGGCAGCACGGCAACCGCCGTGGCACGCTGTGTGCCGGATGAGCCGATGCTGATCTTCACGAGCGGATTGACGTGTGCGATCGAACTCGCGCGGCTGGAAAAGCCCAAGGTGTCCATTCCCGGCGGCACGCTCAACCGGTTCAGCCACAGCGTGTGCGGCGTGCGCGGCATTCAGGAACTGGAGGGCGTGCATTTTGACCTGCTGCTGCTCGGCGTGACGAGCTACAGTCCGGAGACCGGCTTTGCCTGCGGTGTCGAGGAGGAGGCGCTGCTCAAGCAGACTGTGCTGCATCGCGCGGAGCATGTGGCGGTGCTGCTGGATTCCTCTAAAATTGATCGAAGAAGTACATTCCGCATTTGCGGTCTCGATGAGGTAGATACCGTCATTTCGGACGGCAGACTGCCGCCGGAATTCCTTTCGGCGTGTGAGAACGCGGGCGTAAAAGTGCTGTAAAAGTGAGAAAACCCTGTCTGGTGTTGGAACAGACAGGGTTTCTTTTAGGGCTAAAGTTAAGTATTCGGCTC